>RRZT010477314.1_pt1 | contig 18823 bp, 21 predicted proteins | sample 2165551 | NCBI WGS metagenome assembly RRZT01 (sample SAMN10456910, study PRJNA506462) | wastewater metagenome | biome: wastewater; feature: sludge; material: wastewater sludge; isolation source: wastewater sludge with Escherichia coli K12::gfp cells carrying plasmid... | place: USA: Moscow, Idaho... | reverse complement strand
GGAAAGAACTATTTTACTTTCAGATGTAGACGATAAAGCTCTTAAAGCAAAACTTGATAATGGAATATTAACAATCAATATACCTAAGAAAGAAAAAGCAGAGAAAGCCGTAAAAATAGAAATTTTGTAAAAGTCCTCTGCAAAGAGGACTTTTTATATAATAAAAAGGAGTTGATAAAATGAAATTTCTAAACAAAAAAACCTTAATTTATGCAGGAATAATTACTGCACTTCTTGGAGGAACTGGAGCTTATTTGTATGCAAAAGAAAAACAAGAAGAAAAAGTTGTAATAAGATATGTAGACCCATTTGAATATTTTGATAAGATGCATGAGAAATTTTTTAATGACTCGTTTTTTATGGAAAACAGAATAAGTTACAATACTTTTAAAATTGATTTAAAAGAAAATGATAAAGAATACATAGTAGAAGCAGAAATGGCTGGAATAAAAAAAGAAGATATAAAAATAAATTATGATAATGAATACTTAATGATATCAGTATCTTCAAATCAAAGTACTGAGAATAAAAATGATAATTATATAAAAAAAGAAAGAAATTTTAGTGAACAAAGTAGAAGTTTTTATTTACCAAGTGTTAAAAAAGAAGAAATTAAAGCTAAATTGGAAAATGGAATATTAAAAGTAATGTTACCTAAAGGAACAAAAACTAATAAAAATACCAGTATAAAAATAGACTAGGAAAAAACTTGACTATTTGTTTAAAAAACGTTATCATTACTTAGCACTCTTTAATAAAGAGTGCTAATAAAAATATAAAAATTACTTTAGGAGGTATATTTATGACAATTAAGCCCATTGGAAACAGAGTTTTATTAAAAACTGTGGAAATTGAGGAGAAAACAAAAGGAGGAATCATACTTCCAGGAACAGCAGCAAAAGAAAAACCAAATACAGGTGAAATAATTGCAGTTGGGACAGGTAAAGAACTGGAAGGCCTAAAAGTAGGCGATAAAGTTGTTTACGAAAAGTATGGTTTAACTGAAATAAAAGACGGAGAAGAAAAATATCTTATAGCTGATGTTGAAAAAATATTGGCAGTAATTGAAGAATAGCAATTAAAAGTTAAGAGTGGAGAATTAATATATATAGATAAGTTACAAAGTAACTTTCAAAACCTTTTAACTGTTAATTATTAATTATTAATTGAATTTATTCGGAGGTAAAAAATGGCAAAAATATTAATGTTTAATGAAGAAGCGAGAAAAAAACTTGAAAAAGGTGTAGATACACTAGCAAATGCAGTAAAAATTACTCTGGGGCCAAGAGGTAGAAATGTAGTTCTTGAGAAGTCTTTTGGTTCTCCCCTTATAACAAATGATGGAGTATCTATAGCAAAAGAAATAGAACTAGAAGATCCCTTTGAGAATATGGGAGCACAACTTGTAAAAGAAGTAGCAACTAAAGCAAATGATGTAGCAGGAGACGGAACTACAACAGCTACAGTTCTTGCTCAAGCTATGGTAAAAGAAGGCTTGAAAATGATTAGTGCTGGAGCAAATCCTATGTTTGTAAAAAAAGGAATTGAAAAAGCAACTAAAGAAGCAGTAAAACATTTGCAAGAAAAAGCGAAAAAAATAGAAGGAAATGAAGAAATAGCTCAAGTTGCCTCTATATCAGCAGCAGATGAGGCTATAGGAGCTCTTATAGCAGAAGCTATGGCTAAGGTTGGAGAAAATGGAGTTATAACTGTAGAAGAAGCTAAGTCCCTTGAAACAACTTTAGAAGTTGTAGAAGGTATGCAATTTGACAAAGGATATGTGTCAGCTTATATGGTAAATGATACAGAAAGAATGGAAGCTACTTTAGATAACCCATACATATTATTAACAGATAAAAAAATCTCAGTTATGAAAGATATCTTACCTATATTAGAAGAACTTGTGAAAACAGGAAGACCTCTTTTAATAATTGCTGATGATGTAGAAGGAGAAGCTCTTACAACTTTAGTTGTTAATAAATTAAGAGGAACTTTAAATGTAGTTGCTGTAAAAGCTCCTGCATTTGGAGACAGAAGAAAAGCAATGCTTGATGATATTGCTGTAATTACAGGTGGAGAAGTTATAACAGAAGAAAAAGGAATGAAACTTGAAGAAGCAACTCTTCATGACCTTGGAACAGCTGTAAAAGTAAAGGTAACAAAAGATAATACAATTATTGTTGATGGTGGAGGAAATCCAGAACTTATATCAGCAAGAGTTGGGCAAATCAAAAAACAAATTTCAGAAACTACTTCCGATTATGATAAAGAAAAACTGCAAGAAAGACTTGCAAAATTATCAGGTGGTGTAGCTGTAGTAAAGGTTGGAGCAGCTACTGAAACAGAAATGAAAGAGAAAAAATTAAGAATAGAAGATGCACTAAATGCAACAAGAGCAGCAGTAGAAGAAGGAATAGTTCCTGGTGGAGGAACAGTTCTTGTTGAAATTGCAAGAGAAATGAAAGACTTTGTTCTTGAAGGAGAAGAAGGTATAGGAGTTGAGATAGTAAAGAAAGCTCTTATGTCACCACTTAGACAAATTGCAGAAAATGCAGGTCTTGACGGTGGAGTAGTTGTAGAAAAAGTAAAAAATAGTGAAGATGGTATAGGATTTGATGCAGCAAAAGAAGTTTATGTAGATATGGTTAAAGCAGGGATTATTGACCCGGCTAAAGTAACTAGATCAGCTCTTCAAAACGCAGCTTCAGTTTCGGCCTTACTTCTAACTACAGAAGTAGTTGTAGCAAATAAAAAAGAAGACAAGCAAGAAAATCCAATGGGTGGAATGCCTGGAGGAATGGGAATGATGTAAGGACTCAATGAGTCCTTATTTTTTTATGAATTAAATATGGGTAAAATACCCATAAAACTTTGCAATTCCATCAAAAATAAAGTACAATTAAAGAAAAAAATTAAGAGGTGTTACATGAAAAAATTTATACTTTTATTATTTATTTTTATTTTGGGCTTATATGGGCAAGAAGAAAAGATTCTAACTAAAGAAGATTTAGATAAAGGCTATGCTGGTATTGGAGTCTATAAAGATACTAAAGAGACCTTGTATAAAGGTGAATTTATGAATGGGAAATCAGAAGGAAGTGGAAAAACACTTTGGAAAAATGGTGATACATACGAAGGGCAATATTCTGATGGGAATATGGATGGGTTAGGGAAATTTTACTATAGTAATGGTGATATTTATGAGGGTTATTATCAGAATAATAAAAAAGTAGGTCAAGGGACTTATACTTGGGCTAATGGAGATAAATATATTGGAAACTTTGTTGATGGAAGAAAAGCAGGTATAGGAAAATATATAATAGCTGGAGAAATATATGAAGGAATTTGGGATGAAGAGGAAATAAGAGGAAAAGGTAGATTAGTTGATAAAAATGGCAATATATATGAAGGGAATTTTATTAACGGCTATATAGAGGGGAAAGGAAAAATATTCTTTTCTAATGGAGAAAAATACGAAGGAAACTTTAAGAAACATTTAGCTGAAGGAAAGGGAATTTTCTATTATATAAACGGCGATAATTATGAAGGAAATTTTAAAGGTAATAAAAGAGAAGGCCAAGGTAAATACAATTGGACTAATGGAAATGTATATGAAGGAATTTTTGAAAATGGAGCATTAAAAAATGGGAAATTCACTTATACTAATGGAGAAAGTTATGAAGGGCAATTTAAAGATGAAAAAATAAATGGTTATGGAATTTTTACATATAAAAATAAAGATGTATATAGAGGGAATTTTGTAGATGGGAAAAGAGATGGAAAAGGCATTTACTATCATTCAAATGGAGAGATATTTGAAGGAGAATTTAAAAATGAGTTTAGAAAAACGGGTAAAGTAACTTATGTAAATGGCGACATCTATGAAGGAGATTTTAAGGATAATAAATCAGAAGGTCAAGGGATTTACTATTTCAAAAATGGAGATAAATATGTAGGTGCTTTTGCAAATGGATTTAGGTCTGGCTTTGGTACTTTGATTCTTTTAAATGGAGACAAATATGAAGGCAGTTTTGTAGGAAATAAATTAGCTGAAGGTAAAATATATTTTAAAAATGGAGATTTATTTGTAGGAAAATTTGATGAAAAATTTATTACAATTAACGGAACTTATACTTATAAAAATGGAGATAAATACAGAGGAATTTTGCTTGAAGGTAAAAAAGAAGGGCAAGGAGCCTATACTTTAGTTAATGGAAATAGAATAGAAGGGAATTTCAAAAATGATATTTTAGTTTCTGGAAAAATCTTTTATCCTAATGGAGACTTGTTTGAAGGTACTATAGAAAATTATACAGCTCAAGGTCAAGGGGCTTATACCTATAAAAATGGAGATAAATATACAGGGGCTTTTGTAAACGGTGAAAAACATGGGCAAGGGATTCTTAAATATAAAAATGGAAATGTTTATGAAGGAACTTTTGCAAAAGATAGACAAACAGGAAAAGGAAACTTTACATGGACTAAAGTTGCTAACTATAAAGGAGATTTTGTTGACGGACTGCCTCATGGGAAAGGGATCTACACTTGGCTTACTGGGGAAATTTATGAAGGAGACTTTAAAAATGGTCAGAAGTCAGGAAGAGGGAAAATTACTTGGATAACAGGGACTGTTTATGAAGGAGAATTTTCTGATGATTCTGTAAATGGAAAAGGAAAGAAAATCTATGACAATGGAGATATAGTAGAAGGAATTTGGGCTCAAGGTAAAATAGTTAATAAATAAGAGCTAGGTATTAAAATTCATCAAAGTATCCATCCTTAGATAAAAAAGTAAAAAGAGTACAGTTAGAAGTTCTAGAAAACAGTAGAATAGGGAAAAAATTAATGAAAAAACAGGCTTTGTTCATAAATACTCCTTGTGGTACAGATATTGAACTTTACAAGAGGAGCAATTTATTATATAATATACTGAGTATTGACAAATTTTAAGGAGAAGAAATGAATTTTAAGGAAAGAAGAAAAAGAAGAGACTTATTATTTGCAATTCTAGGGATTACGCTTCTTATTTTTATTATGAAGACCCAGCTAAATTTCATAAGAGCAGGAGTAAATAAAGTAGTTTTGCCAATAAAAATTCTAATATATAAAAGTACAGAAAGTGCAAAACAGACTGTAAATAATTTGCAAGATTTAAATAGAATTTTGGAAGAAAATAAAGAGCTGAAAAGAACGAACTTTAGACTAGAAATAGATCATGACTATATAAATGAATTGCAAGGAGAGAATAAAAGACTTAAAGAAATTTTAGATATAAGAGATACTGGGAACAGAGATTTTATTGTAGCAAATATAAGCTTTAGAGACCCCCTAAGTGTTTACGATGAATTTATTATAAATAAAGGTTCTCGTGAGGGTATAGAAGAAAATATGAATGTTATTAATAGAGATGTTCTTGTAGGAAGGGTAATAAAGGTTTATGAGGATAAATCTATAGTAGAGCTAATTTCAAAATCTGAAAAATATACCTCGGTTATTATAGGGAAAGACAAATATTTGGCTATTTTAAAAGGAAATAATTCTAAAAAATTAAGTGTTGAAAATGTAGAGACTGATGCCAATATTGTTGTTGGGGATAAAGTATACACTTCTGGAATAGGTGACTTATATGAGAAGGATTATTATATAGGAACTATTTCTAAGGTGGAAAAAAGAAAAGAAAATTTGTTTCAAGAAATTGAAATGGAGTTACCTTTTAATATATTTGATTTGAAGGAAGTAATAGTAATTAAGAGGGAGAAAATATGAAAAGATTTTTAATGTTATTTTTGGTTATGGTTACTTTTGTTTTTGGTAATTCTTTGAGCAAGATAAATACTTTAGAAGCAAAAGTTACTGAAAAAACCTATATAAATAAAAATAGTAAAGAAAAGGTTTACAAGTTTCAAATGAAATATCCAGATAAGGTTTATAAGGAGATGTTGAGTCCTAAAATTAATTTAGGCGAGACTTATACATATAATGGAAACAAAAAGAGAGTTTATTATCCTATGTTAAAAGAAAGTTTCTTTGAAACTATAACAGAAGATGAAAATTATATCTTGCAGGCTATAAAGGCTATTAAGCAGGGAAATAAAAACTACACATTAGAAAAAAAGGAAATTAAAGAATTCGATTTAGGTGAAGGAATAAAAATAGTATTTTTAAGCTACAAAAAGTTTGACGGAGTTAATTTTCCTACTAAAGTTGAAGTTTATGAAAATAAACGTATGATAAGTGAGCTTTTATTTAGTGATGTAAAAATAAATAAGAATATGGCTGATAGTATATTTAATATTAAATAACTGAAGTTACCACCTAAAGGTCCACACTGTTGACGTGGGCCTTTAGGTGGTTAAAGTTGCCGCAAGGCGCCTATCAAAATAAGGGAGATTCATTGTTAATCCTTATAAAAATGATTTTCAGGTATTTTGCATAACTTCAGTTAAATAAATTTTTAGGGAGTACAATGGAACTTATTAGTATGGAAGCTCTAGTTATAGGAAAACAAGACTTGGGTGAAAGCGATAGATTTATAACTCTTCTCAATAAAGACCATGGGAAAATAAAAGTTCTTATAAAAGGTATAAGAAAAAGTAAAAACAGAGAGATTTATGCTACTGAACCCCTTGTAGTAGGAGAGTATAAACTTAGGAAAAAAGGAGAAACTTATATAAACAATTCCTTTTCTCTTATAAAACCTTATTTAAAAATTAAGGAAAATTTTTTTAAACTGGAACTTTCTTTATATCTCCTAAAATTAGTAGAAAAAATTACTTATGAAAATATTAATTGTAAAAAACTATACTCTACTAGTTTAAAAGCTCTTGATTATATAGAGAATACAAGGGATAAAAACAAAATTCTAATTATGTTTAGTTTTTTTATGTATAAGATAATTGAATATGAGGGATTAAAGCCTAAAATTTTAGGGAAAACTTACTTTAATTATGAAAAAGGATATATTGATGATAGTGGAGTAGGGATTAAGTTAGAAGCTAATCAATATAAATATATTGAATTTCTAAATTTTGTTGACATTGATGCAGTAAATGAGTTAAAATTTAGTGATATAGAAATTTTGAAAACTATAAATATTTTAGAAAATTATTTAAATAGACACTTGCATTTAGAACTAAATATTATTAATTACTTCAGGGAGGAAAAATGAACTTAGAACAAATTACTGAATTTATTACAGTTGAAGCTATTGATTTAGACATGAAAGCCACTAATAAAACAGAGGCTATTTTGGAATTAACAAAATTATTAGAAAAAACAGGAAAACTTGATAGCTTTGATAAAACTTTGGAAGCTCTTAAAGATAGAGAAAAATTAGGAAGTACAGGGATAGGAAAAGGTGTTGCTATACCTCATGCAAAAACGGAATTTGCAAAAGATTTAGTTATAGCTTTCGGGGTAAGTAAGCAAGGAGTTAATTTTAATGCTGTAGATGACGAAAAAGTTAATATATTTTTTGCCTTTGCATCTCCCTTAAAAAATAGTCAAACGTATCTTAAAATACTTGCAAGAATTTCAAGACTTATAAGAAATGATGATTTTAGAGAAAAACTTTTAAGTGCCAAAAATCCTCAAGAAATTATTGAGCTCATAGACTTTGAAGAAAAAAATTAGGTGAATAATAATGAGATGCCCTTATTGTAAAAGTGATGATAGTAAAGTGATGGATAGTCGAGCTTATTCTAATGGTTTTTCAATAAAAAGGCGTAGAGAGTGCTTGAATTGTGGTAGGAGATTTACTACCTATGAGATATTGGAAGAAAATATTTTTTATGTTATAAAAAAGGACGGCACCAAGGAAGAGTTTAATAAAGATAAAATTTTAAAGGGTTTATTACGAGCAACTGTAAAAAGAGATATAAAATTAGAAGATTTAGAGAATTTGGTAGATGAAATAGAAAATGAATTGCAAGGAAATTATAGTGGGGAAATAAAAAGTGATGTACTTGGCGAGTTAATAATGAAAAAATTGAAAAATCTTGATGAAGTAGCCTATGTTAGATTCGCTTCAGTATATAAAAATTTTACCGATGTAAAATCCTTTATAAAAGAAATAGAAGAATTAAATAAAAAGGGAGATTAAGGTGCTAAAAATTGTATTTTACGGAGTAGCAATAGGAATTGCTAATATTATTCCAGGAGTATCTGGGGGAACTATTGCTTTTATATTAGGAATTTATGATAAATTGACAGGTGCAATAGGTAATTTTTTTACTTGCACTAAGGATGAGAGAAAAGAATATTTGAAATTTTTAATACCTTTATTTGTTGGAGTAGGAGTAGGGATACTTATTTTTGCTAAGTTAATTGAAATATTATATAAAAATTATCCAGAGCCAACGAGCTTCTTTTTTATAGGATTAATTATTGCTTCAATTCCAATAATTTTAAAAGAAAATGAAGGAAAAATTAATAAAAATAGTATTATAAGCTTAGCGGCAGGAATTTTAGTTGTTCTGATATTTTTAGCATTTAGAGAACCACAATCTATAAATGAATTAAGAACAGATTTTAATTTCTTGTATTATATGAAATTACTGCTATGTGGAGCTTTTGCTGCAGCAGCAATGATTATTCCAGGAATAAGTGGTTCTATGCTACTTTTAATATTAGGAGAGTATTACAATATTCTTTCTTTTATTAATGACATGAAAATAATGCCATTAATTTTTGTTGCAATAGGTATACTAATAGGAATAGTACTTTGTTCAAAACTAATAAGTTATTTGTTTGCGCACTTTAAAAATGCTACAATATATGGAATATTAGGTTTGATTTTAGCTTCTATTCTAGGAATTTGGCCTGGATTTGGGCAAGACAATGCATTTATAAATATATTATCGGCAATTTTTGGAATTACTGTAGTATATTTTAGCGAAAAATTTAGTGTAAAGAAGTAGGAGGGGAAATGAAACTTTTCGGAAATAATTTCAAGATACTAGAAAAAAGTATGGATGCATATACTAAAAGAGCAGAGGCTTTAGCAGATAACATGGCCAATGTAAATACTCCAGATTACAAAAGGAAAGATGTACAATTTGAGTCATTTTTACAAAAAGCTCTTTATGAGGATGGTACGTCTGTAATTGGAAGAAGAACAGATGAGAAGCATTTTAAAATTGGTATAGAAAATAAATTAGATAATTTAGAGACTACTTTTGTTGAAGACAAAAATACTAAAATGAGATATGATGGGAATAATGTTGATATTGAAATAGAAAAAGTAGAACAAACTAAAAACAATATTAGATATCAATTTGCAACCAATAAAATTAGTGGTGGGTTTACATTGCTAAAAAGCGTTATAAAAAGTAGATAGGGGGAATTATGGGAATTTTTAATATTATGAATACAAGTGCCTCAGGACTCACAGCTGAAAGACTGCGTATGGATGTTATAGCAGATAATATAGCAAACTCTCAAACAACTAGAACAGAAAAAGGTGGAGCTTATAAAAGAAAAATGGTTGTTTTTGCTGAAAATAAAGAAAATTTTATAGTGCCTATGAATATCACAAAGGATAAACTTCAAACAAAGGGTGGCGTTAAAGTTGTAAAAATTTCTGAGGACAATACCCCTTTTACAATGGTATACGACCCAGAGCATCCAGATGCGAATGATAAAGGATATGTTGCCATGCCTAACGTAAACACAGTTAAAGAAATGGTAGACATGATTACAGCAACACGTGCTTATGAAGCAAATGCAACAGTTATTACAAATGCAAAATCTATGGCGACTTCAGCTTTATCAATAGGAAGGTAGGTATTAATAAATGATTTCAATAAATAATGGAATGGGTCTAACTCAATTAAACAACATAACAACAGAAAAAACAGACAAAAAAGATATAGGAGCTAAATCCTCGGATATACTTCAAAATGCTCTTGATGATGCGAATAAGTTAAAAATTGAATCAGATAAATTAACAGAAGATTACATACTTGGGAAAAATGATAATCTTCATGAAGTTATGATATCTTCACAAAAAGCAGAAGTTTCAATAATGTTTGTTACAGAAGTAAGAAATAGGCTTATGGATGCATATCAAGAATTTATGAGAATGCAAATCTAGTTGGAGGAAATTAGGGAAATGGAAAATTGGCTAAAGCAAGTAAAGGAGAACTTTAATAAAGTATGGCAAAGCTTGTCAAAGGCTCAAAAGATTACTTTAATGGGAGTTTCAGTTGCTTCAATAACTGTTATTATATTTTTGGCATTCTTAAATACAAGAGTAGCTTATGAACCTTTATTCACAGAATTGGAATCTAAAGATGCTGCTGTTATAAAGGAGTATTTAGATAAAAAAGCAATAAAATATAAAATAACTCAAAATGGTTCTGCTATTGAAGTAGATAAGAATGCAAAATATGGAATAAGACTAGATATTAGTAAAGAGGGACTAATGCCAACTAACGGTACAGTTGGTTTTGAGATATTTGATAGTGCAAAAATAGGTGCAACAGAATTTGATAAAAAAATGATGTATCTTAGAGCACAAAAAGGGGAAATTGAGAGAACTATTGGTGCTTTAGAAGCAGTGAAAAAAGCTTCGGTTAGTATAACTCCAGCTAATGACTCACCTTTTGCTGAAGAAAAAGAAGGAGCAAAAGCCTCAGTTTTAATACAGTTAGAGCCAACAGGAACTCTAAATGAAGAAAGCATAAAAAGTATTATAATTTTAGTATCCAATTCTATAGAAGGATTATCCCCTGAAGATGTTAATGTTGTAGATACAGGTGGGAATATACTTTCTGATAGGGTGGAATTATCAGATAATGGGAATGTTGTTAGTAAAAAAAGAATAGATTTAGAAAAAGAAATAGTAAAAAATTTAGAGAAAAATGCCAATGGAGTTTTGAATGTATTGGGTGCAGATAACTTTAGAGTGAAAATATCTGTAGAGCTTGATTTTGATAAAGAAGTGAGTAGTCAAGAAACTTTCACAACACCAACAGTAAATGGAGAGCAACTTCAGCAAGGACTTGTAAGAAGCAATCAGTCAAAGGCAGAAAACTCAAAGTCATCTAGTGGAACAGGAGATGTAGCTGAAGGAGTTGCAGGAACAGAGACCAACATTCCTGAGTATGTTGCGCCGGAAAATCAAAACTCAAATTCAGAATATAATAAAGATGAGAATATTACTAATTTTGAACTTGATAAGAAAAATAGTACATACGAGAAATCTTTAGGACAAATAAAAAGAATGACAGTATCTATAGCTCTTAATAAAGATTCAAGTTATTTTAAGGATAAAGAAGTAAGTGCTGAAGATAAAGCACAGTTTCAAAAAATAGTAGAAACAGCTGTAGGCTTTAATACTAGAAGAGGAGATATTATCAATGTAGAGGTAATTCCTTTTAATAGAGATTTAGAAAATGATTTAGAGCTTGTTGCACAGAGAGAAGCACAAAGGTTAAGAATTATTTATGGAAGTACTGCGGGAATAATAGTCCTTTTAGTTTTGATTATTATTGGATATGGAGTATTTAGAGCAATGGAAGCTAGAAAATTAAGGCTTCAAGAGGCTAAGGCTATTGAAGAATTACTACCTCAGCTTGAAGAATTTGAACTTGAAGATAAAGTAAGTGTTGAAGATCAGGAAAGAATGGATCAAGAAAATCAAATTAAACTTATTGCAAAACAAAGACCTGATGAAGTTGCAGCGCTTATTAAAAATTGGTTAAGTGAAGAGTAGGAGGAAGTAAATTGGCTGATAAAATGACAGGGAAAGACAAAGCAGCTATATTACTAATAGCTCTTGGGCAAGAGATTTCTAAAGAAGTTTTTAAGCATTTGGAAGGGGAAGAGATTGAAGAGTTGTATTTGCAAATTGCAAAAACAACCAAGGTTAGCCCTGAAGCTAAAGATAGAGTGTTTGAAGAATTTAATGAACTTATGTTAGCACAGCAATACTTGGCACAAGGTGGAATAACTTATGCAAGAGAGTTATTACAGTCAGCTCTTGGTGAATCTAAAGCTGTAGAGATTATAACAAAACTAACATCTAGTTTACAAGTTAGACCTTTTGATTTTATTCAAAAAACAGAGTCAGAGCAAATTCTTAACTTTATACAAGGTGAGCATCCACAAATTATAGCACTTATAATTTCTTATTTACCTGCTCAAAAAGCAGGAGAAATATTTAGAAACCTTTCTGAAGAGAAACAAGTTGATATAGCAAGAAGAATAGCTAGCATGGAAAGAACTTCTCCTGAAATGATAAGAGAAGTAGAAAGAGTCTTAGAAAGAAAATTATCTACTGTAGTTGGACAAGATTATACTTCTGCAGGAGGGCTTGATACCCTTATAGAAATGCTTGCCAATGTTGACAGAGGGACAGAGAAAACAATTATTGAATCTTTATCAGAAACTGATCCAGAACTTGCAGAAGAAATTAGAAAAAGAATGTTTGTATTTGAAGATATTATTTTACTTGATGATAGAGCAATTCAACAGGTTCTTAAATCAGTTGAATCTAAAGATTTATCACTTGCACTTAAGGGTTCGTCAGAAGATGTATCAGAAAAGATTTTCAAAAATATGTCAAAGAGAGCTGCAGATATGCTTCGTGAAGATATGGAGTTTGCAGGGCCAATTAGAGTTAAAGATGTACAGGAAGCACAGCAAAAAATTGTTAATGTTATAAGAAAACTTGAAGAAACAGGGGAAATAGTAATAGCCAGAGGCGGCGAGGATGAGATGATTGTTTAATGTAATTAAGGGTAATCTTATTAACAAGAACGTTAAAGCTGTTGTTATTCCTAATGAAATAAAAAAAGAAACTTTAAGAAATCATGAAGAAGAGTTCCAAAGTTCTATTCAAAACTTTGAAAAAGATGAAGAACTCTTTTTCACTAGAGAAAATATAGAAGATGAAGATATGGAAATTGAAGAAAACTTAGAAAGTGAAATAGATAAATTGACAAATATTTTACTTGAAAAGAAGAAAGAATTATCTTTATTAGAGGAAGAAATTGATTTAAAGCTTAAAAATACAGAGGCAGAAGCACAAAGGATTGTAGAAGAAGCTCAAGAAAATGCAAGAAATGAGATAAATGATATAAAAGCAGAAGCTTGGGAAGATGGATTTGCTAGAGGCAGACAAGAAGCTATAGAGCATATGGAGCAAAATATTGAATCAACTCTTATTGGAGCAAATAATATTATAACAGAAGCATCTATTAAGGCTAGAGAAATATTTCTGAATAATAAAGAAGAAATGATAAAATTATCTGTAATTATGGCTGAGAAAATCATAAAAAAAGAGGTTAAAGATAAAGGAGTATTGGTTTCTAATTTAATTGAGGCTATGAAAAAAGCACAGAATAATAAGGAATTAAAAATCTATGTAAATTGGGAACAGATTATTTATAAAGAAGAACTCCGTGAAAAATTGCAGAGTAGTTTTCAAGGGATAGAAAATCTCGAGATAATAGAAGATAGGACAGTATCTCCTGGAGGTTGCATAATACAAACAAAACTTGGGAAAATTGATGCTAGTATAGAAAATCAATTAGAAGTTTTGATAAATTCTCTATATGAGGAGTAAAGATGTATTTAAATTTTGAAAAACTGATTAAAAAGATAAGTGAAATAGATACAATAGTAGCAAAAGGAAAAGTAGTAAGAGTTATTGGGCTTACAATAGAATCAGAAGGTCCCTTAGTTCACTTGGGGGAACATTGTTATGTAAGACTACTTAACTCTGAAGATTATATAGATGCTGAGGTTGTAGGATTTCATAATGATCGTGTACTTCTTATGCCATTAGGTGACATGAAGGGGATTGGACACGGATGTGAGGTTATTCCTAGTGGAAGGACATTAAGTATACCAGTAGGAGAAGGGCTTTTGGGCAGGGTTCTTGATGGACTTGGGAATCCAATGGATAAAAAGGGACCTATTGAAATAGAAAAATATGTTACAATAGATAATGTTGCTCCAGATCCCCTTGAAAGAATGATGATTAAAGAACCTCTTGATGTAGGAGTTAAAGCAATAGATTCTTGCCTTACTTTTGGTAAAGGACAAAGAATAGGTATTTTTGCAGGGTCAGGAGTAGGAAAATCGACTTTACTTGGAATGATATCTCGGAATTCCTCAGCAGATATTAATGTAATTGGATTAATTGGCGAAAGAGGAAGAGAAGTAAAGGAGTTTTTGGAAAACGACCTTGGAGAAGAAGGAATGAAAAATACAGTAGTTGTAATAGCTACTTCTGATAAACCTGCTTTAGTTAGATTAAAAGGGGCTTCAGTAGCCACAGCTATAGCTGAGTATTTTAGAGATAAGGGATATTCTGTTATGCTTATGATGGATTCTCTTACTAGGTTTGCTATGGCACAAAGAGAAGTTGGACTTGCAGTTGGAGAACCTCCTGCTTCTAGAGGTTATACCCCAAGTGTTTTTGCAGAACTTCCAAAACTTCTGGAAAGATCAGGAAACTCTGATAAGGGAAACATAACAGGTCTTTATACAGTACTCGTAGATGGAGACGATATGAATGATCCTATTGCAGATACCGTTAGAGGGATACTAGATGGGCATATAGTTCTTTCTAGAGATATAGCCAGTAGAAATCATTATCCTGCAATAGATGTTCTAAATTCTATATCAAGGGTAATGAATGGAATTGTTTCAGAAGAGCATAATAGTTTAAATAGAAAAATAAGAGAAATTTTGGCAATATATAGAGAAGCTGAAGATTTAGTAAATATCGGAGCATATAAGCAAGGGAGTAATCCTAAAATAGATTTTGCTTTGCAGAAAATAGGTGAAATTAATGAGCTACTTTGTCAAGGCATCTATGAAAAAAGTGATTTCTACAGTACTGTTGAAATAATGAAAAGTATTTTTGAATAATTGGAGGCTTTATGTTTGTATTTAGACTTCAAAAAGCTTTGGAATATAGAATTGAAGAGGAAGAAAAGTTTAAAAAAGAATTTCTTTTAAAAAAGAATACACTTGACTTGGAGAAAGAAAAGTTACATTTAGCTGAATTGGAAATAGTTAATACAATTCACAAATTTAATGATTTAAGAAGAGGGACACTTAATGCACTAAGTTTAAAAAATTATGAATCTTATCTCAAAAAAATTAAGGAAAATAAGCTAAAACAAGAGAAAATAGTGGAGAATTGGAAAAAAAAAGTTGAAGAAGCTAAAGAAATTTTTATTGAAGCAAGAAAAGAAAAGAAAATATTAGAAAAATTAAAAGAGAAAAAGTATGAAATTTATAAACAAGATGAGCTAAAAAAAGAGCAAAAATTTATAGATGAGCTTTCAAATAGTATGTATAATAGGAGAAATTTCAATGGCTAAAGAATCAGTAGTAGTAAAGAAAAAAAATAATAACACAGGGATGCACATAAAGAACTTTTTTTTAACCTTGGTTTTATTAGTTGTGTTTTTTTTAACTTTGGTAGGGGCTGTAGTATTCTTTGATATATTAGGAGTTATTAATTTTAGTAAAATAGTTCCAAAAGAATCTGCTTTTGGAAGGTTACCCTATGTAGGAAGATATGTAGAATACAGTTATTATCAGCATTTAGATGAAGAAGAGAGAATTAAAGAAACCATGAATAAGTATAGAGATATACTAGAAGAAAGAAGTAGACAGCTTGATTTGAAAGAACAAGACATTGCTTTAAGAGAAACAGAATTAACACAGTTACAGACTAAGTTAAAAGAAATGGAAGAATCACTTTTGGCTAAAGAAGAAAAACTAAAAACTTATGAAGAACAAGTAAATAAACTATCTAGTACATATACAGCAAATGAAAATAATGTAGAAAGGTTTGCAAGTATTTATACTTCTATGACTCCTGAAGCAGTTGCAAAGATTGTTTTGAAGTCAAACTTAGATACAATAGCTAGAATTTTTGAAAAAATGGACAATAAAAAAATTGCTTTAATATTAGATGCTATGGCTAAAGAAAATCCACAGAAAGTAATGGATTTAGTAGATTTAATGACTAAAAAGGGGATTCCACGTTAATGAGTAGATTTTTTTCAAGCTTAATAAAAATTTTATCAATATCCTTGCTTGTTTATTTTTTATTTGGAATAACTGTAGGTATTTATGAAAATAAGAAAGATATTAAAAGATTAAAGGCAAAAGTAGTTGAAAAAGAAGAAGAAAATAAAAAACTTCAAGAAAAAGAAAAAGAAATGTTAAAAAGAATAGATAATTTAAAAGATCCTGCTGAAATAGAAAAAATTGCAAGAGAAGTTTTAAATATGAGAAAACCAGAAGAAGAGATTTATAGAATAATAAAAAATTAGAGTCAAATTTTGTAGTTTTGTAGTATTATTAAAATTTTTATATATAGGAGGACACTTTTAATGAAAAGAGAATTAGCTCTTGAGTTTGCTAGAGTTACTGAAGCTGCTGCCCTTGCTGCCCATAAATGGGTGGGAAGAGGAGATAAAGAAGCAGCAGATCAAGCAGCAGTAGATGCAATGAGAACTGTTTTAAATCAAATAGAGATTGATGGTGAAATAGTAATAGGTGAAGGAGAGATTGATGAAGCACCAATGCTTTATATAGGTGAAAAAGTAGGGAAGACTGAAGAAGTATCTTGTAGTGTAGAAGCTGTAGATATAGCTGTTGATCCTGTAGAAGGGACAAGAATGACAGCCCAAGGACAAGCTAATGCTATAGCGGTTCTTGCAGTTGGGAATAAAGGAAGTTTTTTGAAAGCTCCAGATATGTATATGGAAAAGCTTATAGTTGGACCGGGAGCTAAAGGGGTTATTGACTTAGAAAAACCTCTAATTGAAAATGTAGAAAATGTTGCTAAAGCTTTAGGAAAGCCGTTATCAGAATTAACAATAGCTACTCTTGATAAACCAAGACATAAAGAAGTTATAGCAGACCTTCAAAAACTTGGAGTTAAAGTTTTTGCAATGCCTGATGGAGATGTAGCAGGAAGTATACTTTGTGCAATAGTGGACTCAGAAGTAGACATGCTTTATTGTATAGGAGGAGCACCTGAAGGTGTTATATCTGCAGCAGCAATGAGAGCATTAGGTGGAGACATGAATGCTAGACTTAAATTTAGAAGTGAAGTAAAAGGTATTACTTTGGAGAATGATAAAATATCTAATTATGAAAGAGCAAGATGTATAGAGATGGGGATAGATGCATCGAAAGTTCTTAGAATGAATGATCTTGTAAAAGATGATGAGGTTATTTTCTCAGCAACAGGAGTAACTAAAGGAGACCTTCTTGAAGGAGTAAAGAGACAAGGAAATATAGTTAGAACTCAAACGCTTCTTATAAGAGGAAAAACTAAAACAATTAGGTATATAAATTCAGTTCATAATTTAGAATATAAAAATGATGATTTAAAAGATTTGTTAATCTAGACAACCTTAGGGTTGTCTTTTTTTACAAATTGTGGCAATTCTTACCAAAAAAAGAAACAATAAATCTACTTTTGTCTAAAATTTCATTGCATTTTTTTAGAAAAAGTAGTATCATATTTAAAATATAAATTTTCCTCATATATACCAAAAATACGGTTTGGTGTCTCTACGATTAACCTTAAATTAATCTCTATGAGTGATAGTGGCTTGAAAAATCAAGTTATACTTTCACTTAGAGACCAGTCTAAAGTAAAAGTGTAGCTTGATTTTTTGATTTTAAGGGCTTGTAGGATAATGATTTTGATTAAAAAGTATGATATAGATGTGAGGTAAGTTCCTTAATTTATGATTTACATAGAAAGAGAATTAAAATTTAGAACTAAAGGTAAATTCTTGTGAAGAAAATGATTTTAAATTAATTGGGGTGAAGCGTCCTACGCTTCAATTTTTAGTATTTAAATAATTTTAATATATTTTAAAAGGAGTAAAAAACATGCACAAAAACAGTATTGTTATTCTGGATTTCGGTTCACAGTACAATCAATTAATTGCAAGAAGAATTAGGGAAATGGGAGTTTATGCAGAAATAGTTCCTTATTTTACAGAACTTAGTAAAATAAAAGCAATGGAACCAGCAGGTATTATATTATCTGGAGGGCCATCATCTGTATATGCTGAAGATGCACCAACAATATCAAAAGAAATTTATGAATTGGGAGCCCCTGTTTTAGGAATTTGTTATGGGATGCAATTAACAACTGAACTTTTTGGTGGAAAAGTTGAAAGTGCAGGTAAAAAAGAATTCGGTAAGGCAGAATTAGTACTTGATAATGAAAAATCTAAATTATTTTTTGATATACCAAACAATTCTCAAGCTTGGATGAGTCACGGAGACCATGTAACAAAACTGGCTGAAGGATTTACTCAAATTGCTCATACAGAATCATGTATAGCAGCAATGGAACATGAAACAAAAGCTATTTATGGAGTTCAGTTCCATCCAGAAGTAACTCATTCTGTATATGGAACACAAATATTAAGAAACTTTGTATTTGATATAGCTAAAGCAGAAAAAAATTGGTCTATGGGTAACTATATAGAAACTACAGTAAAGGCAATAAAAGAAAAAGTGGGAAGTAAAAAAGTAATTTTAGCTCTTTCTGGTGGAGTTGATTCTTCTGTTGCAGCAGTTCTTATACATAAAGCGATAGGAGACCAGTTAAACTGCTTCTTTGTTGATACTGGGCTTATGAGAAAAAATGAAGCACAAAAAGTAATGGAAACCTATGGAGAACACTTCAAAATGAATATTGAATGTGTAAATGCCGAAGATAGATTCCTTACAAAATTAGATGGGGTATCAGACCCAGAAACTAAAAGAAAAATTATTGGAAATGAATTTGTAGAGATTTTTAATGAAGAAGCACTTAAAT
>RRZT011999202.1_pt1 | contig 18825 bp, 16 predicted proteins | sample 2165551 | NCBI WGS metagenome assembly RRZT01 (sample SAMN10456910, study PRJNA506462) | wastewater metagenome | biome: wastewater; feature: sludge; material: wastewater sludge; isolation source: wastewater sludge with Escherichia coli K12::gfp cells carrying plasmid... | place: USA: Moscow, Idaho... | reverse complement strand
AATTACTTTTTCAGAAAATTCAGAAACTCTTCTTTTGAAATGTTTCTAGCGCCTAAGCTTTCTAAATGTTCTGTGTGTACTTGGCAATCTATTACATCATATTTATTTTTGTAATGTTCTATCAGCCAAATAAATCCAGCTTTACTGGCGTTGCTTACTTTAGAAAACATACTTTCTCCGCAGAAAACATTCCCTAGATCTACTCCATATAGACCACCTACCAATTCATCTCCTTCCCATACTTCTACGCTTTTCGCTTTTCCGTATTTGTGTAATTGGGTGTAGCTGTTTACCATTTCATCCGTAATCCAAGTTCCGTCTTGTTCTTTTCTAGAGATTTCTCCACAGTTTTTCATCACTTCTCGGAAACAGACATTCTCAGTTATCCTAAATTTACCATCTCTGAATATTTTTTTCATCGATTTAGAAATCTTTAACTCATTAGGAAAAAGCACAAATCTAGGATTGGGGCACCACCACAGAATTTCATCCTCAGGATTAAACCAAGGGAAAATGCCCAATTGATAAGCAAACCAAATTCTTTCTACAGACAAATCTCCGCCTATAGCAATTAATCCATCGTCAGGATGATAGATTCTAGGATCAGGGAAAGAAATTTCATTAGCGTCTAAAACAACCATCTTTTTTTAATTCAAAAAAACAAAATCCTACTTTAAGAAAGCAGGATTTCAAAATTATTAAGTTTTACTCAATTCTGATTAGAAAGGTAAATCGTCATCTTCTTCATCCGCAAAAGGATTTTCATTAGAAGCAGCTACTGGTTGTGCAGCTGGAGCGGCTTGTGTAGGTTCCGGAGAGGTGCCTTCTGTTGCTTTTTCTATTCTCCAACCGGTGATAGAATTGAAATATTTCACTTCACCCTGAGGATTAGTCCATTCTCTACCTCTTATGTTAATGCCAATTTTTACATTATCGCCTTCGCGAAGATTGTCTAATAAATTTATTTTGTCTGATAGAAACTCAATACTAATTGGCTGAGGATATTGTTCTTGAGTAAGAAGAATCATTTCTCTTTTCTGAAATCCGCTCGCAAATGTTTGAGTTTCAAATACTTTTTTTACCGTTCCTTGTAGTTCCATATACTTAATTCTTAAAAATGTAAAAGTAATAAAAACAAATAACAAATTTAAATTTTAGAAATAATTTTTCAAAAAAATAAAAAAAATGAAAATTAATTATGACAATTAAAAAAAAGTATCTATATTTGCACTCACAAAAAACGAAGAGAGTTCTTTATTAAAAGCGGATGTGGTGTAATTGGTAGCCACGCCAGACTTAGGATCTGGTGCCGAGAGGCGTGGGGGTTCGAGTCCCTTCATCCGCACAGATGCGAAAATAGCTCAGCTGGTAGAGCACAACCTTGCCAAGGTTGGGGTCGCGGGTTCGAATCCCGTTTTTCGCTCTAGTTCACTCGCCCTGGTGGTGGAACTGGTAGACACGCAGGACTTAAAATCCTGTGTCCGCAAGGACGTACGGGTTCAAGTCCCGTCTGGGGTACAAGCTGATAATCAGCGATTTAGCCTCCTCGGTAGAGGAGGCTTTTTTTGTAAAAAATACTTTGGGTACAACATAGGTACAACAATTTTCACTTTAACTTGATTTTAAATAGTTCATCTTGTGTTAGTTAAAATTTCTCGTTCTTTGTGATTTTCAAAATATTTTTTATATAATTTAATTTTGTATTAAACAAAATATTTAACTTTACAAAGAAATGGCTCAACTTGATTACATAAAAGACATTGCAAAATATGGTCTTGAAAATGATCAAGAACGGTTATTATCTGTACTTAATGAGCTTATTGAGCATTCAAAGAAAACGAAAAAACTCAATTTTGCCATTCAACTTCAATCCATTTTAAAAGACTCTTTACGATTTCAAAAGACCAATGGTTTAACAAAAGTTGGCTCTGAATCTTACTTGAACAGAATTGAAGACAAAGAAATCTCTGAACTTATCCTGGAGAAAATTACTTCAGATTATACATTGGACAATATTATTGCCAATGAAAAAATCTATAACGAATTAAAATTCTTCATTGAAGAGCATCAAAGAATAGAAATTTTACAACAATTCTCCCTTCCTGTATCTAATAAATTACTTTTATATGGACCTTCTGGATGTGGAAAAACATTGGCATCTTACGTAATTGCAGGAGAGCTGCATAAGATGATGATTGTTATTAATCTGGGAGCCATTGTTTCATCAAAGTTGGGAGAGACCAGTAAAAACCTTTCTAAAATATTTAAAAAGGCGGCTCTTGAGGACTGTATTATCTTTTTGGATGAATTTGACAGCTTAGGAAAAATAAGAGATTACAGTCAAGATCATGGAGAGATGAAACGTGTGGTTAATACAATTCTCCAGTTATTCGATTATCTGCCACAAAGCAGTATCGTCATAGCAGCAACGAACCAAAAGGATATGCTTGATGAAGCATTATTAAGAAGATTTGATAATATTATAGCATTTCAGCTGCCAAATGAAAAGGAAATCAAAAAGCTTATTGACCTTGTGCTACAAAACGGTAATTTCAAATTTGACAACAAAACTTCAGCTAACAGGATTATAGAGGAATGTGTTGGTTTATCCTATTATAGCATTCAAAAGACATTAATTACTGCTATTAAAAGGACATTATTTGCGACCGTCGAGCCACAAAAAATATTGTCTGCTAAAATTGATACTTCTATTTGGAAGAATCTTGTTGAAGCAGAAAAGCAATCATTAAATATTTAAGTTTCTGCTTCTAATCCTGCATCGACAATTATATCTTGGATTATTTCCAGCTCATTTACTAATTGGATTTCATCATACAGTTTCCCAGTGGATTCCTTAACGGTCTCTTCGATAGTAAGAACTATGGAGAAAGGAAATTCTGAAGGATAACCTTCGGGAACTCCACCAACAATTTGTTCCGACAATTTTGCGTGAATCGCTAATTTAAATGCATTTTTCTCATTAACCAGATCATCAACATTTACGTTTAAATTAATTTTCTGTGTATTTGAATAAGGTAATGGTTTTGAAACGTATCTTCCATTCTGTGACCAAGATAAAGTGGATTTGAGTTTCGAGGTGAACTTATTTTCTTTATCATCAGCTTTCATAATGTCATCAGCAGAGTGATTTTTAAAAATACTGAAAGCCATATGAATAGGATTGTAAGAAAGCTGATTATTTTTAATAGGCAAAAACTTGAAGCATAAGGTTGCCGTAACTTTCAGAATACCCCTTTTCTTTCCTAAATCATCTTTTACCAAATATTCGGGGAAATTTATGGGATAAACCCTAATTTTCCCATTCCCGATCTTGTCTTCTAGAATAAGCGTTGCAGAATTTTCGGTGGAATAAAGACTCTTAAAACCATCCACAATTCCATTTCCTGCAACCCTGTTTTGCAATTTTGAAACATCTGATGAAAATGGAGTTAAATTTAAAGAAGCACCATTGATAATCAGAGCTTTAACACTTTCGTTTGAAATTGTAGGATATTGTTTAATAATCCTTGCTGCAAGATTGGCTACCAAAGGTGTTGCGAAACTTGTGCCAACCTCTTGCATAGTACCTATTTCAGAGCGTGCGGATAATAATGTTAAAGCAGGTTCATCCATCCAGTCCAAAGTGGTTTCATTATAAAATCCAATATCTCCACCACTTTCAATTACATCAGGTTTGAAATAATGTTTGTTATTTTTATTTGCACTATATATTGCAGATAAATCTATATGCCCTTTTCTTGTATAGAGCGCAGGAAACTCTCTTCCATCAGCAATTCCCAAGTATACGCTTTCTTTCATATTATCTACTGCTGCTCCAACAGTTATGTTATTTAGACTGTCAGCAGGTGTTGATAAATTGGTGTGGTCTCCGTGAAAATAAGATAAATCGTAATTTGTATTTTCATTGATACAGTTTTCATTGTTTCCGGTACAGATAAAAATCAAGCTGTCAGTTTCATAAGCAAACTTATCCAGAGAATAGGTGTAGTCTGAAAAAGTTTCATTTTTGTGCATAAAATTACTATAACAGGATGTTAAAGTAAAAAGCCTGATTTCAGGATATTTGGCCTTAACATCATATAACATTTTTAACAAGTCAAGTTCAGAGATAAATCCGTTTCCGTTATCACTAATTTTTATTGAAAGAAGCTTTGCATCGGCTTTTACTTCTCCTTCAAAATTATTTTTGTGATTGTGTTTTCCTAGCGCAGCTAATGCGGCTACCGCAGTTCCGTGTCCTAATCTGTTTCTTCCTGCTTGATCTATAAGAGGGTTCCCTGCTAAAGTATAAGAGGAATCATTAATAATCAGGGGAGCTAATGCGGTTTGCATTTCAATTCCTGTGTCAATAATTCCTATAATTGGCAAATCGTCATCTGCATTTTGGATGGTAAAACCAGACTGTCGTTTAACAGTACCAAAATCACTTGGTCTCACGGTTGTAAAAGCTGAACAGGTTACACTTTCAATAATGTCAAAATTCTGAACTATTTTTTGAATTTGTTCGGAAGCCGGATTTTGAAGTTCTATGCGGTCACTTTCTTCATCATACTTATAACTAATGGAGACTTGTTCTAAATAATCTGTTAAAGATTGAAAAATTTGTTGCTTAACACTTTCATCTAATGGTAGATTTATTAAGGATAGATATACAATGTTGCCTGTGTTTTCAAGTTTGAATTTTAATATATCCTTAGATTTAAGTAGCTCAAAACCTGCTATGTATTTTATATAGCTTGAATATTGAACAGCTTGATTTCCTTCCAATTCATATTCAATAAAGTTGTGAACGTTGGTGATGAATGTCTGGAATTTTTCACGATCTGCAACGGCAAATAATCCTTTTCTACCGAAATCGTAGAAAGCAGATGCTTCAAGACCAAAATCATTGAAATATTTTTTCCAGGTATCCTTAATGGAAAAAGTACCTTGAAAAGTAATGAGTATAAAATCAATATCGTAAGGTATATTCAGGCTTTGGTCTTTAGTCCGGTATTTCGATTTTATATCTGTGTCAAATTTTTCAAGGTCTTCCTTGAAAGAAGCTGCCATCCTAAAATAATTTTTAGGAACGCTGTCTTCATCTTCGTTAGAGATGGGACCGTAATTATATTTGAAATCCTTAATTTCAGAAATTTGTTTTTCATTTAAAAATTTGAGGTGTGATTTTTCAGGCATTTGCTTTATACTTATCTTGCTAATACAAAGGTAATTATTTGAAAGATATGAGGAAAACTAAAACATTTTTTCAAGAGATTAGATATTAATTAGCCCATCGCAAACAAATCTTTCAATTCCTTATTACTCAAGTTTCCTATCCAGTTTTCGCCTGTGGAAACGGTCATTTCTGCCAAAGCTTTTTTAGACTGAATCATTTCATTGATGCGTTCTTCAAAAGTGTTCTTGGTAATGAAACGATGTACCATTACGTTGCTTTTTTGCCCAATTCTGTAGGCACGATCCGTAGCTTGTGCTTCTACGGCAGGATTCCACCAAAGGTCATAATGAATCACGTGATTGGCAGCCGTGAGGTTAAGTCCTGTTCCTGCTGCTTTTAGAGATAAAATAAAGATTTTATCCGCAGGATTATTTTGGAAATTATGCACCATTTCTTTACGCTGTTTCAGGGTACAGCCACCGTGATAAAACATCGGTTTTTCTTTATAGCGCTCTTCTATAAAATGCTGAAGAAGACCTCCCATTTCTGTAAATTGTGTAAAAATGAGCACCTTTTCGCCACTTTCTATGATGCTGTCTAATTTATCAAACAACAACTCGGTTTTTCCACTCAAAGAAGCCTCTAATTTGTTGTTTTTCAGAAACTGCGTAGGATGATTGCAAATTTGTTTCAATGCTAAAATCATCTGTAATACCAAACCTTGTCGATGAAATAATTCTTTGCTGTTTGATGCGTCTATGGCTTCTATCGCCATCAAAGCCTCCTCCAAGGTTTTTTCGTACAAACTGGCTTGCTCTTTCGCTAAAGTAGAAAAAGCATCCATTTCAATTTTATCCGGCAAATCGCTAATGATGGTTTTGTCGGATTTTAAGCGACGCATCATAAACGGAGCTGTTACTTTTTTTAATTTTTCTGCAACGGCAACATCATTGTAGGTTTCTATTGGTGTTCCAAAATCATCTTTAAATTCTTTGGCATTGCCCAAAAAACCACGGTTGCTGTAATCCATTATGCTCCAAAGCTCACTCAATCGGTTTTCCACTGGCGTTCCGCTCATGGCAATAAAATTGTCTGCTTTTATAGTTTTAATGGCTTTTGCTTGAGCGGTATCGTTATTTTTAATGTTTTGCGCTTCGTCTATTACCACCGTTTGCCAAGGAAGTTTTTTCAATTTTGGAGCTTCGGTTCGGGCAATTCCATAGGAAGTAAGCAAAACGTCATAATTATTCTCTATTTTTCTGTTCGTTCCATGAAAAAGGCACGTAGAAAGCGAAGGTGCAAATTTTTCTATTTCGGCTTGCCAGTTAGTCAATAATCCTGTTGGCGCAATAACGAGTGCTTTTTTGTCTTCCAGCAAACCATCTTCTTTATATTTGAGCAAAGTGGTGATGACTTGCAAGGTTTTTCCTAATCCCATATCATCGGCAATTACAGATCCAAAACCAATTTTTGAGTTTCGGTACATCCAAGAATATCCTCTTTTTTGGTAAGGTCTTAGTTCTGCATTAATTGTTTTAGGCAAAGGAATTTCTTTTACTTCGGTTAATTCCTTTATTAAATCTAAAACTTCTGCATCTAAAGAAACTTTTGCTCCTTCGTATTCCCCACTGAGTGCAACTCGAAGCATTTCAAATCCAGAAAGTTCTTCTTCGGAAGAAAAATGTTTGTGCAGCTTTGCCAAATCTTCTTTGCTTACATAAATATATTGTGACTTGTATTTGATAAGTCCATCTGTTTTTTTGAGTAGCTTTTTAAATTCTGCTTCGCTCATTACTTGGTCTCCAATGGCAACCTGCCAATCAAAGCTTAATAATTGGTCTAAATTGAGAAACGATTTTCCCGATTTTGCTTTTACCTTTACACTTGGTTTTGGTTTCAATATATTTTGTAACGATTTTGGCAATAAAATATCCATATCCAACAAACGAATGACAGGAATCATCTGTAATAAAAACGGCGTAAAAGTTTCGGTATCCATTACGATAATATCTTTACCTCCACTATTGATTTGGTTTTCCAATCCGGGGATAAAATCTATTAAATTTGCCATCGTTTGCATCACTTCTAGTCTTTGTTTAGCAAAAATTTGAAGTGAAAGAATGTTCTTCAAAGAAATAATCTCGCCTGGAAAATCGTCTATTCCAGAAACATTTACCTCTACTAAAAAATTATCGTTAATGGTTTCTGAAACTACCAATTGTGGACGAATTTTACCTTGTGTAAGATAATATTTTTGCAGCCAAGTCTGTACTCCTCCTGCTGAAGCACCTTCGCCGGGATTCTTAAAATCATATTCTTCATTTTTAAAGAATAGAGTTAGGAATAAATCTTGCGTAGCTTCTCCTGATAGAAGGGTTACCAGTTCCGTAATAAAAACTGACAAAAGATTGGTTGTAATATCTTTTTCAATGAGTTTTTCAGATTTTGGAGTTTGCCACCAAAAAATATCAGATGGCAAAATATCAGACATTTTCTCTGCCAATGCTTTTACATCTTTGCTAATCATTGCAGGAAGCCAACGGACTCCATATTGTTTATTTGGTTTGATGACAATTTGAGGAATCACAGCCCCATTGGCTACCAAATGCATTGCCAAATGAAATAGCGTGTGCAAAGAAGCAGTAGAAGGTTGATAATCTAAGATTTTATTGCTCGGAATTTGGCTAAGTTCTAGCATAAAATCTCGAACAGAAAAATTGGTGTTGTTTATTTTTACCGAAGCATCAAAATTTTCATCAATTATAATTTTGTTGATGCTGTGTGTATTTACGCTGTATGTTTCTTTTTCAAATTGCTTTAAAACATTGGCGAAACTTATTTTTCCGTGTAAAATCCGTTGTCCATTTTTTACCATTCTGTTTACAGCAGTGGTATATTTTTCTTTAAAATTGGTTGAACTATTGTAAAATACAGGACTTTCGGAAAGTAAAGAAAATAAGGGTTCGTGTATAGGCGAAAGCGAAGAGAAAGATAATTTTTGATACGCATTTTGAGTACTGAACTCTGTTTTTTCTTTTTTTGTTTTGGCTTTTCCTTTTTCAAAATAAAAATCAGTAAGCAATGGAATTTCAACGGATTGCGTATTGATGAAAAGCCCTCTTTTGTTGAGTTCGGCAATCAAATCTAATAAATGGAGTTCAAAAACGAGGAAAGGGTTATTATCTATTTCTTCAGATAATTTATAAACCACCGAAGCCAAATGCTTACACGGAACTGCCCAATCCGGGCAACTGCACTGCATTTTGAAATCTGTCCATTGATGAGGAAAAACTTTTAGGCCTTCTTTTTCTGCCATTGCCAACAAAGAAGGATCGAGTTCTCGATTGAGTAATTTAGAAATAATAAATGGCTGTGAGACAACAGCATCAATAAATTTGCTTAATTCAGGATCAAAAAATGGGGGAAGAATAATATCTACCTTGTAAGGTGTTGGTCTGCTTCCTGCAACTTTTGCGTGAATTCGGTTTTCTTCAATTTTGATAGATTTTACGGCACCTTTTTTTGCATAGCTTGCCCCACGAGGAAGCCTGTTACTATAGTCTATATTGTTAAGGGTTTGTAACCATTTTTGTCCCCACCACGTTTTTCCGTATTGTTGTGCCATCAATCTATATTGTTAATTAATGGAGCAAAATTAATTTAATTTTTTTTAAAAAAGTAAAAGCCAAGACTAATAGATAAAGAATTCAAGATGTAAAAATTGGAAAAGGTGTGAAAAAATGAAATGAAAAAAGACAGGATTTTAAAATTTACAACCATAATTAAAAGTATAGGTACAACATTGGTACAACAAGCATTAGTCTATCTTAATTTACACTGGTTCAAATTACGTTCTAAAATTGGATAAAAATAGTGTTTTAGGTTTTTTTACAGGGATAAAAATCCTGTCGCTGCAATAATTTCAAAAAAAGTTGATTTTTTTGGAGTTTTTAATGAAATTTTAAAAAATTGGATAAAAATGCGGGTACAACATAAGTACAACACTTCCTAACGATGTAAAACTATATAATTGCTTTGTACAAAGGCTTTACCTGGGTTTTCTTGGTAGAAAAAAATTAAAATAAACATAAGAAAAAGCAAAAAACTGGTGAAAAATAGAGTTTCATACCAAATATTGCGATTTTTATTAATGTATTGATTATTAGTTATATATAAATTTTAATATGGTTTGAAAATCGATTGTTTTACTTAAAATCCTGTGTCCGCAAGGACGTACGGGTTCAAGTCCCGTCTGGGGTACTAGCTGATTATCAGCAACTTAGCTCTCTTTTTAAGAGGGCTTTTTTTATGCCCAAAAATCTCGGGTACAACATAGGTACAACAAATCTCGGTTTACGTTGTACCATAAAATTTCATCTTGGTTTCAAAGAGCAATTTCTTATTTTTCCTTTATTGGTAGTGTTTTGCAATAATTTTTGCCTTCCAAAAAGGCTTACTAAGTTGAGTGGTTTGAATAATTACCAAAAACTAAAAAAGTACAACATTTTGGTTTTTTGAAAGAAAAAATTCTTTATTCAAGATACTTTGAAAGAAAAAATTGGGTTCAACAAAATTAAAAAGATCCTGTGGCTTTTTGAAAACAAATCAATAATAGTTGTTAATTCTACTACATCTTTTAGAATGATAAAATTATTATTCTCTCATCAACAAGATATTTTTCATCGTCAATATATACTCTTTATATTGATCATGCTTGGAATTAAAAGAGTCTAATAAATTTTTCTTGAAGAAATATTTCCAAAAAAGTGCCATAGAATAAGCTAATCCAAATATCCAAATTATAGCTTTGAGGATAATTCTAAAATTTTCATCAGTGTATTGTGTCCTGTTGAAAATTCCAATTAAAAGACCAACAAGTAATAAAATATAATTTTTGAGAAAAAATTCGCTTATTTTTTCAAAATCAGCCAAAATGTCTTTGTTGAAATTTACAACAAGTTGTTCTGCATATTCAATTCTTTTTTGAATATTGTTAGTGCTTATGTTCTCATATATTTTATACAATTCTTGCATTCTTAGAGTTTCTAGTTCTTCTGACTTCCATTCTAAGAAACGCTTTGAAAAGGGTAGTCTTTTACTTTTTAACTCCCTTCTTGCCATAATAATAATTTTTTTATAAATATAAAAAAACATGCTTAAGATACTTAATAGAAATATACTAACTCCAAATATTCTGCTCCATTCGAAATAGACAAATAATACTCCTACAATCAATAAAAAGAGAGGGATTAAAAGAAACTTATCTCGTTTTCGTTTTTTTAAAGAAAAGGTTTCCTCCAAGAATAGTTTTTCTAGAGTATAATTCTCTCTGTAGTTCTTAAATTCTTCTAAAAATGTTTTGTTCATTGATTAAAAACTAATGTTTTACCTCATCTCCTATCCAAGTTCCAAATCGCTTAAAAAATTCATACTTAACCAGCCATTCAGAAGTCCATTGCAGAGATCTAAAAAGTGGAACATGTCCAAAGTGGTCTTTGGGATAATATAAACATAACGATGTATTATGATACATATGAATTTTGGGATGAAATTCTATTTTAGGATTTAGAATTTTAATGCTTTCAAATCTGTTTCCACCAAAAAATGGAGAAAAGATAACTTGTACCTGATAAGACTGTTTACATCCAGTAGGTTGTAAGCTGCCTTTGCCAGATAGATAGTAATTTCCCTCGAGCTTAACTATTTTCAACTTTATCCACTTAAAAAACTTTTCTGCCAGAACTTTTTCAACACACAGAAAAGTATATGGTGTTCTTAATAATGATTTCAATCTATATGTCTCCAAAGTCTCTATGTTTTTCATTTTGTATGCCTCTTTCATTATTTATATTTCCATAAACATCAGTCATAGCACTTCCACTCAAAAGAATTCCCGAAGATTTAATGAGCTTGTTATCAGATATTTTACTAAAAAGTCTGGTTTGTTTTATTAGAACGTCTTTATATATGGATTCCTTTGCTCCAAACAATAAATCATAAGTTTCAGCACTTTTTGATAAATCTTGTTTAAGAGTCTGCCAATGATTATAGAAATCAGCAACAAACTTTTTAAAATATTCATACAGCTTTGGCTCTTCATCCCATTTTTCCGAAAAATCTTCTTCTGGCATAATGGGATTTAATACCTTTAATCTGCTTTGTCCGTTCAGACTTGAAATGATTTTATTCAGAATGTTATCTATTGTCCCGTAAATAGTATCTTCTCCTGAATATAATTGAGCGGCTAGAGTTGTCAATATGATACTGGATGTTCTATATTCAGTAATATTTTCAAAATAAATATCCCTTCTCCTTTTTATTAACTGAACGGCTCTCTGTAAAGGTTTTTTGGTATAAAAGCTTTCATCTGGCAAATCTTCTGTTTCAGCCTTCAGCATTAAGCCTTCAGAAAATGCTTTTTTAAAATATCCTTCTAATATAGGTGACACAACAGAATTTGCTCTTTCCAAAAACCATTCTGAATAATCTTTGGGATCTGTTGGAGTCCAATTCGATAGTTTTTTATCTGGGACGTGTAGTTTGTTTGGATTAATAACAGTAATAAGACACCCTGGCAAAATATCCATATGAAAATTTCCAGCATAATTTAATCTTGCACATCTATTTTTCTGCTCAAGCATTTGAGAATATTTTTCATTCTCTTTTAGTCTCCTAATTAATTCATTATAAATTTGTTGAGGGGTATAGCTTGAATAGAGATGATTAAGATGCATAACTATGTCAAGATCAAAATCATCGTTATTTAATGGTTTAACGGTAGTGTAAATCCTTACAGAGCCATGTGCGTATATATCAATATTTTTATTTTTAAAGAACCCTTCGTCCTTATCAAGCCAATCGCTTACAGCTCTATAGGACTGTTCCATTTTCTCCCTTCTTGTTGGGTCTAACTCTAACTTTTGAGCAATTCTAGCAAGTATATCTTCTCGCTGTAATTGAAAATCATCATAAAAATTCTTCATCTTTTTTTATTTGTAATCTAATGTTCTTATTGTATGTTCTCCTATTTTTGTGTGTGAATCATTGAAACACATTTTTCTAATTTCATCAGCAGTCACAAAAGCGTATTTATCAGTATACTTATTTTCGTTATAGAGTTTTCTGATTTCTTGTTCCTGTTCAGTTGAAAAATTAACTTTGAAAATGTCATATAAAACGGTGTGATACTTTTCATCACAAAATCTATTTTCTTTATTCATCATTTTTTCTTCAGTTCTCAAATAATCAACATCAATGTGTTTAAATTTGTCACTATTTAATATTTTCGTTTCAATTAGTTCTTCCTGAAATTCTCTCCAAACCCCAAATTCTCTGTTCTTTCCAGATTTAAACCATTTAACAATATCAGGAATGTGTTTTGCCTTCGTAAAAAACCTCAAGTCTTTTGGATTATTCCTGTCCGCTTTTATTTCAGCCTCCCAATCTGTTTTTATGTTTTTGTCATTAAACACCCTATAAACACCACCTACGGGTTGATACTGATTAACCTTACTCCCTTTTACTAATAAATATTTTTCTTCCCCATCAAGTCTTATTTGTAACAAATAGCTTAAAGAAACATATACTTTACTGTTAGGGTAAAGAATCCTACATTTTATCGCCTCCCAACCATACGTGCTGAATAGTTGCCAAAATCCCCCTATACTAAATGTGACCCCACCCCAAGCGAATGTGGAAGCTAAATCTTTAATAAAGTCATTTGGATTCTCAAGGATAATATATCTGAAAAGCAAGAAAATTGTGCTTGCCGTCAAAACAACTATGTATAATATTATATTTTTTCTTGTGCTCATTCTATTTTTCTTCAGTTATTCCTTTAAATTTCCCTCCTGTTGTCTTAACATCAATGAATTGCCCCGTATCCTTATCTCTTTTTACATAAAGATTTGTTTTAGTATTCAACACTTGTGTTCTCTTTTTTACGGCACCAATACGTTTATTGTCGCCAGAAATTCCATTTTTTGCCATGATATTTTATGATTTAATTTTACAAAGATATAAAAAATCTAAATATATCAAGAAAACAATTTTAATAAATTTAGATTTCAGTAAGAAAAAATCTTGATATATTAATAATTGTTTATATTTGTAGAAAAAATAATGATGAGTTCACTAGGCGTAACTTTAAAAGATGCGAGAAAAAATATAGGACTTACATTAATGCAAGTTGAAAGTATGGTTGGTATTTCAAATGCGTATTTAAGTCAATTGGAAAATGATAAAATTAAAAACCCTTCGGTTAATATTTTATCAAAACTATCTTCCTTATATAAAGTTCCATTAAAAACACTTCTTTCAAACGCTAATATGATTGATAAAAAAGAAGTTCAACAAGAAGAGGAAAATTTGAGTTTTGCTCAAAATATTGCCTTTAGGGCAGAAGGTTTGACGGATGATGAACGAAATGATGTATTGAGATATTTAGAATTTGTAAAATCAAAATCTCATAAAAATATCCTATGATAGATGATGATTTTACACATAAAGAGATTGAGAAAATTTCATATAATTTATTAAAAGAAAGCAAATCTTTTGATATTTTCCCAACCCCAGTGGATAAAATATTAGCATACTCAAATTTTGCACTTGACAATAATATAGATTTAGAAAATATTGATCATTCTTTCTTTGATTCGTTCAAGGAAAAGCTTGTTGACCCATCTAAAAAAGCCCTTCTTCATGCTTTATCAAAAATAAAAGGATTTTTCTATCGAGAGGAAAAAATTATTTATATTGATACAAATCTTGATAAAAATTTAGGTAAAAAAAACTTTGTGAAGTTACACGAAATTGGGCATGGCGTTTTATCTTGGCAAGACGAAATTATTTTAGCTTTAGATAATGACGAAACTTTAAGTGAAGAGTATCAAGAACAATTTGAATCAGAAGCAAATTATTTTGCTTCTATAACATTGTTTCAACAAGACAGATTTACAGAAGAATGTGAAAAATTAGGACTTGGACTAGGAGCAGTAATGGCATTGAGTAGGAAATTTGGTTCTTCTGTTCATTCAGCATTTAGAAATTACGTATTACAGTCAAAAAACAGATGTGCTCTGCTTGTCTTGAATCATCCTGTTAATGGAAACGGTTTTACAAATATTTTGACAACAAGGGATTTATTTTATTCACAATCCTTTCTTCGTGAATTTGGAGAATTAAAACTTCCAAATGAGTTTGGCTTTAAGTGGAATTTTGTTCAAGATTTTAAATTTAAAAGAAACTTCCATGAAAAAGGAAGTATTTCTTTAGTAACTGAGGAGGGAGAAGATTTAAAAGCAAGTTACCATTTTTTCAATAATTCCTACAATAGCTTTGTATTTATTTTTCCTAAAGGAGAAAAGAAGAGTACTAAAGTTAAAATTATACTTTCGTAGCAAATATTGTTTTTTTTGATAGATTTTTCAAAATCTTATTGGGAGCTCCAAATGGGACAATATCTTTATTACTCTAAATTAGGATAGATGGACTTGCGAAACGACACCGAATATTTAACCTCCCTTTTTTTCGTTTGATATTTTGGAAAAAGGGATAAAAATTTAACCACGCTTTTAGGCGTGGTTTTTTTGTTAATTTTGTGTATATGAAATTTTGATATTATGGGATACAATACCATTCCGCTGGATGATTTTTCGGGACTTACACCCAATGAGATGCATGAGCTTTTATATCATCCTTTTGAAAGGATTTCGCCAGTTTGTCTTCGTGACGCGCTTGATGATACTATCCTCAACGAAGTCCCGCTTTTTCTCTTAGCGGAAGAATACTTGAAGATACTTGCGAGAGAAAAGCAGATTAAACTAACCCCTTTAGGGTTTTTACCCAAGAAAATTATGGTGGAGCTTTATGATAAAAGAATACTTCCCGATGAACATATTGAAGCAGGAATCTTCAAACTAAATAGGGAGCAAGACTGCATCTCCATCATGAGCATGCGTTACACGATGGAACTTGGAGGTTTGGTAAAAAAACAGAACGGAAACCTTTCTTTGACTAAAAAAGGGATCCTTTTTGGAGAATCACAAAGCAGACTTCAATTTTTCAAATTGTTTTTCCAGTCTTTTACAGAAAAATTCTCATGGGGGTATAACGACGGTTATACGGAAGCACCAATCGGTCAGTTCGGATGGGGATTCTCACTTTACCTGCTCCATAAATTGGGAAACAAACTTCAAAACGCTGAATTTTATGCCCAAAAATACATCACTGCTTTTCCCCAATGGATGGATTATTTTGAATCAGATAAAATCCTTTCTGCAAAAGACGAGTATACCCATTGTTACGGCATCCGTGTTTTTGAACGGTTTTTACTTTGGTTCGGATTTGTAAAAGTAGAACGGAAAAATATTTTTACAGACTTAAAAGCTGACACTTTCTCGCCAACGGACGTCATTAACAAAATCTTTGTTTTCGGATAAAACATTTTTTGTCTTTTCGATTGAAAACATAACTGTTTCCAAATCAATACGTTCGAATATTCGTGCAAAAGAATTGGAAAATAACGTTTTTACAAAAGGGAGAAAATTGAGAGATTTTGAAAGATTAATCACTAGGCATTTAACAATTAATGAATCTATATTTTTGAAAGCTAGAAAAAATAGGTGCTATTCTGTTTTGAAAAATGATGACATCCATGAAGCTTCAAAATTCCAACCCCATAATTTGTAGTTTCCATTAACAATCATCCATCGCTTGTGAATCACAGTTACGCTACTACTTTAAAAGCTTTACAGCAGTAGTTTCTATTGGTTTCCAACCTTTTCTGTCTGGCTTGGGCAAGGTCGGGTCTTGTCCCTTTGATTTCAGGATTGAGATGAACTTCATCGGGAGTGTAAAGTTCGTGGGCATAATGAGGGCGCTCAGAATTAAAATCCTGAACAAAATGATGGAGCTCTTGTGCGAAAGTACTTTCAAAAATTTCTTTGCCTCTGAAATATTTACTCTTCATGGTCTTGAAAGGATTCTCCACCATATTGTTGGAATAGGTAACGTCTTTTAAGGCAATTTTCTTATCAATATCAATGTGGGCATTTCTGATAAAATCGTGAACCGTCTTGTTGTTGTTTTCAGAACCACCATCTACAATTAGATTAAGTGAAGGCTTTGTTTTATTAATCTTATCAAAATTTACTTCAAATTGTTCTTCCGCAGCTCTTCTCAGGCTTTTTACCCGAATGGCTGCGGATAACTTTTTGGAATAATCGTAGGCAAGAATCTTTCTGGAAAAATTGTCCACTACGGTGTAAATGTAGAACTTCACTTTATCCGCCGTGATGTACTGGGAAACATCCATATGCCAAATTTCATTCGGCTGAGTTGCACGAACAGAAACTTCTTTTCTTTTGGCTTTGTAGGTTTTTCGAGTAACATTCAATTTGAGCATTCTGGCATAATGATACCATGTGGTTCTGGACATCGACACTTTTCCTAATCTCACCGCTTTTGCCCAAACCGCTGAGCTCGACCAAGAACGATATTTCTTTCTTAGAAGCATCTTTTTTAGCTCAAGCAGTTCTTTGTAGGAAACCTGATTTGGTTTCCGCTGGAAGCAAATTCCAATGGGAGAGTTTTTGCACCCTGCCTGATAAAAGGCTTTCATCTGTCCATAAGAAATGGCATTAAGAAAGAAAAACTTGTAGAAAATAGATTTATCTACAAATTCAGGGAGCCTTTCCATAAGATTCACTACTAGGTCACGATTCTGCTTGATGAACATTTTCATCTTCTTTCTGCCAATAAAGTTGATGAGCACGATATACAGTCTGCAAAACGAAAAGTAGGCAGAAGTGAGCAAACGAAGCTTTTCGTCAAGAATCAATTTGATGTTTTCCAGATCGCCGTCAATTTTATGGGCAAATTCGCTACCCAAATATTTATCACTTGGTGTTTGCCTCCATTGGAAATAGGTAGATCTTGGAATATCTTTGGTAAATGTTTTGGGAAGCAATTCTTTTTCTAATCCTAATGAATAACAAATCTTGACCTGCGAATGGTAGGAATTATATTTTGCCATAAATCTTTTTAACGATGGGGGTGGGCAAAAATAAGAAAAGAACACAAATTTTTAAAATAGGATTGTGATAACAATCAATCAACCAAGCTAAAAATCAATCACGGCATCCAACGCATCATCAATATCTTTGCTAATGAAGTTGGCTTGGTAATTCACGGTGGTGGTTATAGAGGAGTGACGATACAATTTCTGAAGCATCTGGACAGAAATCTTATCTCCCGAGATATTTCCAAAGGTATGCCTTGAAATATGCATCGTGATATTCTTGTTGATTTTCGCCAGTTTAGCTATTCGTTTCAAATACTTATTCAAAGTTTTATTAGCATTTCTAATAGCAGCCAAAACCGCTTTAGAATCTTTCTCGTCAACACCTTTCAGTTCAGGAAAAACATAACCACCATTCAAGGCTCTGTAAGGCTCATAATAGGAAAGGATAACCAAAACCTTATCAGGGATTTTCAAGGAAACTACTTTTTGGTTCTTGTTCATTCGGTATCGTAATCTTCCGTCTTGAATATCTTCCCATTTCGTTTCCAAGACATCGGCAACCCTTATTCCTGCCAGATAAAAACTCAAGAGCCAAACATTTCGTGTGTGCCATTCTTTAGAACCAACTTTTAATTCCAATTGCTCAATTGCCAAGACTTCTTCTTGAGTTAATCCAATTTTAATAGATTCTGGAAACTTGATTTGAATCTTATCTTTACCAAACGGATAGTTCTTGTTGTCAATAATTCCTTCATTAATCGCTGAATTGTAGATAGTACGAATCACAATCAAATGGTTTACAATCGTTCGGTCAGAAATTTCCCTTTCTGCTTTCAGATAGGATTGGTAGGCTTTCAATAGAGGAACATCAATCTGTTCAATGGGAAACTTTTTGCATTTTAAAAAATCTCTAAAATGAGTTACCCTTGGTTTTTCAGCCGAGAGTTGGTTGTATTTTTTTAATTTATCCAAGTTAGCAAGGTATTCTTCTGCAATAGCAAAGAAGTCGTTTCCCTTGTTGATGATTCTTTTTCGGATGGCTTTTACCGAAACATTCTTATCAGAAGCATCCATCTCAATGAGTTTTCCTCCTGCTTCAGTAATTCTTTTTGTAATAAGGTTGTTAAGACGTACGGCATTCGGATGGGACTTACGGACTTTTTTGTGCTTCTCGTCCCAGTCTTCTATCTTAATGTAATATCCCAGAGCAACAAAGGTGGATTTTCGTTCTTTGGTTATCCGAATGTAGATAGGATATTCTCCTTTTGCATTCGGCTTTTTTCGTAAAATTGCGGTAATAGATGACATAATAAAATGTTTAATATACTGCTAAATTAGCTATAAAAATAGGCACAGGCAAGTTAACCCTAGGGAGATTAAAGCTAAAGTTTCTTAAATTATGGGTACAACATAGGTACAACAAATGGCGGTTTTTTCTGGTTTATCTTGGTTTATTATGAAACACTAAATTAAGGAAAATGCCCCAAAATAAGCCATTGTACGATATTTAGAACCAATATTCATAGGACTTAAAATCCTGTGTCTTGTTCGCCGAAAATATGTTCCATAAAATTCAGAGAAAACTTAATTTTTTCTTTTAGTGCATCGGAATTTAAGCTTTCTT
>RRZT011318844.1_pt1 | contig 18841 bp, 21 predicted proteins | sample 2165551 | NCBI WGS metagenome assembly RRZT01 (sample SAMN10456910, study PRJNA506462) | wastewater metagenome | biome: wastewater; feature: sludge; material: wastewater sludge; isolation source: wastewater sludge with Escherichia coli K12::gfp cells carrying plasmid... | place: USA: Moscow, Idaho... | reverse complement strand
CGTCCGGTCCCACGACCTCGTTCCACCGTCGCACCAGCTCCGCGTTCATCTCTTCCACGGTCGCGAACGGGCGGTCGGCGAGTTCGCTGATCCGTGCGTGGCTGAAGTGCTGGTCCGAGGTGACGAAGTCCACCTGGTCGAAGTCAAACCACGGATACTGGCTCACACCGGCCTCCTTCGATGAGCGTGGCCCTCGAGAAATCTAGGGATATCTATCGTTTCGCTAGACGGGTGTAGATGTTCCTAGAGATCATCGAGGTCGACCCCGAAGCGCGCCGCCAGATCCTCGAGCGGTTCACCGCTCATGCCATCCCGCTCACGCACCACCCGCTCGACCTCGCGGTCGTCGATTGCTTCGACCAGCTCCTCGAGTACTCGGTCGATGTCGCCGCCGTTCGCGGCGGCGACTCGCGCCACTTCCCTTGCCGCGTCAGCGAGCGTGTAGAGACGCTCCCAGGGGTGGTCTCCGTGACGGGCGATCGCGACGGTCTCACGAGTGTAGGAGCGGTCGTCCCCGGCGACGAGCCAGCGTTCCTCGCCCTCAGCGGTGATGAAGAAATCGACCACACACTCACCGCACGGCATCTTGTAGACGCCCGGTTCGGTGGGCGCCGCCTCGGTCGCACGCGTGATCATCTCGCGGATGACGCCTTCCCAATCGACCGCCGGTTCATCGTCGCCCATGGTGACCTCCCGAAGTAGAACAGAGAAGTGTCTCACTTCGGCACCGCGGCGTCTAGGGCTCAGCCCCGTCGCGTTCGCGCATCAGTTCGCTTGACCACCGATGGTCTACCCGAGCTGGTGGGCAAGAATCACAGCCTGCACGCGGTCGCGGACGCCGAGCTTGGCGAAGATTCGGTTGATATGCGTCTTCACCGTTGCGGGTGATGCAGTGCCTGGCTGATCTCGCCGTTGGAGAGGCCGAGCGCGATCGCGTTGAAAACGTCGCGTTCTCGGGGGGACAGAACCGAGAGGCCCTGTCCGCCCGGGACGGGCTGGTCGCGGCCGGTGTAGGCGTCGATGAGCTGCCGTGTGATGCGGGGCGTCACGATGGCATCGCCTCGAGCGACGACGCGTACGGCGTCCACGAGTTCTTGGTGTGTCGCAGTTTTGACGAGGAACGCACTCGCCCCCGCGCGGAGTGCCCCGAAGGCGTACTCGTCCAAGTCGAACGTCGTGAGTACGATCACGCGGCTCCGCAGCCCGCCGTCGACAATTGCGCGGGTGGCGTGGATACCGTCTTGACGCGCTGTGGGTGACGGAACGCCGCACCCGACTGTCGGCCGGCTATCTCGACCGGCGGTTCGCGGAGCTGCGGGACGAGGCCGGCTTGTCAAAGGCCCTGACTCTGCACAGCCTCCGGCATTCGTACGTGACGCACCTGCTCGAGTTCGGCTACGCCGACCGATTCGTCCAGGAGCAGGTCGGGCACATGCATGCTTCGACGACCTCGATCTACGCCTCCGTCAGCTCGGACTTCAAGAACCGGGTACTCGCGGACGCATTGAAGGCCCTCATCGAAGGAGAAGCAGATGACCGTTGAGCTCGAGACCGCATGGAGCCTCCGCAGCGTGATGGCCTCGCGCGGGATCTTCCAGACCTCCAAGCTGAAGCCGTTGCTCGAGGAGCGGGGCGTCGACCTGTCCCGGGAACAGGTGTACCGACTGGTGGCGCAAGCACCGCAGCGGGTTCGCATCGACGTGCTCGCCGCGCTGTGCGACGCGTTGGAGTGCTCGCTCGACGACCTCGTGCAGGTCACCCGCCGGGAGGCTGCGGCCCCGGTCGCGGTGGGTGAAGAGGCGACGCGGGGTGCGATCGGCGATCTGCGGCCCGTGCGGGCCACGATCCGTCGCCCGCGCTCGAAGTAGGCCGCGGTGGCGAAGCCTCCGCAGGAGCCCAGGGTTGCTGAGGTCGCCGGGCTCGTCCACGCGATCGCGCCGGAGATCCCGGTGGAGCGCCTTGTTGAGATCGTGGCTGAAGTCGCACCCGTGCCGCTCACCCAACGGCGTCTCGAACTCGCACTCCTCAAACAACCTGGAGTCCTCGAAGGGCGACACCGGAACGTACCGGTGACGGTGCAGGATCTGGCCCACGCTCTCGTGAACGAGGGTGCCGGGCGGGTCGTCTTGCCTACATGCGATTCCTGTGGACGTGCCGTTCGGATGCCTCACAAGACGCAGACCGGCGGTCGCCACTGCTCGCGCTGTGAACGGAATGCCCGATCGGTCGCGTGTGCCAGATGCGGACGAGTTCAGCCCGTGCAGCGCACCGTCGATGGGCAACGGTTCTGCCGGGACTGCTGGCGAGCCGATCCGCGGTCGTTCGGCGACTGCTCGCGATGCGGGCAGAACGCCACGATTATCGTCCGTCGCCCCGCGCTCGTCTGTCTCGCGTGCTACACCGCGCCGGTCAAGATGTGCGAGCTCTGCGGGGAGCCGGGCCGCGTAGCGACGCACCTGGACGGCCGACGGGTCTGCGCCCGCTGCTACTACGCGATGCGACGCCCCCAGCCGTGCCCGGAGTGCGGGCGGAAGGTGTTCCTCACTGGCTTCATGAATGGGCACAAGGTCTGCGCCGAGTGCGCAGGAGCTCCCGTGACGATGGCATGCCCGGGATGCGGGACGATCGAAGAGGTGCGCAAGCACCGGCTATGCGTAGAGTGCCGGCGACCTATCGCCATCCAGCAACTGCTTGCTGACGACAGCGGAGAGATCCGCCCCGAGCTGCACCCGCTCGCGGAGTATCTGGTGACGCACCACGGCAGTGCGATCTCCCTCGAGCGGTGGCTGTACAAGAGCCGCTGTGCGGTCGTCCTCCGTGAGCTCGCCGATGGCACGCTGCCCCTCACCGCGGACGCGATCATGACCAGAGCGCACGCCGGCCAGTCCGTGGCATTCCTGCTCTCGCTCCTCATCCGCTCAGGCGTGCTGCCCGATTTCGACATCCAAGCGGCGAGGTTCGAGCACTGGTTCCAACGGTGGCTTCCGACCGTCCCCCATCCCGAGGACCGGCTCCTCCTACGGCGGTACTGCACCTGGGAGCTGCTGCCGTCGGGCAGATCACTCAGGGGCAGACCAGCTACGGCCGTCCGATCCGGCTCCACCTATCAGAAGGTGCGTGCGGCGCTGAAGCGGTGCGCGGCCCTCCTGCAGCAGATCCGCGCGAGCGGCGAAACGCTGACGACATACCCGCAGCGATCTCTCGACGGCTTCCTCACCGGTTCGCCCTCACAACGGGATGCCCTCGCGCCGTTCACCCGGTGGCTGCGACGGCACCGCCTGAGCCGCCTCCGGGTCGAGTTCCGCAGCCATCGCCTCGAAGGGCGCGACTACGCCGCCGACCATCGGTGGACGATGGCACGCGCGTTCATCACGCGAGACGACATGGATCCCGTGACGCGAGTCAGCGGATTGCTCGTCCTGTTCTACGGGCTCCACCTGACCCGCATCGCAGCGATCACCCGCGCACAAGTCGATACGACCGCGCGCCCCATGACGCTGACGGTCGGAACTGAACCGATCGAGCTGCCCGAAGTCCTCGCCGAAGCAATGGTCCAGCTGCTCGACGGCAACCGCTCCGACACTTGGCTCTTCCCGGGCAGGAACCCGGGCCGACCGATCACCCCCGGGCCGCTCAGCCGTCGACTCCGTCAAGAAGGACTCCTCGCCGGCAGCGCTCGTGTCACCGCGCTGATGGACCTCACCCGACAACTGCATCCTCGAATCGTGTCCGACCTGCTCGGCATCACGGCGTCATCAGCTGCCGCCTGGGCACGCCTCTCCGGGGGCGAATGGTCCGACTATCCCGCGCTGCGCTCAACCTCGACCTGAGCACCAATGGCCTCCCGCTACGCTTGCGCCTCCAGTGGGACTGCCTGAATTATCGGACAGACCCCCGGGCTTGGCTACAGATAGCGGCAGACCTGATCCGAGCTGCACGTGTCGGGCTCGACGTGCTCGGCCTGGTCGCGGAGCCCGGCGAGGGTGTCGCGCAGGTCGTGGAGCTGCCTGAGCTGCTGGTCGATATCGGTGAGGCGTGCGTCGAGGAGGTCGCGGACGTGGCTGCAGGGCGCTTGGCCGTGGTCGCGGATGTGGAGGATCTGCTGGATCTGGGCGAGGGTGAGTCCAGCGGCTTGGCCGCGGTGGATGAAGTCGATTCGGGCGATGGTCTCGGCGGTGTAGTTGCGGTAGCCGCTGGGCGTGCGCCCGGCCGGCGGCAGGAGCCCCTGGTCCTCGTAGAACCGCAACGTCTTCGCCGTGGTGCCGGCCGCGTCGGCGAGCTCTCCGATCCGCATTCCCCGCCCCCTTTTCGCTGGTCGCAAATTTCGTGCTTGACCTTCCCCTGTGGTGGAAGGTTCATGATGAGTGTATCAGCGGGATGTTCCAAGATGTCCAGGGAGGAATAAGGATGCCATCGAGGTTTGATCTGGCCGTGATTGGGTCGGGTGGCGCGGCATTCGCCGCGGCGATCCGCGCCACCACACTGGGAAAGTCGGTGGTGATGATCGAGCGCGGCACGTTGGGCGGCACGTGCGTGAACACGGGGTGCGTTCCGTCCAAGGCGCTGCTCGCGGCCGCCGAGGCCCGCCACGTGGCCGCGGATGCGGGCTCCCGGTTCCCGGGGATCGCCGCCACCGCTGGCCCGGTAGACATGCACGGGCTGGTGGGTGGCAAGCAGGACCTGGTCGAGGCGATGCGGAGTGAGAAGTACATCGACGTGGCAGAAGCCTACGGCTGGCCGGTCCGCCAGGGCGAGGCGGCGTTCGCCGGCACGCCGGATGCGTCGGTCCTCGAGGTCACCGCCGCGGACGGCACCGTCGAAACCATCGAGGCCGCCCACTACCTCATCGCCACAGGCTCCCGCCCGTGGGCTCCTGCCATCGAGGGGCTGGACGGCGTCGACTTTCTCACCTCGACGTCGGCGATGGAGCTGTCCGAGGTGCCTGACTCGCTGCTGGTGCTCGGCGGGGGCTATGTGGCGCTGGAGATGGCACAGTTGTTCGCCCGGCTCGGCTCGAAGGTGACTCTGCTGGTGCGGTCCCGGCTGGCGTCGAAGGAGGAGCCGGAAGTCTCCAAGGCGTTGCAGGAAATCTTCGCCGACGAGGGCATCCGAGTGGTCCGCCGCGCCATCCCCACCCGCGTCACCCGCGACCCGGGCACCGGCCAGATCGTCGCCGCGGCCGAGGTCTCGGGCGGCGTGCAGGAGTTCCGTGCCGACGAGATCCTCGTCGCGCTCGGCCGCGCCCCGGTCACCGACGGGCTCAACCTCGAGACCGTGCAAGTGAAGACCGGCGCGGCCGGAGAGGTCGTGGTCACCGACCAGTTGCAGTCCTCCAACCCTCGCGTCTGGGCGGCTGGGGATGTCACCGGGCACCCCGAGTTCGTCTACGTCGCAGCCCGGCACGGCACGTTGGTCGCCGAGAACGCCTTCACTGACGCCAGCACGTCGGTCGACTACACGCGGATGCCGCGGGTCACATTCACGAGCCCTGCCGTCGGCGCGGTCGGGATGACCGAGAAGGAGGTCATCGCGGCCGGGATCCGCTGCGACTGCCGTGTCCTGCCACTGGAGTACGTGCCCCGCGCGCTGGTGAACCGGGACACCCGCGGGTTCATCAAGATGGTCGCCAACGCGGACACCGGCGAGATCCTCGGCCTGACCGCGGTCGCCAAGGACGCCGGCGAACTCGCCGCCGCAGGTGTCCACATCCTCGGCAAGACCATCACCGAGGTCGCCGACGCGTGGGCCCCGTACCTGACCACGGCCGAAGGCATCCGGATCGTAGCCAAGGCCTTCACCACCGATGTGTCGATGCTGTCCTGCTGCGCCTGACCGCGCGCCAGACAGCGGATCCACCCCATCAGAAACTGGAGCCTCGCCCGCTCCTCGATCGGCCCGCCCGGGTCGAATCGATCTCCCCGGCCAGCGGCGACACGATCCGCGTCACCGTCGACTCGACCGCCGGTGTCACTAGCGTGGAACCGGCGACCGCGGTGGTGTCCTTGGTCAGCCCCGAGGCCATGCACTCGATTCGCTCCTCGTTCTGCAACCAGGTCCACTACTTCGCTTCCCGCGAGGACGCCGCCGGATGGCTCACGGAACACCCGATGGCCCAAATCCTCACGGTCGCCGATGCCTTCGAGGTTGGCAGCACCCTGATCACCGAGATGCTCGAGCGCCCCCGGACCGGTGCCGACGAACTGTCTGGAAGCTGCTGCGGTCCCGAGACCTGCTGCTGAGACGGCACCACGAGAGGACAGAACACCAATGCCTCCCAACCAGGACGACCAGCGAGGCGGCCGTGGCCTGCTCCTTGGGGCCGTCGCCGCACTGCTCGTGGTCGGCTGCTGCGCCCTCCTTCCACTTCTCGTCGTCGGAGGCACGATCACAGGGATCGGCACCCTCCTCCGCAACCCGTGGGTGATCACGGGCGGTGCCGCACTCCTGATCCTCGCGGTGGTTGCAAGCATCGTGATGACAGCGCGTGCCAGGCGACACCGCCGCGAAAACGACCCCGACTGCTGCCCGCCCCTTCGCCCGACCATAACGAAGACAGACCCGAGGCGAAGGGAAACCGGAACCAAATGATCATGGCCATTAGACCCCGGCATACGGCCCGCCCGATAGGCCCCTAGCCAGCAGGCAAGTCGCCGATCAACGCGCGCGAACTCTGATGTGAAATCTAAAGGTCATCCGCATGGTCCCGGATCAAGCCGTCACGCGGCGGCGACGTCCTGCGCGGTCACGTGCTTGCCTTCCGCGTCGACGCGGCGCGCAGGCCGTTGAGGATCACGATCACCTCGGCGATCTCGTGCACCAGCACCACCGCCGCAAGCCCCAGGACGCCAAAGAGGGCGAGCGGGAGCAGGGCGGTGATGATCAGCAGCGACAGGATGATGTTCTGGTTGATGATGTGCCGCCCCCGACGGGCATGGGCGAACGCGCGCGGGAGAAGCCGCAGATCGTGACCGGTGAAGGCCACGTCGGCCGACTCGATCGCGGCGTCGGAGCCCGTCGCGCCCATCGCGATCCCGATGTCCGCGGCGGCCAGCGCAGGGGCGTCGTTGATGCCGTCGCCGATCATCGCGACCGGCCCCTTCGCACCGAGCTCTGCGATCGCGGCGGCCTTGTCTTCGGGGCGCAGCTCGGCGCGGACGTCATCGATCCCTGCTTGCGCAGCGAGGGCGCGGGCGGTGCGGGCGTTGTCGCCGGTGAGCATGGTCACCCCGATGCCCTGGGTCGCGAGGGTGCGGACCACTTCAGGGACCTCGGGGCGCAGCTCGTCGCGGACGCCGATCGCGGCGACCGGGACGCCGCCGCGGTGGACGATCACGACTGTCATGCCCTGCTCCTCCAGCCCCGCGACCCGGTCGCCGAGGGTCCCGGCGTCGAGCCAGCGCGGGCTGCCGACGGTGATCCGCGCGCCGGCGAGCTCGCCCTCGATGCCGTGCCCGGCCTGCTCGGTCACGCCCTCCGCCGCAGGGGCATCCGGCGCTGCGGCGGTGATCGCGGCGGCGAGGGGGTGGGTGCTGTGCTGCTCCAGAGCGGCCGCCCACGCCAGCGCCTCCGCCTCGCTCACACCGTCCACGGTGAGGACGGCGGTGACGGCGGGCTCGTTGCGGGTGAGGGTGCCGGTCTTGTCGACGGCGACGTGGCGGATCACGCCGAACCGCTCGAACGCGGCACCGGACTTGATGATCACGCCGAACTTGCTCGCCGAGCCGATCGCCGCGACCACGGTCAGCGGCACGGAGATCGCCAGTGCGCAGGGCGATGCCGCGACCAGCACGACCAGGGCGCGGGTGATCCACAGCTCCGGGTCGCCGAGCAGCGAGCCGATGATCGCGACCAGGGCGGCGAGGATCAGCACGCCCGGGACGAGAGGGCGGGCGATGCGGTCGGCGAGGCGGGCGCGGTCGCCCTTCTCCGCCTGAGCCTTCTCCACGAGGTCGACGATCGTGGTCAGTGAGTTGTCGGTGCCTGCCGCGGTCGTTTCGACCTCCAGTGCCCCGGCGGTGTTGATTGCGCCGGCGGAGACGGCATCGCCGGGTTCGACCTCGACCGGGATCGACTCCCCGGTGATCGCGGACGTGTCCAGGCTGGAACGTCCCGTGCGGACGACGCCGTCGGTCGCGATCCGCTCACCCGGCCGCACCAACATCAGCTGCCCGACAGCCAGATCCTTCGCGGCGACCTCGACCGAGACGCCGTCGCGGCGGATGGTGGCGGTCTCCGGGACGAGCTTGAGCAGTGCCCGCAGCCCGCCGCGGGCACGGTCCATCGCCTTGTCCTCCAGCGCCTCGGCGATCGAGTACAGGAATGCCAGCGCTGCGGCCTCCTCGACGTAGCCGAGGATCACCGCGCCGACCGCGCTGATGGTCATCAGCAGCCCGATGCCGAGCTTGCCCTTGAAGAGGTTCCGGATCGCGCCCGGCGTGAACGTCGACGCGCCCAGCAGCAGGCCGATCCAGAACAGCACCAGCGCAGGGATCTCCATCCCGGACCACTCCAGCGCCAGACCGGTGAGGAACGCCACACCGGAGAAGACCGGGACCATGATCCCGCGGTCCCGCCACCAGGGGCGCTCCGCCTCCTCGGCCTCTTCGCCGACTGCGGTCTCAGGCTCGTCGTGCTCGCAGCCGCACGCCGCGCTCACGCGCCCGCTCCCGTCCCGCAGCAGCCCGGCACCGTGCACGAAGCGTCCATGCAGGGCGCGTGCTCGTCCACCGCGAGCGTCACGTCCACCAGCGCGGTCAGCGCCGCCGCGAGGTGCGGGTCCGCGATCTCGTAGCGCGTCTGCCGCCCTTCCGGCTCGGCGACCACGATGCCGCAGTCGCGCAGGCAGGTCAGGTGGTTCGAGACGTTCGAGCGGGTCAGCTCCAGCTCACGCGAGAGCACCGCCGGGTAGCTGGGGCCGTCGAGCAGGGTCATCAGTATCCGGGAGCGCGTCGGGTCCGCCATGGCCCGGCCGAGCCGGTTCATGACGTCGAGACGTGGAGCAATGGTCAGCATGCACTGATCATACAGTGTTGACTGAACTAATCCCAGGATGAATAGTGCACCCTGCGACATTCGGCCCTACCAGTAACCCCGCGGGCGCGCAGCAGCAGCCCGGCGTTTTCGAGCGCGCCGAGGACGCGGACGATGCTGGTGGTGTTGCAGGACACCACCCGGGTCAGGTCCCGGCCGAGCGCGGTGGCGTAGTTGGCCTGGGCGACGAAGGAGTGCCCGGTGGTCGAGTGCGCTTCCCCGCCCTGCACGATCACCTTTACTCCCGCCGCCTGGTAGCGGGGCAGGTTTCCGGCGGCGACGTGCTTGGGGGTCGTATCGACGATCACGTCGCTCTGCGCGAGGAGATCGTCGAGGGTTCCCTCGGGGCGGATGCCGGTGTCCACCATGCCGCTGTGCGCGTCGGGGGTGGCGGCGACTACGGGCAGCCGCGGGACGGCGGATTGTATTCGCCAGTCGGTGACGATGTCCGCGACGCCCACCAGGTGCATGTCGGGTTGGGCGTGGACGGCGTCGGCGACCCTCTTGCCGATCACTCCGTACCCGTTGACGCCGACTCTGATCCTGTCCATCTTCGTCTCCTTTCGTGGTGTTCTTGAGCCGTGCGCGGGTCAGGGGCGGGGTCGGCGGCGCCGCAGCGTCCACAGCAGATAGCTGCCGAGGGCGCCGATCGTGCCGGTCCCGGCGCCGATCAGGACGCCTTCCCGGGAGCGCCATTTCGTGTTCCCGCCGACGAGGGTGCCGATCCCGCTGATCAGCGCGGCGGCGATCATTCCCGCGACGACACGGTTGCCGACGCGTTCGGCGCGCCCGACGAGAGGTTCCAGCTCCGTCGCGCGCAGGTGCACCTCGAACCCGCCGTCTTCGAGGAGATGCCGGAGCCGGCTCAGGGTGGCGGGCAGCTCGGTGAGCAGTGCCCCGGTGTCGGCTCCCGCGCGCGCCCATCGCCGGGCCAGAGCCGGCAGGGACAGCTGGGCGCGGGTGAGCTGCTCAGCGTAGGGCTGCAGGGCGTCGAGCATCTGGAAGTCCGGATCCAGCCGCGCCGCGGTCCCTTCGGCCATCATCAGCACTTTGAACAGCAGCGCCGTCTCCTGCGGAAGGTGCAGCTGGTGCTGCTGCAGGATGCCGAGCAGCTGCTGGAGCATGATTGCGAGGCTGATCTCCGACAGCGAACGGCCCCGGTAGCGGGCCGTGAACGCGGTGATCGCCTGCCGCAGCCCTGCCCGGTCGACGACGTCGGCGGTCCGGGAGAGTTCTATCAGGGCGGTGGTGAGGGTGTCCGGGTCGTCGCGGGTGAAGGCGAGCACGATGCCGGCGAGGCCGTCCGTGGTCTGTTCGGTGAGCTCCCCGACCATCCCGAAGTCGATCAGCGCGAGCGCGCCGTCGGGCTGCACGAACATGTTCCCGGGATGGGGGTCGGCATGGAAGAACCGGTTGTCGAACACCATCGTGAGCACGATGTCGGCACCCAGCCGCGCGAGTGCGACCCGGTCGATGCCGGCGGCGTCCAGGCCCTCCAGGTCGTCGATCCGCACCCCGCTCATCCGCTCCAGGGTCAGCACGCGCGAGGTCGTGGTCTCCCCGTGCACGCGGGGAATCCGCACCCGCGCCGCGTGGGCGAACTCCTGCGCGAACCGTTCGGCGTTGCGGGCCTCCTGCAGGTAGTCCAGCTCGGCACGCAGCGTGCGGGAGAACTCCTCCACCAGCCCGGGCAGGTCGTACTGCCGGATGGCATCCCAGCGCCGGTCGGCGCGGTCGGCGAGGTTGCGGAGAATGTCCAGGTCTTCATGCACCTGCGCGACCACGCCGGGCCGGCGCACCTTCACGACGACCTCGGTGCCGTCGTGAAGAGTTGCCGCGTACGCCTGCCCGATGGACGCCGCCGCCAGCGGCACCGGGTCGAACTGGGCGAACACGTGCTCTGGGTCGGCGCCGAGCTCTTCACGGAGCACGTCCCGAATGCCCTCCCACGGTGCCGCGGCGACGTCGTCCTGCAGTTTGGCGAACTCGGCGACCCATGCCGCGGGGAGCAGATCGTGCCGGGTGGAGAGGATCTGGCCCAGTTTCACGAACGTCGGCCCGAGCTCCTCCAACGCGACCCGCACATGCTCGGGGTTCGTGTAGGGGTCCTCCTGCCGGGCGTGTCCGAGGGCGCCGCGGTGGAACGGCACCAAGCCGCCCAGGCCCAGCACGCCGGCCAGGACGCCGAGTCCGTGCCGGCGCAGCACGGCCCCGATCTGCCGGTACCGGCTACTCCCCGCGCCCATCAGCTCACGCCCCTCTCGGCTGGAGTGCCGGCCGATGCTCGTTCGAGGATGAAGTCGACGCGCGCGTCGGGGGCGAGTGCGGGGACGGTGACGACGGGAAAGCCCAGCTCCTGGTACACCAGCCCGAGCAGGTCGTGGATGCGCCGCTGCGCGGCGGGGTCCTCGGTGCGCGCGTAGTCGGACGCCAGCGGGAGCAGGTCAAGCAGGAACACCGTCGCGTACCGGGCGCCGGCCAGCGCGCCCAGCAGGGCGGTGCCGGGGGCGAGGCCGAGGAAGCGGTAGTAGGCGAGCGAGTCCGGCAGAGCACGGTCCAGGAACACGGTCTGTTGCGGGTCGAGGGAGCGTTCCTGCTCGATCTGCATGTCGACGACGGCGCGCTGGAACTCGCTCTGCCGTGCCCGCACCTCCGCGGTGCTGCGCCCGGTGATCCGTTGCAGGTCGATGTAGTGGCGGGCGTGCTCGATTGTGGTCGTGTACCCGCGGCCCCGCAGCAGGTTGACCGTGGTGGTCTTGCCCGAGCTGGGACCGCCCGTCACGACGTGCCAACGGGTGGTCTGTGCGGGCCGCGGCTCCTGGATGCCGGTCATGACCTCACCCTACACCCTGTACCCCTACAGGGTATGGTAGATTGTGGGTGGAGGTACGAGATGGCACACGGGTATGTGGACAACAAGCCGGCGCTGCTGGCGCGGCTGAGCCGCGCGGAGGGTCAGGTGCGCGGGATCGCGCGGATGATCGACGAGGACGTGTACTGCATCGACGTGCTGACCCAGGTGTCGGCGGCGACGAAGGCGCTGGAGTCCGTCGCGCTGTCGCTGCTGGAAGACCACCTCGCGCATTGCGTCGCGCAGGCGACCGCCGAAGGCGGCCCGCTCGCGGAGGAGAAGCTCCGCGAGGCGAACGCCGCGATCGCGCGCCTCGTGCGCTCCTAACCTCGCCCCACTCACATCGTTCAACGCTCTTGAAGGGAGCACATCATGACCGGACAGGGATTCCAGGACCTCGGCCTGCAGGCGACCAGCACCGGCGGTGGCTGCGCCTGTTGCAGCCCCACCTCCCACGCCACGGCAGCCACCGACACCGGCGCGCCGGCGCAGCAGACGGCGGCGGGTGAGACCGTGTCGGCGCAGTTCCTGGTGGAGGGGATGACCTGCGCGCACTGCGTGCGTAGCGTCACCGAGGAGGTCTCCGCGATCGACGGTGTCTCCGACGTCGCGGTCGATCTGCACGCCGGTGGCGTGTCCACGGTGACGGTGTCCAGCGCGACGCCGGTGGATGCGGAGCGGGTGCGGGCGGCGGTGGAGGAGGCCGGGTACAGCCTCGCCGCAGCCTCATGAGCACGCTGGACGTCGATCTCGACATCACCGGGATGACCTGCGCGTCGTGCGCGACGCGGGTCGAGCGGAAGCTGAACAAGCTGCCCGGGGTGGAGGCGACGGTCAACTTCGCCACCGAGAAGGCCCGCGTGCACTCGGAGGCCCCGGTGCCGGTGGAGGAGCTGATCGCGGCGGTCGAGCAGGCGGGGTACGGAGCGAGCCTCCCAGCCCCGCCTGTGCCCGACACGGCTGAGCAGACCATCCCGCGGGACGATGAGCTGGCGTCGCTGCGGCAGCGGCTGATCGTCTCGGCGGTGCTGGCGGTGCCGGTCGCGGTGCTGTCGATGATCCCCGCCCTGCAGTTCACCTACTGGCAGTGGCTCACGCTCACCCTGGCCGCGCCGGTGGTGGTGTGGGGGGCGTGGCCGTTCCACCGCGCCGCGGCGATCAATGCCCGGCACGGGGCGGCGACGATGGACACTCTGATCAGCGTCGGGGTGCTGGCCGCGTTCGGCTGGTCGCTGTACGCGCTGTTCTTCGGCGGTGCGGGGATGCCGGGAATGCGGATGAGCGTCACCTTCGTCGGCACCCCGCAGGCCGGTGGCCACGAGGTGTACCTGGAGGTCGCCGCGCTGGTGACCGTGTTCATCCTCCTCGGCCGCTACCTCGAGGTTCGTGCCAAGCGGCAGTCCGGCGAGGCCCTGCGCGCCCTGCTGGAGCTCGGCGCCAAGGACGCAGTGATCCTCCGCGAAGGCACTGAGCAGCGCGTCCCCGTCGCACAGCTCGTTCCGGGTGATGTCGTGGTGGTGCGGCCGGGTGAGAAGATCCCCGCCGACGGCCTCGTCACCGAGGGAATGTCCGCGGTGGACGAGTCGATGCTGACCGGCGAGTCCGTGCCGGTCGAAGTCGCCCCCGGCTCCCGCGTGGTCGGCGCGACTGTGAACACCGGCGGGCGCCTGCTCGTGCAGATCACCCGCGTCGGCGCCGACACCGAGCTGGCCCGGATGGCGCGGCTGGTCGAGGAGGCGCAGACCGGCAAGGCCCAGGTGCAGCGCCTCGCCGACCGGGTGTCGGCCGTCTTCGTCCCCATCGTCATCGTCCTCGCCCTGGCCGCGTTCGCCGGGTGGCTGATCGCGGGAGCGCCCTTGGACGTCGCGTTCACCGCCGCGGTGACCACCCTGATCATCGCCTGCCCGTGCGCGCTGGGGCTGGCGACGCCGACCGCTCTGCTGGTCGGCACCGGCCGCGGCGCCCAGCTGGGCATCCTCATCCGCGGACCCCAGGTGCTCGAGCAGACCCGCCGCATCGACACCGTCGTGCTCGACAAGACCGGCACCATCACCGCCGGCACCATGACCGTCACCGGCATCCACCCCGCTCCCGGCACCGATGAGGCGGAGCTGATCCGGTTCGCCGCGGCGCTCGAGCACGGCTCCGAGCACCCCATCGGCCGCGCCATCACCGCCGCAGCCGACGGCCCGACGGATGCCGTGGAGTCATTCGCCGCCGAGGCCGGTCAAGGCGTGCAGGGCATCGTCGACGGCCGCCTGGTCGCCGCCGGCCGCGCCTCCTGGATCACCACCCAATGGGCGCTCCCCATCCCCGCCGAGCTCGCCGCGACCATCGCGGCGGACGAGGCGGCGGGGGCGACGGTGACGGTGGTGGCGTGGGACGGGCAGGTGCGCGGGGCGATCAGCGTCGCCGACACCATCAAACCCACCAGCCGTGAGGCGGTCGCACGGCTCCGGGAGCTCGGGTTGACCCCGATCCTGCTCACCGGCGACAACCCCGGCGCCGCCCGCGCGATCGCCAACCAGGCCGGGATCGAGGACGTCCGCGCCGGGGTCACCCCGCAGGGCAAGCTCGACACCATCCGCGACCTGCAGGCCGCGGGCCGGGTGGTCGCGATGGTCGGCGACGGCGTCAACGACGCCGCAGCCCTCGCCGCCGCCGACCTCGGGATCGCGATGGGCACCGGCACCGACGCGGCCATCACCGCCGCGGACCTGACCATCGTCTCCGGCGACCTGCTCCTGGTCCCGGACGCGATCCGGCTCGCCCGCCGCACCCTGGGCACCATCAAGGGCAACCTGTTCTGGGCGTTCGCGTACAACGTCGCCGCGATCCCGGTCGCGATGCTCGCCCTGCTCAACCCCATCCTCGCCGCCGCGGCAATGGCGTTCAGCAGCGTGTTCGTCGTCACCAACAGCCTCCGCCTGCGCCGCTTCCGCCCCCTGCCCACCCCGACCCGTGCCGGCGCCCCCGCCACCCGAGAGCCCGCGCCCGTCCAGGCCTAACCATCGCTCGAGAAGGAGACACACCATGTCCCACGACCACGACCACTCCGGGCACGACCACACGCACGGGCACGACCATGGAGGACACGAGCATGGTGCGCACGAGCATCACCATCACGAGCCGCCGGCGGGGGCGACGAACCTGGTGACCTGTCCGGTGATGCCCGGCAACCAGGTCGACCCGGCCTGGGCCGAGCAGCGCGGCCTGTTCCGCGACTACCAGGGCAGCCGGTACTGGTTCTGCTGCGCCGAGTGCGGGCCGCTGTTCGACGCCGACCCGGCCCGCTACGCGCACGCCGCCTGACCGGCCAGATAACCCGGTCGGAGATAGAGGGTGGACACGGCGGTCGGGCTGGTGCAGGCGTACCTGCGGGTCAACGGCTACTTCACCGTCGCCGAATACCCCGTGCTGGACGCCACCGGTCCCGGCGGTCCCCGCACCATCACCGACCTGGACATCCTCGCCGTACGGCTGCACCGCGCACCGGGAGCGTCCGGGACCGTCGACGCACCGCTGGACCCGGCCCTGGGTGCCGGGGGCGGAGCGGACATGATCGTCGGCGAGGTCAAGGAAGGCCGCCCGCACCCCAACCCGGCGATGCGGGACCCGGCCGTGCTGGAAGCCGCGTTCACCCGGTTCGGGTGCTGCGCCCCGACCGATGCCGCCCGGCTGGTCGCCGACTGCTGGAAACGGGACGGACGGTGGCGCCGGAAGGGCGCACGATCCGCACGGTCGTGTTCGGCAACCCCACCTCCCCGCCCGGGGCGGGGGCGCCGTGGCACACCGTCCCGTTCGCCCGGGTGCTGCGCTACCTCGAAGACCACCTGAGCGCGCACTGGGGGATCCTCGGCCGCACTCAGATCAAGGACGACACCCTCGCCCTGCTGGCCCTGCGGGAGAAAGCCCACCGCGCCGCGACCGGCGCCTCCCGCCAGGGCACGGACCGGTAGGGCGGGTCATGGCGGGGGAGCGTGTGCACACGCAGGGGGAGCCGGTGTGGGTGCGCACCCGTGGCGGGCGCGCCCCTTATGCGATGGTGCTGCCGGGCCCCGCCGGGGCCCCGGGTGCCGACGGTGGTGTTCGAGGCGGGATCGGCGGCGACCCGCTCCACCTGGGCGTCGGTGCAGACCCGGGTCGCCGCGTTCACGCGGGCCGTGGTGTATGACCGGGCGGGGCTGGGTCGGTCCGTCCCGGATAGTGCAGGGCGCACCCTGGACCGGATGGCCGACGACCTGAACGATCTGCTGGACGGCCTCGAGCCGAGCAGCGGGTTCGTGCAGGTGGGGCATTCCGCGGGCGGCCCGATGGTGCGGCTGGCCGCGTCCCGCCGCCCGGACCGGGTGGCCGGGCTGGTGCTGGTGGATCCGACCGATGAGGCAGCGGACCTCCTGTTCGGTATGCGGTTCCGGGTCGGGGAGAAGATCGTGATCGCCGTGGAGTGGGTGCTGGCCCGGGTGGGGATGCTGGAGCGGTTCTTCCGGTTCCTCGGGGAGGGGATGCCCGAGGATGTGCGGGCCGATCTTCACCGGGAGGCGTTCCGGCCCGCGGTGGTGGTCACCCAGGGTCGGCAAGCGCGCACCTTCCTCACCGAGCTGCACGCCTGGCAGGGCGACCCGCCGGCGCTGCCCGATGTCCCGGTCACCGTCATCTCCGGCAGTCTCGCGGACGGGATGCCGCGACGGGTCCGGGATGCCGCGACCGCCGCCGGGCGGTATCGGGCCGCACAGTCCCGGCAGGGCCGGCACGTGGTCGCTGCCCGCTCCGGCCACTACATCCCCGCCACAGAACCAGATCTGATCGCTGCGGAGATCCGCCGCCTCGTCCTCCCACCCGCAGGATAACCCCGGGTTGTCTGGCGGGCATGCCTGGTCAGGCCACGGCAGGGGGGCGTCGCCGCCGGGCGATCGCACCGGTGAGGGCGAGACCACCCAGCCCACCCCATAGGGTGACAGTGGAAACGCCTTGCCCGATGAGGACGGCGGGGGTGAGCCCGGCGCGCAGGTCGGTGTCGGCGATCATCGCCCCGGCCTGTCCGGCGGGCAGACCGGTGAGGGTGCTGCCGTCGGGGCGGATGATCTGGCTGGCGCCGACGGTGGAGACGTTCACCACGGTGCGGCCGGTCTCTACCGCGCGGATCCGGGCGACCGCGAGCTGCTGCAGGTTCTCGTCCGTGCCGCGGAAGTCGGCGTTGTTGGTCTGGAACACCAGCAGCTCCGCACCGGCGGTGATGCTCTCGGCGATGACCTCGTCGTAGATCACGTCGAAGCAGATCGCCAACCCCACCGGCACACCGCCGACGGTGACTAGCGGCACGTCCGTGCCGTGCGCGTAGTCGCGTTGCAGCAGCCCGACCAGGTCGGGGGCGAGCAGGGTGTAGAACGCCCGGTCGGGCACGTACTCGCCGAACGGCACCGGGTGGCGTTTCGCGTGCGTCTGCACCTGCTCCCGCTGCGGCGTGGCACCGGTGGTGGCCGGGTCCCACAGGAACGACGTGTTGTAGATGTTGCCGCCCGCCGTGGTGGCCGCGTTCGCCAGCAGCGGGGCACCTGCCCGGGTGCTGATGCCGGTGAGATACTCGGCCAGCCACGGGGTCTGGAACGGGTCAGCATCCAGCCCTTCCGGCCACACCACCAGATCCACATCCGCGTCGAGCACCGGGCCGGTCGCGTCCCCCTGCGCCCGGGCGATCGCCCCCACGGTGCGCTGGTCGAAGTACCCGGACGGGCCGTTGCCTTGCACCGCCCCGACCCGCATCGTCCCGGCCGGTGTGGTGGGAAACGCCGGGACCAGGACCAGCATCAGGGTGGTGACGGCGGGTACGGCGGCGGGGAACGGGCGACGCCACCGGCCGGTCCGGATGGCTTCGATCGCGGCGGCGACGGTGAAGACCATCAGGAAGGTGAGCCCGCTCACCCCGACCCAGGACACCGTCTGAACGAGGGGGCTGTCGGCTTGGGTGATCCCGAGCCGCGCCCACGGCAGCCCCCCGTACGGCCAGGCGCCCAGCAGCACCTCCCGGCCCGTCCACAACGCGGCCACCAGGCCCGGCAGCAGGAGCAGGCGTCCGACCGGGCCGGGGGCGGCGCGCGGCACCCACCGGTAGGCGAGTGCCAGCGGGATGATCCCGACCGCGGTCAGGGTCCCTTCCACCACGGTCAGTGCCGCCCACGGCACCGGCCCGAGATACCGGGTCGTCCAGGACACCAGCAGCCCGAAGAACAGCAACCCGAACACCGCCCCGACCGCCACCGCCCCCCACACGCTCCGGCCGATCAGGGCGAGAAGCAGCAGCCCGGTCGCGGCGAACGCGGCCGGCCAGAATCCCACCTCCGGGTAGGCGAGATCCATCAGCACCGCCGCGGCTGCCGCGACCGGCAACGCCACCGCCAACGGCATCACCGCCCGGGCACGGCGGTTCGGCGGGGTGGGTTGGGGGTGCCCGTGCGGGTCCTGGAGGGTCGTCGGGGTGGCGGTCATGGCCGGTCCGCGATGGTGCGGGCGATCACGGCGGCGTCCCGGGACACCCCGGCGAGGGTGTCCGCTCCGGGGCGGCTGTGGGCGGGGATCCCGGCGACGAACAAGCCCGGCAGCCCGGTCATCGCCGGGCGGGACCGGGCTGCGGTCGCCTCGGCGGGGAGCCAGTCGTCGCCGGGGTCGTACCCGGTGGCGAGGATCACCGAGTCCGGGGCGAGGGTGCTGCCATCGGCGAACGTGACCTGCCCGCCGTCCGCGCCGGTCACCGCCGGGGTGACCGCCACGCCCGCGTGACGCAGCGCATGGTAGCTGTCCCCGAACACCGGCTGCACGGCCGGTGCGCGGCCCAGCCAGGACGAGCCTGCCCGGGCGTGGACCGGGAAGGTACGGGCGGGTCGGTGCGGGCGCCGGGTGCGGACCGCGAGGGTGACCTCGTGGGAGGTGGATAGCTCTCGCGCCAGCTGCACGCCGCTGTTT
>RRZT011403075.1_pt1 | contig 18844 bp, 18 predicted proteins | sample 2165551 | NCBI WGS metagenome assembly RRZT01 (sample SAMN10456910, study PRJNA506462) | wastewater metagenome | biome: wastewater; feature: sludge; material: wastewater sludge; isolation source: wastewater sludge with Escherichia coli K12::gfp cells carrying plasmid... | place: USA: Moscow, Idaho... | reverse complement strand
TTCAAAAATAAATGTGCTGAAAAATTTAGGGAAAGAAGAACAAGGAAATGCAACCCAAATGATAAATATGAAAGTCGGAAAAAAATATGAGAGGTTGAAAAAAGGCGGGATATTATCAGAAGATTTACAGGAAGAAAAAACACAAAATCAAGAACAAGTTCAAGAGCAAAATCAGGAACAAAGCAGGGGCAAAGTAAGAATTCGTACCCGTTAAGATGTAGATTTTAATTTTAATAAATATATCTTCAAAGTCAATAAATACAGTGATTTATATATTCATGTATAGGTTTGATGTCAATAATAACAGTGTATACAGAAAATATTAAGGCAATAAAAACTGTTCAAAATACAGCTTAAAAAAGTTAAAGTTCCAAAATCGATATAAAGCCATGATTTCATTGTAATTGAATAGATTTAAAAAATAGAATATAGGAATTTTGGACTATTAAAAAAATATACTGTAGACTTAGATAAATGGTTTATGCAGAGGTTTAAGAAAATGCACGCTACACATTTATCTGAATCAAAGTTAATATTAACTTTAATTCAATAAATAATTCATAGATAAATCTATGAAAAGATTGATTTTTTTACAAAAAATACAATCGAAAATTGCAAGCAATTTTTGCTCGCAGGCTCGCAGAGGGTCAAAATAAAAATCGTGGATATATTGGAAGAATGGATTAGTTAAAAAATTAAAGAAACAAGGTATTTTATTTTCGAGCTTATACAATTTGTTTCCAGCTAAGTCGGATTTTATTTTTATATCCATTCTTCCAATATATCCATGATAAAAATTTAAAGAAGGTCGTAACCATATTAACGATAAATATCAAAACGAAAGGAGATAAAAAAAAGTATGAGGAAAAGCAGTAATATTTTTTCAAAGTATGATGAAAAAAAATACAGTTTAAAAAATGAGAATATTCCAATAAAAAAGTTAGCTAGCAACTACGAAATATTACGCGATATTCTTATGTGAATTTAAAAGAGAAAGGGAGAATAAAATGGTAAAAAAAATTAACAGCAAATTGATGATATTAAGTGTCTTTTTATTGACATTTTATGTATCGTTTTCTGCCATGACAGGGGCAAAGTATTTATCAGGTTTTATAACAACATTAGAAGACCTAGCTTCGGACGGAAAAAAAGTAGCAGTAGCGGTAGGAATTTTATTTTTGATTATATTAGCAGCGAAAGCACTTTTAGGAACAGATGTAGCCCAGTTTATAAATATGATATATAACAATGTATTTATAATAGCAATAGTGGCAATAGTGGGTACATTATTAATAGCTGTTGGCGGAGCAACAATAGATGAAAATATTTTAAAAGCAATTGAAAAAAATCCGCCAAGTATAGAAAAAAATTTAGAGGTATATTATGAAAGTTGATGAACTTTTTACAAAGGGATATTTTAAAAATTCCGAACTGTTAAAAAGATCAATATTTTGGAACTTCACTTTGTCCTTTACAATGGTTGCGTGTATAGCAGGGTTGGTGTATATATCAGCAAGACGTCAGAATGTACCTTACATAGTAGAAGTGGATTCCAAAACAGGAGAAATTACTAACACGAAAGTTTTAGACAATACGTACAAAAATAATAGCTTAAAAGAGAAACAAGTTGATTATTTTTTATCAAAAATTATCATAGCAGTTCGGAGTATTCCGACAGATAAAAATTTTTATCAGAAGAATATAGATTCAGTGCAGAGTTTTTTTACTCGTGAATCTGGTGAACAATTGAAAAAAAGTTTAGAAGAAAATCAAGTTACAGAAAAGCTTACAAATCAAGTGAGTGTATCAGTAGAAATTAATAGTATAGTTAAAATGGAAAAGAACAAAAACAGGTATCAAATTTTGTGGACGGAGAAAGTCCAAAATTCTTTTGATGAAGTGAACGTACAAAAAAAATATACGGCAATAGTAGAGGTAGGATTTATAGCAGTAAATACCAAAAAAATGATGATAGAAAATCCTTTTGGATTTGTAATAAAAGATTTTATCATCTCTGAAATGAAGTGATGTATATAAAATGAATGATAATAAAAAAATTATAAGTTATGTTATTAGAATAATAGGTTGTTTTATTATGCTAGGTGTACTTATAACAATGATTACAAATGCTTTTTTAACTTTGGTAAAAATGAATGATGAGCGTGAAGAATTTCGAAAGACAAAGTGCATTCAGAACGAACTATTTTATAAGGAAAATAAGGACTATATAAAACAAAATAAAAAATGTGCAATTATAAATAATGAACCTTATATCTATAATAACGGGAATTTAGAGAGAGCCTATTAAATTTATAGAGGAATTTAAAAATAGAAAGGTTAAGTATATGAATTTAGAAAGTTTAGAACAGGAAAATAAAGAATATTTAAAAAGATTATCTAAAAAGAAAGTACTGCCTATAATTGGACTTTGTTTTGCTCTAGGATATATTTTATATGATATTTTCAAAGCAGATTTTAGTATTTTTCATGCTTTAGGATTAATTTTTTTAACAATATCAGGAATTATATTATTACAATTTTCTAATTTAGAGAAAAAAGATAAATTAATAGATGATTTCTTTTATGAAAATCACTTAATAATATTGGAAAAGATGAGAGAAATAAACTGTCGCAATAGTTTTGAATTTTCAAAAGAACATTTAGCAGAAATAATAAGAAATATTTCATATATTATAAAGACATTTAGACATACTGATGATAGAGAATATATTGAAAGATTACTTTTAGATAAAATATATTATGAAATAACGTATAAAATAGTAAAAAATGAAAGTGAGACAAATATTTTTCAAATTCCGTTTTTTCCAAGTGGAATTCATTTAAAAAATCCAATATGGCGAGAAAAGATTGATACAAAAGAAAATTTACCTCTTGATTTAATAAACAATCTTTATAGGATTAAAAAAAGTAAAAAAAAGAAACCAGAGAAAGCTTTTAAAATAATAAAAATAACTGGCAAAAAAGATTATAGTTCATAAAGAAAGAGGGGATAAAGTGCTTATATATATAGGAGTTGTAATTGCAGTAATTGTAGTATGCGTACTATTGAAATTAGAATTTAATCATGCAGTTTTATTAGTCATTTTTGTAGGATTTTCTCTTTTACTAATTAATGGTATGAAAAAAGAGACAAATAGAACGAAATACAAGTGCATAGAGGGTAACTTATATATGAAATCAGATAACTTAATAAATCAAAATAAAAAATGTAAAGTTGATAGTGAAATAATTTATCAAATAGAAGAAAATGGAGATTTAGTAAAAATGGATATCGAAAGATAAAAAGGAGAAAAATTATGCTTTTATTAATGTTGATGAGTAGTATTTTTACAATATTGATTGGTTTTTATTTTATATCTATTAAACAACATAACATTGGATTTTTATTAGCAGGTGTTGGCGTTATTGCATTTCACTTTGTATTTTATGAAATTCCTGTATATGAGTGTTTAGATGGGAACTTATATAATGACAGAGTATTTTATCTTGAAGCAGAAAATAAAAAATGCGAAATTATAAATCAAGAAGTATATATATTTAATTCTACTGGAAAATTATTAAAAGCAAATGATTTAAAAAGAATATTTTTAAAATTTTAAAATAAAGGAGACTAAATGAAAAAAATAATAACTATATTATCAATAATAGTGTCTATTTCAGCCAGTAGTATGGATAGGTACGTTCCAACGGAAACAAGAGACTATACTCCGCCTAAAGTAATAGAGAATAAAATATCAAATACAAGTACACAGATCATAAGCGGACGAGATGAAGCATTAAAAAAGACACAGACTATATTCACATATAATCAGAATAATGTGTATCAGGTGTATGCTTCCCCTGATTTTCTGACAACATTCGAACTGGCACCTGATGAGGAAGTGACATTTTTAGCAGGCGGAGATACGGAAAACTGGCAGATAGACGAAGCAAAGGGCGGAGCAAAGAATGCAACTTTTGTATTCATAAAGCCTTTAGAGGAAGATTTAAGTACAAATGTGATAATCACTACAAATAAAAGGCTGTATAACATCAAAGTAAATTCAACACTTAATGAATATAACAGTTTAGTTAAGTGGAACTATCCCGAAACAGCGGAAATGATAAAGTTTTCAGAAAATTCAATACAAACAAGTGCAGTAACACCTGACAGAATCAACATGGATTATTACATATCTAATAATACGTATTATTTCGCCCCTGACAAGATTTTTGATGACGGGTCTAAAACATACTTCAAAATGAAAAAAAATATGCCAGAAATGCCCGTTATTTTCATGAGAGGGGATGACGGAAAGTACTCACAGGTTCCATTCGTGGTAGGTAGTAATGATGAGATTGTAGTAAACCGAACAGCTAAAAAATTTAAATTTGTATTGGGGAAAAAGAGTTTAACAGTAACAAATAACCGATATATACCAGTTCAATAAAGGAGGGATAATTTATGCCGGAAGAAAGAGAACCTATGTATCCCTCTAATAACAATGGGAAAAACAGGTCAAGTGAAGAAATAGAAGAAACACTATCAGACGAGCAGGAAGAAAAAAGCAGTTTGTCTAAAATACTGGAAAATAAGAAAATAACAGCACCAGTCCTTATTATACTAATTGTATTAGGATTAATTTATGTATTTTCTCCAAGCAAAGAAAAAGAGGAAGTGCCAAATAAAAAAGAAAAAATACAGACAGCGGAAAATATAAATTTAGATTCACTGGAAAGTAAGAAGACAGATGAAAACTTACAAAATCCAAACTATCAGAGTAATGGCAATTCACAGGAATTTTTTTCATATGATGACAGTAACCTACAGGCATACAGTCCGCCTGAAAACACTCCTAACTTAGATATGCCAAAGAATACACAGTCAGACTATACTTATGGGAATTATCCCTCATATTATGGGAAAGATGAGTTACCTGATGATGAATATACATTAGGAAATAGTAAAAATCAACAGTCTCAAAAAACATCATCATTAGAAAAAAAACAGAGTAAATCAATATCGTTTGACAGAGGGAGTAAACAGCCGAGTACGCCAGTACAGGGAGCTGATCAGACGACAACACAGCAACAGGCACCAAGTAATCAAAAAAAAACATTTCAATTAAGTTCAGGACTGACAGCTCCGACAAGTCCTTACGAGATAAAGACGGGGGAATTGATACCCGCAGTTCTGATGTCGGGAATTGATTCAGATTTAGCAGGAAATATAACGGCAATAGTGAGCCAAGATGTATACGACAGCGTAAAAGGAAAGTATTTACTGATTCCTAAAGGTTCAAAAATTTATGGAACCTATGACAGCAATATTTTATACGGACAAAATAGATTAATGCTTATATGGCAGAGAATAATATTGCCAAATGGTTACAGCATTAATTTAGAATCAATGCAGGGAATAGATATAACAGGACAGGCAGGAATAAAAGGGAAAGTGAATAATCACACTTTAAAACTGTTAAGAAGTATTGTTTTATCAAGTATTTTCAATTTTGTATCATCAGGAGTAAGTATAAGTGCGGGAAAAGATATAGGGAAAAATGGAGATGTTTCAGCAACAGCAACACTAGGTAAGAATGTAGCAGATGATACATCTTCAAAATTACAAAGTGCAGGAGATATGATTATAGAAAGAGACCTAAACCAACAGCCGACTATAAAAGTAAAAGCAGGCACAAGATTTTCAATAATGGTAAATAACGATATGGTTTTGGTTCCATATAACAAATTAAAAGGAAGTAAATAATGTTTTCAAAGCTATTTTTTTGGGAAAAAGTTAACTGGAAAAAAGTTACTCCTGAAATTCTAATTTTCGGACAGGCTCATTGGCGAAAGTTAATGGTAACAGTATTAATTTTGTGTGCATTGGGTATTAGAAATTTTGTATTAGATGTAATCGCTGTAAATATTGGAAATTCACAATTAAAGACAGTACAGTATGTTTTTAAAGAATCAGAAAAGAACATTTTTGTGCTTTCAAGCTTTGTTGATAAAAGAGAAAAAAAGATATTAACCAAAAAAGAATTAAATATGTTTTTGAATATAAAGGAAGTACGAACTATAAAATTTTTTTTAAATATACTGTGTTTAATGCCTACAATGTTTTTATTTGATTTAAACCCTAAAACAAGGGGAAGCGGAAAATTAGCAATAGGAAAAGATATTTTTTACCCTAAAAAGGTAGCAGGTACTAATATTGTACATTTTGCACATGATACAGGAGTAATATTAGGAAGTTATTTAGGAAAAATGCTGATAGATAATTCAGCAACTCATGTATTGCTGACAGCTTCCACAGGTTCAGGTAAAGGTGTATCAGTAGTAATGCCGACAATATTAATAGGTTGTACTTCAAGCTGTATTATAGCGGATTTAAAGGGCGAAAATTTTGATAAAAGTTCGGGATATCGTGAAGAGGTACTAGGGAATAAATGCTTTTACTTAGATTTTTCAGATTATAAATCATGCAGTTATAACCCTTTATCAATAATAAAAAAAGGCACTAAAAATGAATATACCTACTCTAGGTTAGTAGCCACAAATATAGTAAAAGCAACTACTGGAGAAAGTCAGTCGGATCCATTCTGGATAGACAGTTCAGTAATGCTATTACAGGGAATAATAATTTATTCGCTGTATAAATTCAGAAATAGAGAAATAACAATGAATGATGTAAATAATTTTTTAAATCAGGAAAATGTTAAAGAATATGCCAAAAGTATAAAGGATAATTTTCAAATAACTAAAGATGAAGTTTTACAGATAGCTGATTACTATGATGAAACTGAATTAAAGTTATTGAAAAAGAGAAAGCACCCTGAAATAGAGAGAGCCTTTAACGGAATATTAGACACCGCTGATGAAACGTTTAAAAGTATTTTGATGACCTTAAAAACAACGTTAAGCAGTTTTTTAGGAGCGGTTACAAAGGAGATAGTAAAAGAAAATACATTTACAGGAAAAGACCTTACGCATTATAAAAAGCCGATATCTCTATACTTAAAGGTAGACTTTCCGCAGAGAAAAACATTAATGCCGTTGTTTAATATAATAATTTCAAGTATTGTAACAGAATTACTACCGCAGGAGAAAAAAGGAAAAGAATATTATAAAAATAATCGGGAAATAATGTTTTTGCTTGATGAGTTTACCAATTTCGGGAGAATAGATGTGGTAGAAGAAACAATTACATTTACACGAAGTTTCGGGCTTAAATATGTTCTCGTAATTCAGGATTCTAACCAAATAAATAAAACATATGATGTTAATTCAAGCTTTTGGTCTAATTGTAAAATAAAATGTTTTTTCAATTTAGATGATGATGTCAATAATATAGAATTAATATCAAAATTGACAGGAACAAAGACAGTAAAAGAAAGACCGCCAATGTTCGGAATGTTAGGAAATAAAGGAAATGTAAATATTAGGGGTAATTATGTGCAAAAGCCTGTTTTATCAATAGAAGATATAAGAAGTATGAAAACGGATAAGGCAATCTTATTAATGGGAAATAAGACGGCATTAGTAAATAAAGTAGTGTATTTCAAAGATGAACTGATGGATAAAGCAACAAAAATGCCGTCTAAAATATCAAAAGAATTATAAAAAAAACTTGCAAAGAAACAAAGTAAAGGAGAAAAAATGTCAGTAGATAAAGAAATCGAAAGAGCAGCTAGGAGGCTTGAGGAATTAAAAAAAAGAAAAGCAAATAAACAAAAAACAGCAGCCATGCAGTTTTTTAAAAAGAATAAAATAGAGGATTTACTGGAAATGCCAGAGATACTACAAGCATTTACAAAGGAAATTACAGGGGTTATAAAAAAGTATCAGCAAGAAAAAATAGTAACTGGGGAACCGCCGAAAGAAGTGGTGCAAGATGAATGAAATTGGTGATAAGAGCGAAGATGAGAAAATTATTGAGAGGAACTTTCCTCTACAGCAAATGAGAAAAATTAAACAGTACTTATTAGATGATAATGTAACAGAAATAATGCTTAATGCTGACGGATATATCAGGATTGAGGATAATATAAAAAAATATAAAACTGATATCTTTCTTAGTGATGATGAAGCAATGTCAATAATAACTGCTGTTGCTTCTGAAAATAATAAGGAAATGTCAAGAGATACAGGCGGAATTATTTCAGGAATTTTAGCTACAGGTGACAGATTCGAGGGAATAAACGGAGAAGCAAGCGGGCATAAAACAATATTCTGTATCAGAAAAAAAGCAAGGAAAATATACACTCTTGATGATTATGTAGAAAGTCAGATCATATCAGAAGCTGAAAAAGACTATATTATCGAGAAGATAAAAGAAAGAAAAAATGTACTGATTATAGGTGGAACTTCATCAGGAAAAACGACCTTTATAAATGCTTGTCTAAATGAGTTTAAGGACAGTGATACAAGATTTATAATATTGGAAGATACAGCAGAAATTCAATGCATGGCTGATGATACAGTTAAGTTAAAAACAACAAAAGAAACACCAATGAATGATTTATCAGCAAGTTCAATGCGTTTAAATCCTGAAATAATGATTGTAGGGGAAATGAGAAGCGGAGACGAGGTTTTGGCATTATTGGAAGTATGGAATACAGGACACAGCGGTGGAATGTCTACAATACACGCAAATGACTGTGAGGGCGGACTTTTAAGACTTCAACAATTACTTATGAATTACAAAAAAATAGAACCGTCTCACTCTATTTCATTCATAGTAAAGTCAGTACATATACTAATAAATATTCAAAAAGTAAATGGAAAAAGAAAAATAACAGAAATAGCTGAAACAAAAGGATATAACTATGTAGAAGATAAATTTAAATTAGAATATGTGAAAGGTGGCGAAAATGGAAATAGTATTTTATAACAGTTTAATGAAACCAAGTACTTTTTTCGGTATGCCTATGAGTTTTTTAAAAGGGGTAACATCAATAACCGGTTTTATGTGTCCTTTGTTTGTATTAAAAATAGTTTCTATTCAGACATTATTAATGACGACAGGCGGAACTTTATTCATAGGATATTTAATTTTTCAAGGTGTAAAAGATAAGTTAGTAATGGAAATATTATTATCAAATGCCAGTTGTCCTAAAAAAATAGGCTTTTAGTGAGGTAAAAAATGAAAGAAACTACAAAATTAAAAGATTTAGTGCCGTATTTTTGTTTTTTAGATGATGACGAAAGCATAATATACAATAAAAATGATTCTATTCAGATGACTTTAAAAATAACATACAGGAATTTAGATTTTGAAAGTGAAGAATTACAAGTATTTATTTTCTCTAAAATAAATGAAGCTATAAAGAAATTAGACTATGAGGATTTTTTCACTGTATATTTTGAATTACAGAGAAAAAGAATTCTTTTAGCAGAAGAACTAAGGGAAAATATACCGCCACCTACAAAACGTATTTTTATGGATCAACAGATTAAATTCAATGAGAAATATAAATGTTACATGACTGAAAATTACATTACAATAAATTTTAACATTAAAAAGTTCCATAGGATAAAAAATTTAATGTCAAAAATAAAAATGGTAGGGAATAATAAAAATTTAGAGGAAAAAATACAGCAGGATTTTTCAAAGCAAATATCATTTTTCAATGATAAAATCCATGAATTTTTAAGTCAGATTGAACCGGTAACTTTAGATGTAGAAATTGTAAAAGGTGAAGAATTACAGGCATTCCTTTTATCACAGGTAACAAGTGATTTTAATAAAAGAATATTTATCAATGATAATAATTCTTTAGATGAATTTTTGTCATTATCAGAATTTGAAATCGGGAAAAAATCAAAAATAAATGGCGAGTATGTTGCCTGTGTAGCATTTGTTACATTTCCCGACACAATAAGAATGAGGGTATTAAAAGAACTGGAAAGTCTTAATTTTCCTTTTAGATATGTTGTTAAATTCAGGGTTGAAAAGCAAAGTAAGCTTCATTTCAGATTTAAGCAAAAAAGGAAAATATATAATCTGTTAACAAAGTCGCCCGAAGAAGTTATATCACAAACAAAATCAGAATATGAAGACGGAACGGCGAGAGAGCAGGCAAATGAAGTTCATGAAGCAATGAACGAATTGAAAGGAAAAAAGTCGGTTTTTGGACAGTTAACCTCAACAATAATAATAAAGGATAAAAATCATTCAAGGTTGCAGGAAAAAGTAAATGCTGTAAAAAAAATAGCTTCATTTAATGGTTTTTGGTGTAAAGATGACACATTAAACACATACCATTCATATTTTGGAGCAATGGCAGGAAATAATGAATTAAATAAAAGAACAGGACTAACGGCTTCAACATCTTTGTTGTGTATGGTATCAACAAGTACACCGTTTCTAGGGTTTCAATATAATGAATGTTTAAGGGAACATGCCTTAATGCAGGCTTTAACGGATAGCGAGGATATATACAATTTTAATTTACATGTAGGCGACGTAGGACATACATTAATAGTCGGTCCGACTGGTGCGGGAAAATCAGTTTTATTAGGTTTAATAGCTTCCCAGTTCATGAGATACAAGAATGCAAGAGTAATATTTTTTGATAAAAACAGAAGTAGTGAGGTTCTTTGTAGATGTTCAGGCGGTCAGTTTTATGACATAGGTTCGGATTTCTCTTTTCAGATTATGGAGAAGATTAATGATGAAAAGTATAAAAGCTTTGTCAGAGAGTGGCTGTTCTCAATAGCGGACTTAGAAAAGGAAGAATTGAGTATTGAGGAAAAGAATCTTATAACTGACAGGTTAAATTTATTAGCAAGCAAAAGTGAAGAAGAAAGAACATTTACAGGATTTATGGGATTTCTGACAAATAACAGACTAAAAAGAATTTATGAAAATTACGTAAGCGGAACCTATCAAAAATATTTCAACCGTGAAAAGAAACTGGAAAAGAAAAATTTTGTAGTATATGAAATGGACAGTATTTTAAAAGATACTAAACTTGTAAATTTTATATTAAGTTATCTGTTTTTTACTATAGAACATGAAATGTTAGATGGAAACCCTACACTGATATTGATTGATGAAGCATGGGTCAGTTTAAATAATGAGTATATGAAGAAGCAAATTGAGGAATGGTTACGGGAATTAAGAAAGAAAAATGCTTCTGTTGTTTTTGCTACTCAAAGTTTATCAGAAATAGATAAAAGTAGTCTTGCACCAGTAATCATTGAAAGTTGTAAAACTAAAATTATGCTTCCAAATGAGGTAGCGTTCAGAATTAGGGATTTATACGGAAAAATAGGGTTAAACGAAGAAGAAATTGACAAAGTTCGAAATGCCTTACCTAAAAAAGAATATTTTGTAAAAAATGAAATTGGATCCGCTCTCATACGTTTTGAGTTAGGAAAAGAAGCAATTTATTATGTCGGTTCAAACCATGTAAGTGATGTAGAAAAAATAAAGGAAATTTGCAAAGAAACTAATAATATAAATGAAATTAATCAAAAGTGGTTAGATTACAAAGAAAAAGAGGTGTAATTAATGAAAAAATTAAAATGTTTATTACTTTTATTTCTGCTTATGTTTAATCTTAGCAATGCTTCCATTTTAGGTGGCGGTGGCGGTGCTGATGTTGTATGGCAGATGAAAACCTACTATGAAGCAGTAGAAATAAAGGCTAATCAGGTTCAAATGCTTAGAAGTGAACTGGAAAGAATGAGAATCATGATAGAGCAGATCAAGAATCTACCTGAAGAAGTACTCGCCAGTGAATTAGGGCAATATACGGGAATGATTAATGATCTGGTCGCAATACAAAATGAAGTAAAGGGATTATTAGGAGATGTACGGGATTTTGAGGTATATCTTGGTCAGGTTTATGATGATGTAAAAAATACTAACTATATTTCAATGATAGACAGATATGCAAGTACAATAAACAGTCTGTCAGAAAATTCAATGAAGCAGTCAATGTATTATCAGTCAAAGGCACAAAAATCAGTTAATGCGAATGCTGTATATCTAAAGAGACAGGCTCAAAAGGGAGAGAATCCTATACAGTTATTACAGACATTAAATTCGTGGAACTCTAATTTATCAATGCAGATATCATCAATAACGGATATGATTAATAATAGTAACAGATTACAGGCAATAGATTATTTAGAGAAAGCCAATCAGATAAAATTAGACCAAAAACAGCAGGAAGTTATGAATCAGATTTTGGAAAAAAGAATTAATGAAATGAAAAAGGCTCAAAGAAAGTAGGTGGGAAATGGAAAATTTAAAAGACCTATTTAACATAGTAAATTTAAATAGCCTTTTGGGAGAATATACAACTCCTTTATTAAAAGGGATAGAAGACTTAACGTTAGATTTAGTAATTGTAGCCACTCTTTTAGCAGTGATTGATTTAACTCTGCAAAGTATAAAGAATTTTGGAAATTTTGAGACTGTAATTGCTATATTTGTAGAGAGAATCCTTAAATTTTCTATCATTATTATTTCAATTAAAGGCTCCGGAAAGATTATAAATTTTGCATTAGCATTCTTTCTTGAAGTAGGAATTGCATTCGGAGGGGATAAAACTTTTCTTGACGGAAACGGAATGTTTAATTTTAACCAGATATGGGGGCATTTAGGGGAGATAGTCGGAACTGTTGCACTGATAGGACAAAAATTTAATGGAACTCATGCAATATTTTATGGTTTAATTATATTAGTTGTTGTTATTTTATGTTCAATAATTTTAATAGCAATTTTTACAGGCCTTTTAGAATTTTATTTAGTTGGAGTTGTTATGTTTTTGCTTCTGCCGTTAAATGTTTTTACCTCTCTTATGGATTTATCAAAAGGAGTAATAAAGACTTTTATAATTTCAGGACTGAAAATAAGTATCTATCTTGTACTAATGAATATATCTATTGAAGTTTTACAAAATTATTTAGAAGAATTAGACAATATAGGGATAAGTCAGGGTAAGAACGATATTTCGGCAATGTTATTTTTCATAGTACTTTTAGGGATAATTTGTGCAGTGTTTTTAAGCATGGAAGGTATCGCTATGTATATTTTGACAGGTAGCGGAGCAGGACTAAGTTTTACAAGACTAGGAAATATGGCAAGTCAGGGAATTAACACAGCAGTCAGCACAGGTCTTACTATTGCGGGAATATTCGCAGGAGGTTCGGGATTAGCTAAGTTAGGTGTAGATGTAGGAGTAAAAGGCACCCAAGTGGCAGGCGGAACAGTAAAAAGTTTTTCAAATGTTGCGAAATATGGTAGTAAAGCTGTGAAAACAGGGGCTAACACTTTAAATAGAGGTATAGCCAAAGCGACTGACGGCGACGAGCCACCAAAAACAAGTTCAAGTATGGAAACATTGAAAAAAGCTAAATCAGTTTTTCAAAAAGGTAAAAGTAAAAAATAAGGCTATTAAAGAAAGGATTGATACGTATTAACAGCAAAAATATAAAAAAGGATGTGATACCATGAAAAAATTAATTGTACTGGGAATTATGTTTTTAGGAGTTGTGGCAATGGCGGAAAAACTTAATACTGACGGTAAAGATCACTTGAAAGAATTGCTAGGGAAGTGGGCGGAACCCTCTTATAATGTTTCCATTATATTAAAAGGCAATAAAATTTTTTATGTTGATGATGAGGGAAGTTATCCTGTTCAAAAAATTAGAAATGATATTTATGAAATGAGTTATAAAGATGAAACAAATGGGAAAGTTTACAAAACATGTTTTGCTTATGATGTAAAGTATAAAAAATTAGCATTTTTAAAAAGTTGTCAAACTTTGGAAGTAAGAGAATTAGTTCCAAGAAAATTTAATGACGGAAAATTAAGAGGTTAGAGTATGAAAAAATATCTTGTTTGTTTTTTCCTGATTTTTAGCCTTTGTATATATTCTGCTAATGTGAATAGTGATGAAGCAAGGCAAAAAGCAATTAAGGAAGCTCAACGTTGGGTTGATGAAAAAATACCATATCAATTTGACGGTGTTCATGATTGTTCAGGATTAGTTTTATCGGCATATCGGCAGGCAGGGTTAAATTATCCAAAAGGATCAGCGTTTAATGGACGACAAACGCAAAGTATGTTCAATGGAATTCAAAATAAAATATCACCGGGTCAAGAGCACCTTTTAAAACCCGGTGATGCAGTATTTTTCACTAGAGGTGGAAGTGCGCAGGGAGGAATTGGACACGTGGGGATTGTAATTAGCACTAATTCGCCGAGATGTGGTGGTGGAGTTGAATATATAGATACTGCTTCAACAAAGCGACCGCCAAGACCTAATTGTTTAAAAGATTCATCAGGATATGCAGGAGGAATTTCATTTGATGAGATTATAAGAGCCAATGGACATACTCCTGTAGATAGTGGCGGAAATGTTTTACCCTCTATAGGTAGCCCGATTGGTGGAATGGGCGGAGACGGCAACAATTATTATGATTCAGGTTATATGGTAGATTTTGACGGTGTTATTAAAATGTTTGTTGATGAATTTGAAAAAGGTATTAGAAATATCGGTACAACTCTTATAGTTATTATGACATTTGTTTTCATTATTAATTTTATCTTTAAGTGTATAAAAGAAAGAATGATGAATTTAGAAAATGTTGTTATTGAACTTGCATTTGACTTACTCAAATTTGCGTTTTTCTTAGTATTAATAAGAAATTATCCTGTTATCAGTGCTAAGACATTGGATTTATGTTTTAAAGTTGCCGAAGCTTTTGGAAGTGATCTAAAGAATTATAAAGTACTTAATCAAATTATGACTTCATATATTGAAAATATTGAATTTCTTATAAAAGAGTTTAGTTCGGAATCATCTAATATCTTTGTAAAAGTTATTCAAAATACAATGACTATGCTAAATCCGCTGAAAATGACAATAATAATGGGTTCGATACTATACACAACTGCGATATTTGCATATATAGTATTTCAGATAACACGGGTAATTATGACTTATGTAATATCAGCAAGTATTATTGTTTTACTATTGCCGTTTTGGTTTAGTAATTTTTTACAAGAATACATTCCTAATCCAACGACTATTTTCTGTAAAGCAGTATTACAGATGTTCGCTTCAATTGTATTCATATCAATATCATTAAGAATACTGGACGGTGTAAAGATGAATTCGGAATCAGCATTTGATTATTTGGCAGTATTCACGTACATAATATATTTTTCGATTGTTGCAGGTATATTAAGACAAATTTTAAAAAGGATTTCACAGATAGTATGATGAGAAAAAGACTAATTGTATACGGGGTAATTATCATATCTATGCTAGTTTTTTCAAAGTACTTAGCTGTTAATGTACAATCTAGCCTGCCAATAGGTATATATGTAATAATCCCTGCTAAAGAAGTTAAAAAAAATGATATTGTAATATTTGATTTAGATAAAAAGTACGATAAATATTACAAAACACGGAAAATAAAATATCCAATGAAAAGGATTGTGGCAGATTCTAATGATATATTGGAAATAAAAAGAAATAGAATATTTGTAAATGATGAAAGTTACGGGGAATTGTTGCCGTTAGGTTTAGAAAAGCCCAGTTTAAAGATAGATAAAGGCTGTTATTATACATTATCCAAGCAACCGAACAGTTTTGACAGCAGATATTACGGGCAAGTATGTAGAAAAGAAATTTTATATAAAGCATATTTCCTTATACCATTATTTTAAAAATATCAAATAATTGATATAGATATAAAAAATTGAAAGAGAGGTGTAAAAAACGAATAAATACTAAAGAATTTTGAAAAAATTGTTTGGTATTAGCCGTACGGGTTTAGTACGGGGCGGGAAAACAAAAATAAAAAGGAGAAACGTCTATGAAAAAATTAAAACATATTCTATTCTTGCTATTGGCTGTAAATGTATTTGCGTTGGCTGATACGGGAATAAGTGAAAATGTACCAATAAAAAACAAGAATATCACAAATAATAAAAAGATAGCTAGCAACTACGAAATATTACGCGATATTCTTGATAAAAGAAACCGTGAATTAATTGATTTAGGGTTCCAATCTGATTATATCATAAAACCCGAATATAATGAATGGCAAATCTTTTTCACGGGATTTTATAATCACTCAAATAGAAATTCAAAAAATTCTGCTGTGCCTTATGTATTAAGTGAGGACACAACGGTTAAATCAATAAACTTAGGAAAAACTATAACAGTTAGGGAAGTAAACGACATTTCCCTAAATCCGGAAATAAATATACAAAGTAAAGTCGTAGCAGAAGCACCAAATATAGTTATACCGAATATAAGTTTACCGTCATTAAATGTAACTGCCCCGACTTTAAATGTAAATCCTAATGTGATCAGTCCGAACATAAATGTGAACACTAATATTTCAGTGCCAACAGTGGCATTGTCACCAATTACGGTGGTTAGTTTTGGACTTCCATATTTTGCTTCTGATAATGCTTCATTATCGCATAGATTTAATGTACAGCCTGTAGTCGGGTATTCTCAAAATCTTGCTGTAGGAGGAATACAAGAATCTATTATAACTCTTTATGGGTGGGGAAACCCATTAACCTATATAGAAAATAACGGCGGAACTTTAACAGTTTCAAAGCAAAATTCCCGTGCTATGGAAGTAGACGAACCGATAAATACAAGTCTACATATTAGTAACAAAGGAAATATAATTTTAAATGAACAAATGACAGTAGGAATGGAAGCCAGAGGGGCACAGATAATAAATACGGCTGATGTGACAAATCACAATAGTTACATCAGTAATGACGGAACTATTATAGGTAACGCAGGATTCAGAAATCAGTCAGGGTTTTCTGTGGGAGCTGACGGCTCTGTGGCAGGAACATTGGTACATATGAGAAATTCAGGAAATATAATTATGAACTCGCCTGAAAGCATAGGAATTCAATTAAGACCAGATGTAAATTCTATTGTTATGCAGGGTACAAATGAGGGAACAATTACAATAAATGGTTATCGTTCATACGGAATGATGACAACACCAGGACAAAGTTCAGGATTTTATAATCAAGACCCTACGATCGGAAACGGAACAAGTGCTTTAGGACTTACTGCAACAGGTATAATCAATGTAAATGGTGATGAATCAACTGGTTTTGCTATATTGGTGCCTATTAATGAATGGGGTGGAGCAGGAACTATAAATGTAGGTATGGTAAACCCAAATCAAGACCCTACAAATGGTAACCTACATTCTAGTGTAAATCTTGTGGAAAGAGCAACAGGATTATATTCAAATCAACCGAACTTAGTAGTACCTTGTACAAGTATCACAGGGAGCTGTGGTAATGCTGAAATAATAGGTACTGGTAGTATAAACGTAGGTTCTTTTGCCTATCAATCATCAGGAGTAAGATCAGAGGGCAACGGAATAATAGGAAATACAGGACAGATAAATATAACAGGTAACAATAATTACGGTGCTGTTATAACAGATCAAGCTATATTTAATAATCATGTATGGACTTTATCTGGTTTTGAGGGAAAAGTAAATGTAAATTCAAATAACTCTATAGGAGCATTTATTAATAATAATGGTCGGCTATGGAATGAAAGCCTAATTAATGTTAATGGTAATAATTCTGTGGGTGTTCTTCAAAACAACGGTTCAACAGGGAATTATGGTTTTGATAACAATCCAGTTGCTTATAGCAGAGGAAACGGAACAATTGAAACAACAGGTATAAATTCTCATGCAGTAATTGTGACAAGAGAAAATACAGGCTTAATTTCTACTTTTTTCAACTCTGGTGTTATAAAAAATAACACTGAAAATACAGTTGGAATTTATGCGGAAAAAGGAGCACAAATCACTCATTATCTTGAATCAGGAACAGACCCACTCGCCATGACTTCAAAAATTCAATCAGGAAATGGTGCAATAGGGGTGTATGTGAAAGATACAGGAACGATAGCTAATATAAACGCACCAATTATAACAGGAAACAGCACAGCAAGTAATACAAGTATTGCCGTTATGTCTGACGGTAATGCAATCACTGTATTTAACAATATTTCAGGAACAGGCAATCAAGCAAGTTTGAATATAGGACAGAATGCAGTAGGGCTTTACTCGCTTACAGGCTCAAAATTTTCAAATACATTTCAGATAAATGGACTAAAAGCGGATTTAGGAGCAAATTCAGTACTGGGATATATAAAAGAAAGTACAGCGAGTGTCTCTAATCTTGCAAATGTAACAATAAATAGTATGGGAAATAATTCTGCTGTATTATACGGAGCGAATAACTCTGATATTACGATAGACAGTAATATAAATGTACCGGTTGCTACTAATGCACAGTTATATGTAGCTGAAAATAGTAAGCTTACTTTAAATAATGGTTTTATAATAACAGGTCTAAGTACAGGATTAAGTGCTTTTTCACTAGATAATAAGGTTTTTAGTAATGGTACACCTGTAACAGTAGATAATAACAAGACAGGTGTAACAAATAAAGGAACAGTAACTATGAACTCGGCTAATTCTGTAGGAATGTATACACTATATGGACAGAATATTAATGAAACATCAGGAGTAGTTAATATTCAAGGAAATTCAGGGGTAGGAATGTATTCCGAAGAAGAAGCAATTATCACAAATAAAGGAAATATACACTTAAATGTAAATAATGCTGTAGGGATATATGGAAAAGGAGATTCAGGCAAAGGTTACAGCTTATTAGATAACTTGAATGTATTAAATTCAGGTACTATAAATCTGAATAATACTGGGAATATTGGAATAGCTGTTAATAACAATAAAGCAGGGGCAATGATTGCTGATTCTGTTATTAGCAATACAGGAAGTATA
>RRZT012519403.1_pt1 | contig 18848 bp, 15 predicted proteins | sample 2165551 | NCBI WGS metagenome assembly RRZT01 (sample SAMN10456910, study PRJNA506462) | wastewater metagenome | biome: wastewater; feature: sludge; material: wastewater sludge; isolation source: wastewater sludge with Escherichia coli K12::gfp cells carrying plasmid... | place: USA: Moscow, Idaho... | reverse complement strand
TGCCAACGGCACAGATTATTTTCTCAACAGCGAGGTCAGCGAAATTGTTGCCGAAAAGGGCATGGACGCGCCTTTTTTCATTGTTAAAACAAAATCGGGTGATATTTTCACCGCCAAAGTTTTGATTAATTCCGCAGGGCTTTCAAGCGGCAAAATAAGCGCCATGGCAGGGGTGAATGCCGCCAACAACGGTGAGAGCCTCAAGATCTATCCCTGCCGCGGAGAATATTATGTGCTCGACAAGCGTTTGGAGGGCACTTTGAATACGCTTATCTATCCAGTGCCCGGAGCTAAGGACGCAGGTCTCGGCATTCACCTCACCCCCACGGTGGACGGCAATATTTTAATCGGCCCCAGTGCCTCCTACATCGATGAAGACACTCCCGAAAGCTACAAGGTCACATCTTCAGTGCTGGAGGAGCTGCGGCGCGAAGGGCAGAAGCTGCTGCCGGAAATTAAGATGAGCGATTTTATCCGCAACTTCGCCGGCAACAGACCCAAGCGCACTCCGCCTTCGGTAGGCGGCAATGCGGACTTTGTTATCGAAGAAGCGAAAGACCTTCACGGTTTTATCAACCTTGTGGGTATCGAAAGCCCGGGACTGACCGCCGCCGCGGCAATAGCCGAGATGGTGCGAGACCTTACGGACGCCATTATTCCCCTTAAGGAAAAATGCGGCTTTATAGCTGAAAGAGATGGGCACGCCGAACATTTTTGCGAGCTGCCTATTGAGGAACAGCAGCGGCTGATCGCCAAATATCCCGAGTATGGCGAGATAATCTGCCGCTGTGAAAAGATTACCAAAAAAGAGATTCGCGACGCCATTGAAAACAGCCTGGGAGCAAAATCGCTGGTAAGCATCAAATACCGCGCCAGAAACGGCATGGGGCGCTGCCAGGGCGGCTTTTGCACTCCCAGAATAGTACGGATGCTTCGCGATGAATATGGCTTTCGTCCGCAGGATTACACCTTAAGAGAGGCCGGTTCAAGCCTCTTCTGCGGCGAGGTGCACGGGGAGGACTGCCGCTGATGAAACGTGAAAGACATGATTTGGTGATTATCGGCGGCGGCCCTGCCGGATTGGCTGCCGCAGCTGCCGCCAAAGAGGCGGGAATTGACGATATTTTACTGGTGGAACGCGACCGCGTTTTGGGCGGCATTCTCAATCAATGTATTCATGACGGCTTTGGCCTGCACGCTTTCAAAGAAGCTCTTTCAGGGCCAGAATATGCCGACAGGTTTATTCAAAAGGTGCGGACTCTTGGCATTACGGTTATGGAGAGCACCATCGTTCTCAGCCTGACTAAGGATAGAATTCTCCGTCTCAGCCACGTGGGAGAGCTAAAAGAGGTGGAGGCGGGGGCAGTTATTCTCGCCATGGGCTGCCGCGAGCGGACCCGCGGCGCACTCTCCATTCCCGGAGACAGGCCTGCCGGTGTTTACACAGCAGGAACAGTGCACAATTTGGTGAATTTGGAAAACATTATGCCGGGCAAAAAAGTCTGCATTTTGGGCTCAGGTGATATCGGTCTGATTATGGCACGGAGAATGACACTTGAGGGTGCAAAGGTTCTAGCCGTATTTGAGGTACTGCCATATTCCAGCGGCTTGCAGCGCAATATCAGGCAATGTCTGGACGACTACGGAATTCCGCTTTTTCTCAGCACCACGGTGACGGAGATACACGGGCCAAACGGCAGACTGGAAGGCGTCACAGTCACCGCAGTAGATGAAAAGCGCCGCCCGATAGCTGGGACAGAACGGTACTTTGAGTGCGACACGCTGCTGCTCTCCGTGGGGCTGATACCGGAGAACGAACTCTCCCGCGAAGCCTGTGTGACAATAGACCCGATAACTCAGGGAGCGATCGCAGACGATAGCTGTATGACGGAAATAGAGGGGATTTTCGCTTGCGGCAACGTGCTTCATGTCCATGACCTAGTGGATTTTGTCTCTATGGAGGCAGCGAAGGCGGGAGCCGCCGCCGCCGACTATCTTTCAGGACGCCGATTGGAAAAAGGAGCGTCAATAGAGGTGACTGCTGGGAGCGGCGTGCGTTATACCGTGCCGCAGAAAATAACCGTGGGAAAAGATATTTCTTTGGCATTCAGAGTCTGCAGCCCCTCTAAAGACAGCACAATCGAAATTGTCGCTGACGGCAAAGTGATCAAGAGCGAAAAACATCCTCGACTCCACCCTGCGGAGATGGTTTGGGTTAAAATAGAGGATAATTGCTTAAGCGATACGAGCGTTTTGGAGGTGCGAGTAAGATGATTACCAAAGAGCTCATCTGCGTGGTCTGCCCCAACGGCTGCAATATTACCGCCTCTTATGCAGAGGAGCCGCGTGCGCTTTTGAAGATTGAGGGACAGCGTTGTTCGCGAGGCGAAAGCTGGGCAAAGCAGGAGATGGAAAATCCGCTGCGCACTTTTTCTTCCTCTGTCACAGTGCATAACGGAGATTTTCTCGAAGCCAGCGTCAGAGTCACCAAACCTGTGCCGTTGACAAAGATTTTCGACGTCATGGAGGAGATACGCAAAATAAAGGCGGAAGCTCCGCTGCGCATCGGCGACATTCTGCTGCGAAATCCTGCGGGAACCGATACTGATGTGATTGTCACAAGAAATGTGGGGGTGAAGAGATGAGTGATTCTATCATGAAACCGTCAGCAAAAATCTCACGTCTTTTGCAGGGTATTCCCCTGCCTAAAGTTGTTAAGGCTCACCAACAGTTTGAAAACGGCTCTGTAGGTAATATTGAAGCAGAGGTGCGCCGTGCTGTGAGCGAGCTTCCGCAATATCAGGAGATCAGAGCGGGTATGTCCATCGCCGTCACCGGCGGCAGCAGAGGCATAGACCGTATCGCCGCAGTAACAAAGACCGTATGCGCCATGCTTAAGGAAAAAGGAGCCGCACCCTTTATCATCCCGGCGATGGGAAGCCACGGAGGCGCCACGGCGGCAGGACAGCTTCACATCTTGGAAACCATCGGCATCACCGAAGAGAGTATGGGTGTTCCCATTCGTTCATCGATGGAGACGGTAAACATCGGGGCTCTCTCAAACGGACTTCCCCTTTGCATTGACCGATACGCCCATGAGGCTGACGGCATTGTGCTGATCAACCGCGTTAAACCTCATACCTCTTTCAAAGGAAAGTATGAGAGCGGACTGATGAAGATGATGGCAATCGGTCTGGGTAAACAGGAGGGAGCGCAAAATTATCACCGCTGCGGCTTCAAAAACATGTCGCAAATCATTGAGGAAGCAGGGAATTTGGTGCTGAGCAGAGAAAAAGTTCTTTTTGGCGCCGCCCTTACGGAAAACCCTCACAGCAAAATTAACGGCGTTCACGCTATTGCCGCCGCAGATATCCCCGCTAAAGAGGCGGAATTGCTGCGATTTGCCTATAAAAATCTCGCTCTGCCCTTTTTCCGCACTGTTGACGTTATGGCGGTAGAGGAAATCGGCAAAAACATCAGCGGCACGGGTCATGACCCCAACGTCACAGGACGCTTCAACAACGAGCACTTCCATGGAGAAGTCACCACTGGACGTTTGGCGCTGCTACGTCTTACAGAGGTCTCCGGCGGCAATGCCAACGGCATCGGCATGGCGGACTTTATCACCAAAGAGCTATTTGAAAAAATCGACATTGAGCAGACCTACCCCAACGCTCTCACATCAACTGCCTCTCCTGCGGTGAAAATCCCCATGGTTTTGCCGACAGACAAAGAGGCACTGCTGGCAGCAGTCAAAACAGCCTGCCTGCCCGATTTCACAAAGGTAAGACTGGCAATATTAAAAAACACCAAAGAGCTGGAAACTATCTACATTTCAGAAAACATGGCTGCGGAAGCTGCCCTCGCCAACGTGCAGATTGAGGGCGAGCCGCAAGAGATAACTTTCAGCGAAGAGGGGCGTCTCACTCTGAGCTTCTGAGTAAACGCCGATTAAATAGCAAGCCTTCAATAGTAAAGCGCTGCATTTCCCAAAAGGAAAAAGGTGCTAAGACATGTATGGGGCAAAAGCCTCTGTCATAAAAGTAATGTTTATCTGAATCGAAACACCGCCGAACGTTGCCGTAAGATTTATGGAACCCATGTTACCCTGAGTGAAAGAGAGAATTACTTTAATATCGGGAACATTTTTTAACACATCGTGTATGCGATAGCTATAAATTTGTAAAGAGCCGGAAAAAGCAGCGTTGGGCCCCTCCAGGGATAGCGACGCGGACAGCTTTCCGGCTCTTTCTGTCTTCGATAAAAGGCCCCTCACTGTTAGGTTACAGAGAAGAATTTAACCGTTTTATGGTATCTGGTACGGGCGTTTGATGATTTTGCCGCTATGCGGCTGGCTGCCGGATGATTTTTTAACGTCACATAAAAAGGAGAGCCTTACGGCTCTCCTTTTTGTATACTGCTATTCGTCCTTAATTAGAAATCTCTCGGCTGCGCCTTGAAGTGGGTATGAAGCAGGTGGTGTGACTTTTCTCCGAGCGGTTTGCCGAGCCACTTGTCATACAGAGCAATGATATCTGGGTTCTTGTGTGACTGGCGGAGGACTTTGCCTTCGTCTTCACGGTAGATAGCCGCAGTACGGGCGGCGCGGATTTCCGCATTGACCGGCTGGGGCTGACCGCCGCCGCCGATGCAGCCTCCGGGGCAGGCCATGACTTCGATGAAGTGGTAGTCTGCTTCACCGGCGCGAACCTTGTCCATGAGAGTGCGGGCGTTTTTCAGTGTATGAGCAACAGCCAGTTTGACAGTTACCGTCTGACCGTTGACAGGCACATCAACGGTGGCTTCTTTGATGCCTTCCATTCCGCGGACAGGGGCGAAGATGATTCCGGGAATGTCTTTGCCTTCGTTGAGTACCGCATAGACGGTACGCAGAGCGGCTTCCATAACTCCGCCGGTAACTCCGAAGATAACTCCCGCTCCGGTGGATTCGCCGAGCGGATTGTCATAGTCTTCTTCCGGAAGGTTCTTAAAGTCGAGACCGGCGTTTTTGATCATTCTGGCAAGTTCGCGTGTGGTGATGACAGCGTCAACATCGGGAATTCCCGGGTTGCTCTGAAGCTGAGGGCGAACGCATTCGGACTTCTTAGCGGTGCAGGGCATTACAGAGACGCTGTAAATCTTCTCTATGGGGATACCCTGGGTTTCCGGCCAGTAGGTTTTGGCAATAGCTCCGAACATTCCCTGCGGTGATTTTGCCGTCGAGAGGTGCGGCAAAAGGTCGGGGTATTTCATTTCGATGAAGTTGATCCAGCCTGGTGAGCAAGAGGTAATCATCGGCAGCACACCGCCGTTGACAACGCGGTCGAGGAACTCATGTCCCTCTTCCATGATGGTGAGGTCAGCGCTGAAGTCAGTGTCAAATACTTTATCAAATCCAAGACGGCGGAGAGCGGCGACCATTTTGCCGGTGACGATTTCGCCGGCGGGAAGTCCCAGTGCTTCGCCGAGAGCCACGCGCACTGACGGGGCTGTCTGGACAATGGTGTATTTCTCTTTATCTCCGAGTGCGGCGAATACTTTTTCAGTATCGTCTTTTTCACAGATTGCCGCTGTGGGGCAAACTGCGGCGCACTGTCCGCAAAGGGTACAGGTTACTTGATCAAGCCCGAGCCCAAAGGCAGGCTCAACAAGGGTTTTGAATCCGCGGTTGATGTAGCCGTAAACATCTAGTCCCTGACGCTCATGGCATGCTCTGATGCAGCGGCCGCAAAGAATACACTTGTTGGCGTCGCGAACAAGGCTGGGATTGTTTCTGTCTTTGAGGACATTGCGTTTTTCGCCTGTGTAGGGTATTTCACGAATTCCCAGGTCAGCAGCGATTGTCTGAAGTTCGCAGTCGTTGTTCTTCTGACAGAAGAGGCAGTCCTGCGGGTGGTTTGCAAGAAGCAGCTCAACAACGGCCTTGCGGGTTTCGCGGATAGCAGGTGTGTTGGTGTGAACAACCATTCCGTCCGCTACAGGATAAACGCAGGCGGCACCAAAGGCGCGTGCTCCCTCTATCTCAACTACGCAAACACGGCAGGCGCCTTCTTTACTCAGCTCAGGATGGTAGCAGAGCTGAGGAATGCGGATCCCGGCCAGCGCGGCGGCTTCGATTATTGTGTAATCGTTAGGTACTGATACTGTTTTGCCGTCAATAGTAACTTTAACGAGTTCCATGTTTTATTCTCCCCTTCCACTACCCGATTATCCGCGAACGATTGCCTTAAACGGGCACTTAGTCATACAGGCGCCGCATTTGATGCATTTGTTCGGGTCGATTGTATGCATTCCCTTGGGCTCTCCGGAAATGGCATCCACTGGGCACTGTTTTTTGCAGAGTCCGCAGCCTTTGCAGCCATCGGTGACCTTGTAGCCGATAAGAGCGGTGCATGCTCCCGCAGGACATCTCTTCTCTTTGATGTGAGCTTCATATTCATCTCTGAAGTAGCGAAGAGTTGAAAGAATCGGGTTCGGCGCGGTCTGACCAAGAGCACAAAGTGCCCCGGCTTTGATCGATTTGGCAAGTTTTTCGAGCTTTTCGATGTCGCCTTCCTGTCCTTTGCCCTCGGTTATCGCCGTGAGCATCTCCAGCATACGCTTGGTTCCTTCACGGCAGGGGGTGCATTTGCCGCAGGATTCGGACTGTGTGAAGTTGAGGAAGAATTTCGCAACGTCCACCATGCAGGTGTCTTCGTCCATAACAACAAGTCCGCCTGAACCCATCATGGCACCTGCCGCTATCAGCGAGTCGTAGTCAACGGATGTATCGAGAAGTTTTTCAGGCATACAGCCGCCGGAAGGACCGCCAATCTGCACGGCCTTAAACTTCTTGCCTCCGATGATGCCGCCGCCGATGTCAAAGATGATCTCGCGCATGGTGATGCCCATCGGCACTTCGGCGAGACCGGTATTGTTAATCTTTCCTGTCAGAGCGAATACCTTTGTTCCCTTTGATTTTTCTGTTCCGAGCTTGGCGTATTCTTCTGCACCTACGCGGAAGATGTAGGGAATATTAGCAAATGTTTCGACGTTATTGATATTTGAAGGCTTACCCCAGAGTCCCTTAACAGCGGGGAACGGCGGGCGGGGACGCGGCATACCGCGGCTGCCTTCGATGGAAGCCATCAGCGCGGTCTCTTCACCGCAGACAAAAGCTCCCGCGCCTTCTTTGATGTGCAGTGTGCAGGAGAAGTCTGTTCCAAGAATGTTCTTCCCGAGAAGTCCGGCTTCTTCAGCCTGGGAGATGGCATTTTTGAGGCGCTTGATTGCCAGCGGATATTCCGCGCGGCAGTAGATGTAGCCCTCGTCCGCTCCGATAGCGTAGGCACCGATGATCATGCCTTCCAGTATCGCGTGAGGGTCGCCTTCAAGCAGTGAGCGGTCCATGAATGCGCCCGGGTCGCCTTCGTCGGCGTTGCAAATAATGTATTTTTTCGGTCCCGGCGATTTCTGGCAGAAGCCCCACTTCATTCCTGTCGGGAATCCGCCGCCGCCTCTGCCTCTGAGTCCAGTCTTTTTCATCTCTTCGACAACCTGTTCCGGTGTCATTTCGAGAAGGACTTTGGCCAAGGCTTCGTAGCCGTCTGCACCGATGTATTCTTCAAGTGAGTCGGGGTTGATGTGTCCGCAGTTTTTCAGGACAAGGCGGTGCTGTTTCTTGTAGAAAGCGATTTCGTTATAGTTCGGGACCTGTTCGGCTGTGGTGGGTTCTTTATAGAGAAGTCGGCCGACGATACGTCCCTTAAGCAGATGTGTTTCGACTATTTCGGCAACATCTTCCGGCTGCACGCGAGTGTAGAAAGTGCCTTCGGGATAGATGATAACGAGAGGACCGCATTCGCAGAAACCGTGGCAGCCTGTCTCAACTAGGGCAACTTCTTTATCAAGACCCTTTGCTTTAAGTTCTTCGGTGAATTTTGCAAGGACTTTTTTCGCGCCGGAGGACGTGCATCCTGTACCGGTGCAGATAAGTACGTGCGCTCTTACGAGAGCCATGAGAATTCCTCCCTCCAGACTAGTTCTTGTTGGGGATCTTCGCTACGACAAGATCCTCTACAACATTTCCGTTTACGAGATGCTCGGCGATTATGCGCGATACATCCTGCGGCTTGACCGGTCCGTATGTGACTCTGTCTTCGCCGGGGCGCACTATGTCAAGAAGGGGTTCTTTCTGACACATGCCTATGCATCCTGTCTGGAGAACGGCTACGTCATGCAGATTGCGTTTCGCAAGCTCTTCGAGAACCGCAGCCATCACTTCACGCGCTCCGGCCGCTATTCCGCATGTACCCATGCCAATGATTATCTGTGTATCGTTATTTTTTCTGGCCTCTGTATTTTTCTGTGACTCGGCCTTTATCTTACGGAGATCTTCGAGACTTTTAATTGCCATTAGAAATTCCTCCCTTTCTCTTTCGCGCCCAAATTAGGCGTATTTGTCCAGGATAGGGCCGACTGACTCGGGAGTGAGCCTGCCGTGCGTGTCATCATTAACCATGAAGACAGGAGCCAAACCGCAGGCTCCGATACACGCTACTGTCTCAAGCGTGAATTTGAGGTCGGGGGTTGTAACCTGACCCTCTTTCAGCCCAAGTTTTTCTCTGATGGCAGTAAGAACTGCTTTCGCACCGCGAACGTGGCAGGCTGTTCCCTGGCATGAACGCACGATACTCTCTCCGCGCGGTTCAAGATGGAACTGCGCATAGAATGTAACAACTCCGTAAATTTGACTGATGGGAACATCAATCTCATTGCTGATTTTGATGAGAACGTCCTTCGGAAGATATCCGAAGATTTCCTGTGCCTGCTGTAGCACGGGAATAACACTGCCCTTTGTGCCGCGGTATTTGTCGAGGAGCTCTGCTAACTGCTCCCACGCCTTTTCCGACGATTTCTCCACCATAAAACGCACCCTCCTTGTTTTTCCTCCCGAGCCCTCCAGCTCGAAAAGATTGAAATTGCGGCAATTGCCCCGCAACGTAAAACCCATGAAAAAGGACTCCGGGAAGGCCCCTCGCCATGTCTTAACTCGAAGTGTACAAATGTTTGCGAAAATACACACAAACCAGTTGTATTATAACCCTCTATTAACAGTAATCGCAACAGCTTAAAAGAATTTTTATTACCTAATCCATGAGATATTTTTCAGAAAATTTACCTTCTTTATAATACTACAATGCACTTTTAAAATAATATATATTTTAAATTTTATATAATGTTACTCTTTTGGGCAAATGCTTTTCACATTGGCGCTTTTTAAAACATTCTGTCATTTTTGTTTGTCATTATTCGCGATCATTATCTTTTCCGATTATTTTTCCATTTCTTTCTTATAGGTGGATTAAAACAATTTGTCTAATGGGCAAATACCGCCGTTTATCAAAGTGGCAAAAAAAATGAACTATTACATTTTATTAGGGCAGCTATTAATGATTGTCATATCCCCTTAATGAAGTTAACTTCATTAAATTTTTTTGCTTGCAAATTTCATTAATTGCTGATATATTCCCCTCATATTATCAAAAGTGTATACTATTTTCGGTGATAGATGTTTTACTGTCATTGGGGGACAGGGATTATTGCCGAAAAAACAGACCTTTCTCAGAGAAAAAAATATATAATATTGACTTCCAGCCTTTGCGACAAAGGACAAGGGGTGTAGTGTTGCTTATACTGCGGTGCGTTAGTTTTTGTACCGCAGAAGGTTGTTGTTATATTTGTAAGCAGATGGTCAGTTCATCTTCCGCTTAGACGGGAAGAACACTTTCCGAGAAACCTTTCTCGGAAATAAAGGAGGAAGCATCGATGTCCACATCAGCTTCAGAGAGTATCGCATCCGTGACAAGGGAAATAGTCTCGCCATGGAAGGGCAGAAAGGGCGGAGTGATCCCCATTTTGCAGGGAGTGCAGCATGCGTTCGGCTATTTGCCCGGCGAGGCGATGGAAGTTATTTCTGAAGAAACAAAAATTTCTTTGGCTGAACTGTACGGCGTTGCGACATTTTACGCACAATTTCACCTGTCACCGCGCGGGCGCCACATCATCCGCGTGTGCCGCGGTACTGCCTGCCACGTGCGCGGCAGCCTGGGTATATTAGAGAGAGTACAGTCGGAACTGGGGCTAACTCATGAACAAGTAACCACACCCGATTTGCGTTTCACGCTGGAGCCGGTCGCCTGTATCGGTGCCTGCGGTCTTGCGCCGGTAATTATGATAGACGATGAAACGCACGGACGACTCACAAAAGATAAAGTTCCCGATATCCTCGCCAGATACGAATAGGAGGACCCACAGATAATGGCAAAAATAACAAATATCGCAGATCTTAAGAAACTTAGAGAAAAAGCTATCGCAGAGACCGCTTCGCGGCAGGAAGGCAAGTTTCGCATTGTCATCGGACTTGGCACCTGCGGTATCGCCGCCGGCGGAAGAAAGATAATGGAAGCGGCCATGGAAGAGATCGCCAAACGCGGGCTGAAAGATGTTTCTGTTGAGACCACCGGCTGTATCGGCATGTGCCAGAACGAGCCGCTTATGGATATTGTCCGCCCCGGCGAAGCTAGGGTAACTTACGGCAATCTCAAACCCGAAGATGTGCCGCGTATTATCGCCGAACACCTGGTCAACGGCCGCATAGTCGAAGACAAGGTTATCGGAAAACCCGAGTAGGGAGGATTCCGAAGATGCCAACATTCAGAAGCCATGTGCTGGTATGCGGAGGCACCGGCTGTACATCAAGCGGCGCCAGCAGCGTACTTGATATGCTGCGCAGCGGCATCACAGCAGCCGGACTGAGCAAGGAGATTACAGTTGTTCAGACAGGATGCCATGGGATGTGCGAAGCCGGCCCTATCGTTATCGTCTATCCCGAGGGCACTTTTTATACCAGAGTCTCCGCTGCTGACGCAGTAGAAATTGTCAATGAGCATTTGATTAAGGGAAGGATAGTGGAGAGGCTTCTTTATAAGGAGAAGATGACGGCCGAGACCGTACCCCATTATCACGAGCTGCCTTTTTACAGTAAGCAGGTACGTCTGACACTGCGCAACTGCGGCTATATAAACCCCGATTCGCTGGATGAATATATCGCCCGCGACGGCTATCAGGCCTTGGCAAAGGTCTTGACAGAAAAGACACCCGAAGAGGTCGTTGAGGACATCAAGGCTTCCGGACTGCGCGGCCGCGGCGGCGGAGGATTTTCCACAGGTATGAAGTGGATGTTCTGCGCCAAGTCCCCCGGCCCCAAGAAATATGTCATCTGCAACGCCGACGAGGGAGACCCGGGGGCGTTTATGGATCGTTCGCTGCTTGAGGGCGACCCTCATGCGATTATCGAGGGCATGGCGATTGGGGCCTACGCCATGGGAGCTGATGAGGGCTATATTTATTGCCGCGCCGAGTATCCTCTGGCCATTAAGCGTCTGCTGCATTCGATCGCCGATGCGGAGGAAGCCGGACTTTTGGGCAAAGATATTTTGGGCACCGGCTTTAATTTCACCCTCCACGTCAAAGAGGGTGCGGGAGCCTTTGTCTGCGGCGAAGAGACGGCACTGATGAACTCCATCGAGGGAAAGCGCGGGATGCCGCGTCCCCGTCCGCCCTTCCCCGCGGTAAAGGGACTTTGGCAGAAGCCTTCCAATATAAATAATGTCGAGACTTGGGCTAATGTGGCGCAGATAATGTTCCACGGCCCTGAGTGGTACGCTGCTTACGGGGTGGATAAGTCCCGCGGCACCAAAGTGTTCGCGCTCACCGGCAAGGTTAACAACACCGGGCTGGTGGAAGTCCCCATGGGAACCACCATCCGCGAAGTGGTCTTTGATATCGGCGGCGGCATCATCGGCGGCAAAAAGTTTAAGGCTGTGCAGATTGGCGGCCCCTCGGGCGGCTGTCTGACAGAGGAACACCTAGACCTGCCCATCAGCTATGAGTCTCTCACCGCCGCCGGCGCGATTATGGGTTCAGGCGGACTGGTTGTGGTGGATGAAGAGACCTGCATGGTTGACATGGCAAAATTCTTCCTCGAATTTACCCAGCGTGAATCCTGCGGTAAGTGCATTCCCTGCCGCGAAGGCACTAAAAAGATGTTGGATATTTTAGTCCGCATCACTGAGGGCAAGGGACGCGAGAGCGACATCGACGACTTAATTTATCTGGGCAATCAAATAAAGACCGCCTCTTTGTGCGGTTTGGGACAGACGGCACCGAACCCGGTTCTCACCACTTTGCGCTATTTCAGAGATGAGTACGAGGCTCACATCAAAGAGCACAGATGCCCCGCCGGAGCCTGTACCGCCCTGCTCAACATCACCGTTGACGCGGAAAAGTGCCGCGGCTGCACCAAATGCACCAGAGCCTGCCCTGTCAGCGCGATTTCCGGCACGGTGAAGCAGCCCCATGTCATCGACGCCGAGAAGTGCATCAAGTGCGGCGCCTGCGTCGAAGTTTGCCCGTTTAAGGCAATAGTGAAGAAGTAGGAATGAGGTGAGGACAATATGGCCAGCGCAATAATTAACGGAAAAAACGTCTTTTTTGAGCCGGGAATGACCATTCTCCAAGCAGCGAGAACAGCGGGTATATACATTCCCGTACTTTGCGAGCACCCTGCATTGGAAGTAGCGGGAGCCTGCCGCATCTGTCTTGTGGAGGTGGAGAATAATCCCAAGCTGCAAACAGCCTGCTCGACGCCAATAATGGACGGCATGGTGATAGATACAGAGAGCGAAAAGGTCCGCGCCGCCCGCAAGGCGGTTATCGAACTGCTGCTCATCCGCCATCCGCTGGATTGTTTCAGTTGTTCCAGCAACGGCAAGTGTGAATTACAGTCAATAGCCTACGACCTCGGCATTGAAAAATCTCCCTTCTGTGAAGAGGGCGACACCTGCCGCGATTACGAACTTGACGACAGCAACCCTTTTTATGTACGCGACCTTAATAAATGTATCCTCTGCGGACGCTGCATCAGAGTGTGTGACAGACATGCGCAGTATCATGCGATAGATTTTCAAAACCGCGGCATTAAAACAGCGGTACAACCGCCCGTGGGAAGAGACCTCACAAATTCAGACTGCACCTTCTGCGGTCAGTGCGTAGCAGTCTGTCCCGTAGGCGCTTTGGCGGAAAAACCCTCTCTCGGCAAGGGACGCCCCTGGGAGCTGACAACGACAAAAACCATCTGCACTTATTGCGGCGTGGGCTGTGAGCTGCTTGTGCAGGTCAATACAAAAACTGGCAAGATAGCCAATGTCACCTCCGACCACACAAACACGAAATCTCTCAATAAGGGGCGCACCTGTGTAAAGGGGCGTTTTGCCTGGGAGTTTGTCAACGACCCAGCGCGCCTGACCGCACCACTTATTAAAGAGAACGGCGAATTCCGCACTGCCTCTTGGGAGGAAGCTCTCGATAAGGTAGCGGAAGGGCTGAAACGAAATATGGGACGCACGGGCTTTTTTGCCTCTGCACGCTGCACCAATGAGGATAATTATCTGCTCCAGAGATTCGCCAGGGAGGTGATGGGCACTAATAATGTAGACCATTGCGCCCATCTCTGACACTCCGCTACAGTTGCAGGCCTCGGCGAGGCCTTCGGCAGCGGCGCTATGACCAACGACTTGGAGTCGATAAAATCAGCCGATACTATTTTGGTAATTGGCTCAAACACCACCGAAGCGCATCCTGTAATCGGCTCAATGATTAAGGAGCGAGTGCGCCAGGGAGCTAATTTAATCGTTTGCGACCCGCGCAAAATCGAGCTTCACCAGCTAGCCTCAGTCGGCATCCGTCAGAAGAGCGGCTCCGATGTAGCGCTGATAAACGGCATGATGAATGTGATTATCGAAGAGCGGCTTTATGATGCCAAGTTTATCGAAGAGCGCACGGAGATGTTCGAAGAGCTGAAAGAGACAGTCAAAAAGTACACGCCCGATTATGCGGAAGAAATCTGCGGCATTGCAGCGGATACCATTCGCGAAGCTGCCCGCCTCTATGCTTCCGTACCCAACTCTGCCATATATTACACCATGGGAATCACCCAGCATGTCACCGGCACCAACAACGTCCGCACTCTCTGCAACCTGGCGCTGCTTTGCGGAATGCTGGGACGCCCGGGCACCGGCGTTAACCCGTTGCGCGGGCAGAGCAATGTTCAGGGCGCCTGCGATACGGGCTGCCTCCCTGCCACACTGCCTGGATATTTAAAAGTAGGACTGCCGGAAGCGGCGGAGAAGGTTAAAGCGCTTTGGGGATGTGAAATTCCCGAAGGCGGCAAGGCGGGACTTTCTATCGCGCCGATGATGCAAGCTGCCGGTAAAGGTGAGCTCACGGCTCTTTATGTGATGGGAGAGAATCCTGCCGTCACCGATGCTGACTCAAACCATGTCGCCCACGCCCTTGAGAAGCTGGACTTTTTGGTAGTGCAGGATATCTTCCTTTCAGAGACAGCGCAGAAGGCAGATGTGGTGCTGCCTGCGGCCTGCTGGCCGGAAAAAGACGGCACATTGACCAATACCACCCGTGCGGTACAGAGAGTGCGCAAGGCTATTGACTCTCCGGGTGAAGCCAGGGTTGACTGGACAGTCTTTGTGGAACTGGCGAAGCGTTTTGGGCACAATTGGGATTTCCGGACATCGGAAGATGTGTTTAACGACATCAGAAGATTCGTACCCTCCTACGCCGGCGTCACCTACGAACGTCTGGAAAAAGGCTATTTGCAGTGGCCCTGCCCCGACACCGAGCACCCGGGAACACCGATACTGCATACAGTGAAGTTTGCGCGTCCCAACGGCAAAGCATCCTTCAGACCCTGCGACTGGGCTGCTCCGCATGAATGGACGGACAATGAATTCCCCTTCCTTGCCACTACAGGACGCAATCTTTTCCACTACCATTCTGGCACGATGACCCGCAAGGGCGCATCGGGCAAGTATGTCAAAGAACTTTATGTGGAAATAAATCCCGCCGACGCCGCGTCAATGGGCGTTTGCGACGGTGATATGCTGACAGTGGAGTCGCGCAGGGGCAAGGTGAGCGGAAAAGCAAAAATTACCGACAAAGTGAACAAAAACATCGTATTCCTCCCCTTCCATTTTGGAGAAGCATCAGCTAATCTTCTCACATCTTCAATGTGGGATCCCACTTCGGAGACACCGGGATATAAGATAAGCGCTGTAAAAGTTTCCAAGGCGTAAGTCCAATAAATCGGGGCGGGAATCTCCGCCCCATTAAATCATACGGAGGTCTTAATTGTGAACTTTAAACCACCAGTGGAAATTGCAAAAAACGCCTGTGCGGTAGCGAACGCGAAAGGCAACATGTCTATCAAAGCAATGTTGGTAATGGGATTTCTCGCAGGAGCATATATCGCTTTCGGCGGATTTCTGATGACCACGGTCACCCAAGATGCGGCGCAGTACGTCGGCATCGGCATTTCAAAAATGCTCGGCGGTCTTGTCTTCGCCGTCGGACTTATGCTTGTTGTTGTCGGCGGAGCGGAGCTTTTCACCGGCAACTGTCTTATGCCTATAGGCGTTCTCTCAGGCTGCGTTCCCATCGGCAAGGTGCTTAAGAATTGGGGTATCGTTTACGTAGCTAACCTCATTGGTTCTGTTGCTATCGCTTGGCTTGTCTACAACTCCGGGCTGGCATCGGGAGCTACTGGCGTTAACGCTCTGAAAATAGCCACGGCAAAGGTTAACATCTCCTTCACACCAGCGCTGATTCGCGGCATACTCTGCAACTGGCTGGTGGTTATGGCTGTATGGATGTCTTTTTCCGCACTTGACGTGGTCAGTAAATATATCTGCTGCGTCATTCCGGTCTCCGCCTTTGTGGCCATGGGATTTGAACACAGCGTCGCCAACATGTACTTCATTCCGCTGGGAATGTTTATCAAAGCCGGAAGCCCCGATGTTGTCGAGGCCGCCGCACTCGCGCCTGACAAACTTGCCTCACTTACCATGAGCGGCTTCTGGGGCAACATTATCCCTGTCACACTCGGCAATATGGCAGGCGGCATTCTCTTTGTTGCCATACTTTATTACTTGGTGTTCTCAGGGGCTCTCAGCCACGAAAATCAGTAGAAAATGAATCTCCCTGCGCCTTTCCCTTACCGAACAACACACCTTACTTGCAGATGCGGACGAAAAAAGCGCCTCCGCGCTTCGCTGTTGCTGCTGGCAGGGGGTAAGGGGTCGCGCATGGGGGGCAGAAATAAACTCTACCTGGAACTGGAAGGCACACTCTTAATTGAGAGAACACTGAGCACTCTCGCCCCCTTATTCGCAGAAACCCTCCTGCTTATCGCTCCGGGCGAGAGCGACAAAATAAACACCGCCCTTGCTCCTTTGGTAGAAAAATGGCGTCTGCGGATTGTGGAAGACTGTGTTCCCGGCCGCGGACCTCTTGAAGGTCTTATGCGCGGGCTTACGGAAATGGATAGTGAGTGGGGTTTTTTACTGGGCTGCGACATGCCATACGTTGACGGCGCCATCGCAAGCGGCATGTATGACTTTTGCTCCGACAATACGGACGCAGTTATCGCTGAACTGCACGGCTTTATAGAACCTCTTCACGCCTTCTACCGACGAAGCTGCTGTGATTCAATCCAAAAAGCCCTCTCACGGGGCGAAAGAAAGATTAAAGCTATCTACCAAGAGATAAATTTGCTGGTGCTTAAAGAAGAGCTGCTGCGCTCCTATGGGAACTGCGAAGAATCTTTCTTTAACCTCAACACTCCCGGCGATATCGATAAAATGAAAAAATATCAGGAGGTCAATGGCAGATGAAAGAGCTGATAGAGGGATACAAACACTTCGCTGCGACCGCGGACAAAGATTTTTACTCAGAACTCACCAAAGGGCAAAAACCGCACACACTCGTCATCTCGTGCAGTGACAGCAGAATTATTCCCGAGGAGATTTTCTCCGCCAAACCGGGAGAAATTTTTGTTCTCCGCAATGTGGGAAATCTAGCAAAAACAGATGAATCCTCGGTGCAGGCCTGCATTGACTACGCCGTGCTGCACCTCGGCATCAAAAATATCGTCGTTCTCGGACACAGCTGCTGCGGCGCGGTAAAAGCCTCAGAGCACAAGGAACACCTTGACACTTCGGGGCTGCGTTCCTGGCTGGCTGAGGAAGAATACCGCGGGGATTCCACGGAATCAGCGGAAAAAGATCAAACTTTGCGTCAGCTTGATAAGCTGCTGAAATATCCGGCGGTAAAAGAAACAATCGCCTCCGGCTCGCTGACCCTACAGGCGATGTACTTTGCCCTCTCACCGCTGAAAATGGAAGTTTACCGTGAAGGCGAGTGGAGGGAAATCTAAAACAACCGCAGGGAAATCCGCTAACTCTCTGCAAAAAGCCTAATGCCATGTTTTTGTGCGGTAAGCTATTTTCGCAAATCGTTGATCTGCTAAAATCGAACCTAGCTTATTCGTCAATAACTTAGTTTGTTCGTCAAGCAGGCAAGCGGCGGCTGTCTCAGACTGCCTGTGGTGCGAGCGCCCATATAACGGGCGCTCCCTAAAAGAGCACCGCTGATATTGAGGGCTTTGCCCTCTTTTTTTTGTCTTTTGTGCTTTTCTTTTGCATTCCATGTTTTTTTAAGCCTTAGCTCCGCCGATTTTGCTTAAAATAGCTTCTAACAGCGATAAAATAGCTAAATCACGATGAATCTTTTTGGCATGTTTCTCTCCTTCCTATATAATGGATCGGTTAGTGAAAGAAATGAATGGGAGGTAACTTATCCTGATTGAGATAAAAGGACTTTGCGTAAATTTTGGAGAACAAGTAGTCTTAAACGGCGTTGACTGGTTTATCACACCCAAAAGCAGAATCGGACTGGTGGGAGACAACGGCGCCGGCAAGACGACGATGCTGCGTGGGTTGGCGGGCGTAGCCGAATATGCGGACGGAACAATAAACATGCCCAAGGGACACACGGTGGGATACCTGCCGCAAGACCTTGTGGAGATAGACGACATTAGGCTGATTGACTACCTCAAACGCCATGCTGGACTGGAAGAATTGACTTCTGCTCTCACAGAGGCGGAGCACACCCTCTCCTCATTGGAAGAGAACTCCCCGCAGCTTAAAAGCGCCCTTGCGGCTCATGAACGCCTGCAAAGAGAATTTGAGGCGAAAGGCGGCTTCGGCTTTGACGTGGAAGCGACGCAGGTACTAAAAGGACTGGGCTTTCGCCCCGAAAAAGATAAAAACCGCCTCACCTCCGAATTCTCCGGAGGCTGGAAAATGCGCGTCTCCCTAGCAGCACTGCTTCTTTCCCATCCAGATATTCTGCTGCTGGACGAACCGACAAACCACTTGGACACCGAAAGCATGGAATGGCTGGAGGGCTGGCTGCGCGACTACCGCGGCACCATCATCGCCGTCTCGCACGACAGGCGTTTTTTGGACAACATGGTCACCTCGGTAGCGGAACTCTCCGGCGGCAAAGTGAACCTCTACTCCTGCGGATATGAAAAATTCCTCACCGAACGGGAAGAGCGGCGCGCAAGACTGGAAGCGGAATGGGAGCAGCAGAAGGAAAAAATTGAGGACATTCAGCGTTTTGTCGAACGCTTCCGCTACAAAGCCACCAAGGCCACACAGGTGCAAAGCCGCATCCGTCAGCTTGAAAAGATGGAAATAACCGAATTGGAAGGCCCCACAAAGAGCGTCAGCTTTAAGTTTCCCGAAGCACCGCGCAGCGGGCTTGACGTCATCGTCGGCAAAGATTTGGCAAAATCATACGGAGACAACAAAATCTTCGACAACGTTAACCTCACCATCCAGCGCGGAGAAAGGGTAGCTCTGGTGGGAGTGAACGGCGCGGGCAAATCC
>RRZT010391486.1_pt1 | contig 18849 bp, 14 predicted proteins | sample 2165551 | NCBI WGS metagenome assembly RRZT01 (sample SAMN10456910, study PRJNA506462) | wastewater metagenome | biome: wastewater; feature: sludge; material: wastewater sludge; isolation source: wastewater sludge with Escherichia coli K12::gfp cells carrying plasmid... | place: USA: Moscow, Idaho... | reverse complement strand
GGGGACTGCGCCGGCCTGGAGCTCGAACGGCGGGCCGACCGCGGGTGACGCCCGCCCGTCCGGCCCGCGGACGTGAGCTGATGGCGCCGGCGCCCGGGCGCGGCGAGGATGGGCGCGGGCGACCGGGCCCGAGCGAGCCGTAGGAGGGGGAGTGGCGAGCACACCGTCGAACGATCGTCAGCGGGTCGCCGTGGTCACCGGCGGCGGCGCCGGCATCGGCGCGGGCATCGCCACGGATCTCGGGCGGGCCGGCGTGTTCGTCGTGACCGTCGACCCGCTTGTGTCCGTGGACGGCGTGGAGCAGCTCCCCGACCCGGAGGAGACGACCGCCGGGCACATCGTCGCCGCTGGTGGTGCGGCCCGGGCCTCGAACCTCTCCGTGACCGATCGGGACGGCGTCGTCGAGCTCTTCGCGTCGCTGGCGGACGAGCGCGGCGGGGTCGACGCCGTGGTCAACGTGGCCGGCATCACCCGCCAGATGAGCTACACGGAGGGCACCGAGGACGACTGGCGCAGCGTGCTCGCCGTCCACCTCGACGGCTGGCTGAACGTGTTGGAGGCGGCCCTGCCGATCATGGCCGCCCAGGGCCACGGCCGCCTCCTGGGGGTCACCTCGGGCTCGGGGTGGCGACCCGCCGACACCGGCGCCTACGGCTGCGCCAAGCGGGCGGTCGCCTCGCTGGTGTGGCAGCTCGGCGGGATCGCCCCCGCCGGTGTGGTGGTCAACGCCATCTCGCCCATCGCGGTGACCCGCATGGTGATCGCCGCCATGGAGCGCCAGCGGGCGGCCACCGCGAAGCAGGCCCAGGCCAAGACCAGTGGACTGTCGTTGGGAACGAGGATGCCCACGCCCGACCAGCTCGGGCCTGTCGGGGCCCACCTCGTCGGTGACGGCTTCGAGGCCTGCCGGGGCCAGGTGGTGTTCGTGGCCGGCGCCGAGCTGGCGCTGGTCGAGCGGCCCCGCCTGCTGGAGGTCGTGGGCACGTCTGGGGTGGCCTCCCTCGCCCACGCCCTGGAGGCGGTCACCGCCACGGCCCTCGCGCCCGCCGAGGCGGGGCAGGCCAGCACCGGCGGCGGCAACCCCCGGTTGGCCGCCGCCCTCGGGGGCGAGCCGGAGGGTGAGCTGCCGGCGCCGGCGGAATCGTCCTGCCTCATCGTCTCCGACCGGCCCGAGGTGACCGAGGCGGTGACGGCCGCCCTCGCCGCCCGCGGCGTGATCGCCCGCACCGTGGATGCGAGGGCCGTCACCCACACCTTCGCCGGCACCGCAGCTGCCCTGGCCGACGCGTTGGAGGCGGGACCGCTCGATGCCGTGGTCCTGGCCCTCGCAGGGACGCCGCCGGCCGCCGACCTCGGTCCCGGCTGGGAGCGCACCCTGGCCGAGCACGCCGGCATCACCGACCAGATCTACGCGGACGCCGCCTGGTCGCGGGCCGTGGCCGACCACGCCAATGCCACGGGCCGCGCCCTGCGCCTGGTGACCCTCACCGACGCCGCCGGCGCCGGAGGTCGCAGCCGGGCCCAGGCGGTCGCCCAGCACGCGCGGTCGGCGCAGGGCGCCACCGATGGCCGCCTGGCCGGATTCGCGGTGGGGGTCGAGACCACTGATCCTGCGGATTTCCCGGCGGTCGGCGAGCTCGCCGCCCATCTCGTCGCCAGCCCCGAGGCGCCGGCGCTGTCGGGGGCCGAGCTCGTCGTCGGCCCGGGCTGGCTCGGCCTGCGGAGTCACCCCCGCGTCGGCGCCAGCCTGAGCTTCCACGACCACGCCGTCGCCCCCTGGCTCGACGACGTCCTCGCCGACCTCGCCGGCGGCGCCCGACCCGCAGGAGCGCGCACATGACCGAAAGCCCCGAGCGCCCGGCCCGCATCGTCGACGCCCACGTCCACCTCTGGGACCCGGCGCGAACCGACTGGTACCCGTACCTGGGCGGCCAGCAGGACGTCGGCCTCGGCGACGTCACGGGAATGGCCCGGCGCTTCGACCTGGCGACCTACCGGGCCGAGTCGCCGGGCTGGAACGTCGAGGCGTGGGTCCACGTGGCCGCCGCCACCGGCGTGCACTCGATCGAGGAGACGCTCGAGCTCGACTCCCGGGCGCAGGTGGACGGTCACCCCGACGCCCTGATCGGCGGGGTCACCCCGACCGACACCGTGGCCGAGGCCGTCGAGCAGATCGACCGCCAGCTGCGGGCCGGCCGCTTCCGGGGTGTGCGACCGATGGGGCGCTTCTCGGGGCCGCTCCCGCACCTCGACGTGCTCCGTGCCCTCGCTGAGCGGGGCCTGCTCTTCGAGTTGATGGCCCACCCGGACCAGCTCGCCCAGGCCGCCGACGGCCTGGCCCAGGTCGACGGCCTCGGCGTCGTCGTCGAGCACGCCGGTTGGCCCCGGTCGGCCGATGCCGAGGAGCGCGCCCTCTGGCACGACGGCATGCGCGCCCTCGCCGCGCTCGGTGACCGGGTGACGTGCAAGGTGTCCGGGCTGGCCATGCCGCTGGGGTCGATGGCGCCCGAGGCGCTCCGGCCGTGGGTCGAGGAGGCGCTCGCCCTGTTCGGCACCGACCGCTGCTTCTTCGCCAGCAACTTCCCCGTCGACGGCCTCCACGGCACCCTCGACGAGCTGTGGTCGTCCTACTCGGCCCTGACCGCCGACCTCGACCCCGCCACCCGCGACGCCCTCTTCGCCGCCAACGCCGAGCGCATCTACCGCCTCTGATCAGGCCGCGACACCCGCGCTGCGGTCATCGTGCGCTCAGGTGCCGACGGCGATGACCTGGTCCTCGTCGCGGTCCTCGCCGCAGTCGAAGCCCTCCTCGGGGTGGTAGCGGACGAAGGCGCCGTCCTGGACCTGGAGGAGGAGGAAGCACTCGGTGGGCGAGTTGCTCGACGGGTCGGTGGGAGCGTGCAGCCCGCCCCCGGTCCACTCGGTCGTCTCCGCGGCGTGCTGGAGCACGCAGCTGCGCGTGAGGTCGTCATCGAGGTCGCAGGCCTTGACCGAGGTGGCGAAGAGAAGCCAGGCCGACACCGACTGGGCGCCCAGCAGCGCCACCTTGCCGTCGACCGCCTCGACGATGTCGAGGTACTGCTGGGTGGCCGGGTTGTCGCCGGCCTCCTCGAAGGGGGTGAACGAGCTCTGGACGAGCACGCCCTCGGCCGCCGCGCCTGCCGAGTCGAGGAAGGCCTGGTCGTAGAAGTTGGTGCTCTCGATCACCACCTCGGGGTGGTAGTCGATCTCCGCCGCCGACTGGAGCAACTGCGAGAGGTTCTCGGGCTCGCCGATGAAGTTCAGGACCTGGACATCGTCCTCTGCGAGGCTCTGTGCCAGCGGCGCCCAGTTGGCCTCGCCGAGGACGTTGTAGCTGGTCTCGTTCACGATCGTGAAGCCGAGCTGCTCCAGGGCGTCCTGGTTCTTGTCCTTCTGCTCGATCAGCGTGTCGAGGTCGGCGTACATGATGCCGGTGCGGCTGATGGCGTCGGGGAAGTCCTCGGCGACCTGGAGGTACGGGCCCACCTGGATGCGGTCGGCGGCGCTCGGCACGGCCTGCACCACGCCCTTGTCGACCAGGTCGTCGCCGGCGTTGCCGTTCTTCGCGTTGGTCACCGAGAAGGCGGGGAGGTCGATGAGACCGCAATCGTGGCCGGTGGTCGCCCAAAGGTTGTCCTGCACGGCGCCATCGCCGACCACGGCGAAGTCGGACGCGCAGGCCTCGTTGACCGCGGTCGTGTATTCGGTGAGCCTGGCGTCGTGCAGGTTGAGCTCGATCTGACGGCCGTTGATGCCTCCGGCAGCGTTGCACCACTCGACGAAGGCGGTGCCGGCGTCGAAGATCTCCTGGTTCAGGCCGGGCCGCCCGGAGAAGCCGGGGTCGGCGATGGTGCCGACGGTGATGCTGTCGTCGGTGATGCCTTGGGTCTCCGCGGCGTCGCCAGACGGCGTTTCGCCACCGCCCTCGCGCGGGCCGCACACGGCCTCGAGATCGCCGAAGCCGCCAGCCGCAGGAGCGGCCGACGTCTCGGTGGGTTGGGTGTCGCCCGCGCTCGAGGACGAGTCGTCCTCACCGCGACTGCTGCATCCCGCTGCCAGCAGCACGGCCACCACGGCCACCACCAATCCTCGACGCATCTGCTTCCCCCTGGTCGTCATCACCCGCAGATCGGCTCTGGACCCATCCGGTGTGGGTGACCCTACATTTGCAAGGAAGTGGGTCAGCTGCTCGAGCTCGCCGCTTCCCGGAGCGCCAGCAGCGATCCCCACCCGGTCGCCCGCCTCGTCGAAGGTGAAGTACACCGGTGGACCCGCCGGACTGAAACGTGTTCTCGTTTGTCGCTACGGTGAGCCCATGATGCTCGAGGGCAAGACCGTGCTGGTGACCGGGGTGGGGAGCGGCTTGGGGCGCGAGTGCGTGGCCGCTGCGCTGCGAGAGGGGGCGAACGTCGTCATGGCGGCGCGGACCGCCGACGTGCTGGAGGCCACCGCCGCCGAGCTCGACCCGAGCGGCGAGCGGGTCCTGGCCGTGCCCACCGACATCACCGACCCGGCGGCGTGCGAGGCCCTGGTGTCCCAGGCGGTCGAGCGCTTCGGCTCGGTCGACGCCCTCGTCAACGTCGCCGCCTTCGAGTACGTCTTCGGGGGCCTGCACGAGACCAAGGACGACGACTGGCGCAAGGCCTTCGAGACCAACGTGATCGGCGCGCTGACCGTGCTGCGCCCGGTGACCAAGGCGATGGTGGAGGGCGGCACCGGCGGTGCCGTGGTCCTCGTGGGCTCACAGTCGATGTTCAAGCCGTCGCTGCCCCAGGCCGGCTACGCCGCCTCGAAGGGCGCCCTGCTGAGCACGATGTACTACCTGGCCCACGAGCTGGGCGCGGACAACATCCGCTGCAACATGGTCGTGCCCTCGTGGATGTGGGGCCCACCGGTGCAGATGTTCGTCGAAGGCACCGCGAAGCAGAAGGGCATCACGGTGGACGAGGCGCTCCATGAGATCGTCGGCGACTTCCCCCTCGGGCGCATGACCGAGGACGGGGAGGTGGCCGACGTGGCCATGTTCTTCGCCTCCGACCACGCCAAGGCCGTGACCGGCCAGCACCTGATGGTGAACTCCGGGGAGATGATGCGGTGACGTCGGTGAACGCGCCAAAGCGGGTCGTGGTGTGGGGGACCGGCTTCGTCGGTCAGATGGTCATCCCCGAGGTCGTGCGCCACCCGGCGTTCGAGCTGGTGGGGGTCGGCGTGAGCAACCCCGACAAGGTGGGCAAGGACGTCGGCGAGATCTGCGGCGGCGAGCCCATCGGCCTCGCCGCCACGGACGACCTCGAGGCGCTCGTGGACCTGCGCCCGGACGCGCTGGTCCACTACGGGCCGACCGCGGCGAAGGCCGACGACAACATCCGCGACATGGGGGCCTTCCTGCGGGCAGGCATCGACGTGTGCTCCACGGCGATGACGCCCTGGGTCTGGCCGACCATGCGCCAGAACCCCCCGATGTGGATCGAGCCCATCACCCAGGCGTGCGAGGAGGGTGGGTCGTCGTGCTTCACCACGGGCATCGATCCCGGCTTCGCCAACGACCTGTTCCCCATGACCCTGATGGGATTGTGCTCGGAGGTCCGCCTCGTGCGCGCACTCGAGATCCTCGACTACATCAACTACGAGGGCGACTACGAGGACGAGATGGGCATCGGCCGCCCGCCCGAGTTCACCCCCATGCTCGAGCACCCCGACATCCTCACCATGGCGTGGGGCGCCACCGTGCCGATGATGGCGCACGCCGTCGGCATCGAGCTCGACGAGATCACCACCACCTGGGACAAGTGGGTGACGGACGAGGCCATCACCACGGCCAAGGGCGTGATCGAGCCCGGGCAGGTAGCCGCCATCAACTTCACCATCAACGGCATCCTGAACGGCGAGACCCGCATCCAGCTCGAGCACATCAACCGCGTCGGCGAGGACGCCGCGCCGGACTGGCCGCGCGGGGGCCAGGACGACGTCTACCGGGTCGAGATCGAGGGCACGCCGTCGATCACCCAGGAGACGGCCTTCCGCTTCACCGACGGCAGCGGCCGCGACGCCGCCGCCGCCGGCTGCCTGGCCACGGGGCTGCGTGCCCTCAACGCGGTGCCGGCGGTCAACGGCCTCCCGCCCGGCTGGGTCACCGCGCTCGACCTGCCCCTCATCCCGGGCGTCGGCACCATCCGGTAGCCACCTGGCGGGCCTCCCGCCCGTACCTGACGCTCCTGTTAGGTTTCGTCACGCATGACGGACGCCGCCCCTCGCGCCACGGTCGCCGATCTGGTGCGCTCGCGGGCCGACGACGCCGGTGTCGGGCTGTGCTTCGAGGGCCAGGAGTGGACCTGGGCCGAGGTCGTCGTGGAGATGGAGGTGCGGGCGCGCTGGCTCGCGGCCTCGATGGGTGACGGACCGCCCCACGTCGGCGTCCTGCTCGACAACGTGCCCGAGTACCTGTTCCTGCTCGGCGGTGCCGCCCTCGCCGGGTGCGTGCTGGTGGGCATCAATCCGACCCGTCGAGGCGAGGAGCTGGCCCGCGACGTCCGCCACGTCGACTGCCAGCTGATCGTCACCGACGCGGAGCACGTCGATCTGCTCGACGGTCTGGACCTCGGCGCCGCGGGCGAGCGCGTGCTGACCAGCGACGCCGACGCCTACCGGGCCGCCCTCGACGAGTACCGGGCCTCGTCGTCGCCGCTGCCCGCCTCGCCGGACGCCGACGACCTGTACCTGCTGATCTTCACCTCGGGCTCGACGGGCGCTCCCAAGGCGGTGCGCATGACCCAAGGTCGGGCCGGCGGCAGCGACGGCAAGGTCATGGGCTTCGGTGTCGACGACGCCCTCTACTGCGCGATGCCCCTCTTCCACGGCAACGCGCTGGCGTCCATGGTCTTCCCCGCCTTCGGGACCGGCGCCACCCTCGTGCTGCGCCGGCGCTTCTCGGCCTCGGCCTGGCTGCCCGAGATCCGGGCCCACCACTGCACCTTCGCCAGCACCATCGGGCGGGTGCTCACCTACATCCTGGCCACGCCCGGGACCGACCACGACCGGGACCACGACCTCAAGTTCGTGCTCGCCCCCGAGTCGTCGGCGGTGGACATGGCCACGTTCAAGCGCCGCTTCGGGGTGCCGGTCTTCGGGGGCTACGGCTCGAGCGAGAACGCCATCGTCCTGTCCACCAGTCCCGGCCAGCCGCCCGATGCCCTCGGCACGCCCGCGCCCGGCACCGACGTGGCCGTGGTCGACCCCGAGACCGCCGAGGAGTGCCCCCGTGCCCGCTTCGACGCCGACGGGCTGCTGCTCAACGCCGACGAGGCCATCGGCGAGCTGGTCGGGCGGGACGCCCTGCGCCGCTTCGAGGGCTACTACGACAACGACGAGGCCGGCGCCGAACGCAGCCGCAACGGCTGGTACTGGTCGGGCGACCTCGCCTACCGCGACGAAGAGGGGGTCTTCCACTTCGCCGGCCGCAACGCGGATTGGCTGCGGGTCGACGGCGAGAACTTCTCGGCCGCGCCGGTCGAGCGGGTGCTGCGGCGCTTCCCGGGGGTGACCGGGGTGGCGGTGTTCGGCGTCCCCGACGACCGCACCGTCGACGACCAGGTGATGGCGGTGCTCGAGATCCCGTCTGGCGCCTTCGATGCGGCCGCCTTCGACGCCTTCCTCGCGGAGCAGCGCGACGTGGGCACGAAGTGGGCGCCTCGCTACCTCCGGGTCGCTGCATCGCTGCCGGTCACCGCCACCAACAAGGTCGACAAGGCGCCGCTGCGACGGGAGCGTTGGACGCCCGCCGAGGGCGACGCCGTGTATTGGCGGCCCGAGCGGCGGGACCCACTGTGCCTGCTGACCGACGCCGACCGGGCCGAGATCCGCGAGCGCTTCGTGGCCAGCGGCCGCCTCGACCGGTTCGAGCAGGCGGCGCGATGAACCCCGGCCCCGCCACCCCCGTCGAGCCTGCCGGTCCCGCCATTCTCGACGCAATAGCTGTCGGAATCCGATCGTCATTGCGTCGAGTTCGCCGCAGGAGGCACCCATGACCAAGCCCGGCCCCCTGCTCCCCGCCGACGAGGGGCTCAACCACCAGATCGCCGACACCTTCGCCCGCGTCGCCGCCTCCGACCGCTCGTGGACCGAGAAGGTCTGGGCCATGGCCGCGGCCCGGGACGGCTCGGCGAGCATCGCCTTCGGGCTGGGCAAGTACCCGAACCGCAACGTGATGGACGGCTTCGCCGGCGTGTCCCGGGGCACCGAGCAGTGGGCGGTGCGGGCCAGCCGGCGCCTCGCCCCGGACCTCGAGCGCAGCGAGGTCGGCCCCCTCGCCTACGAGGTCGTCACCGCCCTGGGCTGCACCCGCTACCGCCTCGACGCCAACGACGTCGTGCCCATCCGCTTCGACGTCGAGATCGAGGGCGTGGCGCCGCCGGCGGTGGAGGAGCGCGAGGTGCACCTGAGTCGCAGCCGCCTGCGCGTCGACGCCGACGTCGTGCGCTTCCACCAGAGCGGCGTGGCCCGCGGGTGGGTCGAGATCGACGGTGAGCGAACCGAGATCGACGACGAGGCGTGGGTCGGCGCCCGCGACCGCTCGTGGGGTGTGCGCTACGGCGTCGGGGTGCCGCCCGAGGATCTCGAGCCCACGCCGATGCCCGAGGGCACCGCCGGCATGTTCGTCTGGATGCCGGTGACCATGGCCCGGCCCGACGGGCGGCCCTTCACCCTGTTCGTCTACTACCAGCGCTACCACGGCCCCGGCTGGTCCACGGGCAGCGCCAGGGGCTCGATCGAGCTGCCCGACGGGCGGGTGAAGGCCTTCGAGGACGTTGTCCCCGCGCTCGAATTCCGTGATGACAACCGCCGCCTCACCGGCGGGACCCTGACGGTCGTCCTGCCCGACGGCGCCGAGCGCACCTACCGGGTCGAGCCCGTCTCCGACACCGGCTTCCACCTCGGCGCCGGCCTCTACGGCGGCTTCGAGGGCCACTACCAGGGCGAGTGGCGGGGCGACCTTCACGTCGACGGCGAGCACGTGCAGGGCTGCGACACGCCCGAGGTGGCCCGCCACCTCAAGCAGCACCGGGACTGCATCGTCCGGGTGACCGACCTCACCGACGGGTCGACCGGCGTGGGCACCATGCAGTCCAACGTCGTCGGCGCCCACCCCGAGATGGGCCTGACCGCCGAGGCGTCCTTCGCGTGACCCGGCGCGGCGCCGCGGCGGGCCACGGATGCGACGGGCTCGACGATCGGGTGCCGCGCGGCCCTGGCCTGCCGGGGAGACCGGGGTCCAGCGGATGACGTCATCGGGACCGCGAGCGTGAGCGGGACACCGATGGGGGACCGCCTCGCCGGCTTCGTCGCCTGGTTGGACGCGCAGTCGCCCGGCAGCACCCACGAGGTGGTCGGCGTCGACCGCCCCGAGGCGGGCTACTCCAGCGAGACCATCCTCCTGGACGTCCGGCGCACCGATGCCGGCGACGGCGGCGCCCACGACGAGCGCCTCGTCCTCAAGCTGCCGCCGGCGGGCCCCGCCATCTTCCCGGCCTACGACTTCGCCCTGCAGGCGAGCGTGCAGGAAGCGGCGGCCGCGGCGGGCATCCCTGCTGCGGTGCCCGCGTACAGCGAGTCGGACGAGCACTGGCTGGGCGTGCCCTTCCTCGTGATGCCCTCGGTCGACGGCCACATCGTCGGCGAGGTGCCGGCGCTGGACCGTCGCCTGACCAAAGCCGACGCCGAGGCGAACCGGGCCCTGCACGCGACCTTCGTGCACCTCGTGGCCGACATCAACCGCATCGACTGGTCGGCGGCGGGACTGGCCGGCGTCGTGCCCCACCGCGACAACGCCGTCGAGCTGGCGTACTGGCGGGACTACCTGGACTGGTACGCCGACGGCGAGGTGCTCGTGCCGACGCTGGAGGTGGCCTACGACTGGTGTGTGGCCCACCAGCCCGCGTCCGAGCCGTCGCCGTCGCTGCGCTGGGGTGACGTGCGCCTGGAGAACGTGATCCTCGACGAGGCGGGTTCGCCGGCGGCAGTGCTCGACTGGGAGATGGCCTCGTTCGGCGCGGCCGAGCACGACCTCGCTTGGCTGACGACCCTGCAGGCCACGCAGGACACCCTGGTCGGGCGGACGGTCGCCGGCTTCCTCGACCTCGACGAGGTGGTGGGGGCCTACGCGGCCCGCCTCGGGCGGCCGGTGCAGGACCTCGCCTGGTACGAGGCGCTTGCCGCGGTGCGCAGCACCGCAATCCTCTGCCGTATCGCCCACCTGAACGACCTGAGGGGCGAGCCCAACTTCTTCCCCATCGCCGACAACCCCATCCTCGACCTGCTGCTGGCCCGCATCGGAGAGCGCTGACGTGACGACCCTCGATGAGCTCGCCATCGACCCGAGCGTGCCGGGGTTCTTCCTGCGCCCCGACTACTACGAGGTGCTGGCCCGCCTGCGGGCCGAGGATCCCGTCCACGACTTCGCGCCCGGCATCAAGGCGGTCTCGCGCTACGACGACATCCGCGAGATCAGCCGTGACCCGGCCCGGTTCTGCTCGGGCCGCGGGGTGCTGATGAACGACCCGATCCGCGAGGGTCTCACCGTCGAGGGGTCGATCCTCCACATGGACCCCCCGACCCACAACCACTGGCGCAAGGTGCTCAACCGCGAGTTCACGGCCCGGGCCCTCAGCCGCATGGAGCACCGGGTGCGCCAGATCACCGGCGAGCTCCTCGACGCCCTGCCGCCGGGGGAGGAGATCGACCTCGTGGCGGCCCTCACCGCGCCGTTGCCCGTCCTTGTGATCTGCGAGCTGCTGGGCGTGCCGGAGGCGGACCGCTCGGCGTTCCGACGCTGGTCCGACGCGGCCATCGTGGCCTCGGACGGGCGGGCGGCGCTGACCGACGACGACACCGCGGCGCTGATGGAGATGGTGGGCTACCTCGGCGAGCTGGCGAAGGCCCGGGCCGACGAGCCCACCGACGACCTCGTCTCGCTGCTGGTCCACGCCGACATCGATGGCCGCCGGGCCCGTCCCGGTGAGCTGCTCACCTTCAACATGTCGCTCGTGGTCGCGGGTAACGAGACCACCCGCCACCTCATGAGCGGCTCGCTCATCGAGCTGGCCGCCCGTCCCGACGAGCTCGAGCGCCTGTACGACCAGCTCGACGCCATCCCCGGCGCGGTGGAGGAGCTGCTGCGCTGGGTGACGCCCATCCAGCAGTTCGCCCGGACCGCCACCGCCGATACCGAGGTGGCGGGCATCCCCGTGGCCGAGGGCGACTACCTGGTGATGCTCTACGCCTCCGGCAACCGCGACGAGGCCGCCTTCGGCCCCACCGCGGGTGAGCTCGACCTCACCCGAGCCCCCGCCACCCCGAACCTCGCCTTCGGCTTCGGCGAGCACTTCTGCCTCGGCGCCGCCCTCGCCCGCATGGAGGCCCGCATCCTCTTCGAGGAGCTGGCCCGCCGGCGCACGTCGTTCACCCAGGCCGGCGAGGCCACCTACCTCCCCAGCAGCCTCGTCCGCGGCCCCCACGAGGTCCCCTTCACCTTCGCCTGACGCCTCAGGCGAGGAGGGCCGCGCAGCGCCGGCAGCGCTCGGTGACCAGGTCGACGAGACGACGAGGGAGGTCGGTGTCGAGTGCGGGCTCGTCGAGGTGGCCGAGCACCGTGGCGAAGGCGGCCGGCGCTCGGACCGCCAGATCGTGGACGCGCCGGAGGACGCGATCGCGATTCAGCCCGAGATCGTCGGCGGTGCGCTCCCATGCCGACGTTCGATCTGTTCCGGCGAGGCGGTAGTCGTCGCCGACCTTCATGGCCAGCTTGACCCGATGCCCCGCGCTCTCGTCGTAGGGCAGGAACGAGGCGAGGTCGTACAGCGGGGCGAGCCGGATCTGGCCACCGGCGAGCAGCAGGCTGTAGTTCTTCGCATGGGCGTCCGTCCCTGCGATCAGCCAGTTGTAGGCGAGCGCGTCGACGAAGCGCCAGACGTCGGTCTCGGCTTCGGGACCGGCGATGGTGGACCGGAGCAGCGCGGCGATCCGCCCGGGCGTGGGACCGCCCTCCGACTGGTACTTCCGGGTGGGCGGCACCGAGAGCACCTGGCAGAGGTCCTCCTGGTGGATCCGCAGGAGGTGGCCGCCGTGCTCGATGCGGTCGTACCGTTCGACGACGATGGCCGACTCGTCCTCGAATCGCTCGAGTCGAGTGGCGGCGACCTGAAGACCGAGGCGTCGAGCAGCCGCCATGCAGATGTGCTCGTTGAGGTCCTGGGCTTGGAACCCGGCGACGGCCGGCTTGAGGATGTGCGTGGTGGGCGTCGAGCCCCGGGAGACACCCCACCGACCTTCCGCTCGGTGCAACGCGGTCTTGGCCTGCGCTCCGCCGAGACTGAACTGCCCCGTGAAGCCGGGGCCGAGCCAGGTCGCCGAGTCGGCTCGCAGCGATCGGAGCCGCGTCGCGATCTCCTCGTCGCTCAACCAGTCGACCTCACCGGGCCGGGAGCGCAGTTCGTCGACCGCTTCGGGGAGGCAGAACTGCACGGCGCCGGCGCAGTCATGGCCGACCTGGGTTCCGAGGAGCGCGAACGGCGAGCCCACGGACACACCGAAGGCACGACCCCAGCGGGCGAGGACGTCGCCGTTGTCCGGGAGGAGCCCCCAGAGCCACGGGGTGACCTGTGCGTCGCCGTGGAGTGCCTCGGTCGCCGGCATCGACACCGACAGTGGTGTTGCCCCTGAGTCGGTGGTGTAGGCCGGGTCGAACCGGAGCCAGAGATCGCCGCCGGACCGTCGCTCGAGCTCGCCGATGGGCTGCCCCTCCAGCAGGACCGTCAGCATCTCAGTCGCCATCGGAGTGCGCAGCCAGGATCTGTGCGAGGTCGATGTCGGATGACCCGGGTCGGGGTGCCGGGACGAGATCGATGGCGAGGTCGAGCGCGGCGAGCACCAACAAGACGCGACCCAGCTCCACCGTGCGCTTGCCCGTCTCCAGCTCCGAGAGCCAGGGCCGCCCGACGCCGGCCCGGCTCGCCAGCTCGGCCTGCGACAGGCCGCGATCCTTCCGGGCACCGCGGATCGCGGCGCCGAAGGCACGCGTGGTCTGGATGTGCCGCACGTCCGTCTCCTCTGTCGGCGTTCGGGGACAGAGTAACTCTGTTGCCGTTCGGATACAACGGCGGTTTGTCTTCGTTCGGCGACGCGAAGGAAGGTCAGTCGGCGGCGCGGGCGGCTTCGGTGAGGGCGGTGGCCAGCGCCGCCAGGCGCCGCCGGTCGGGCTTCTGGCTCGTGAGGAAGGGGACGGTGCCGGCGTCGAGGGGGAAGAGGCGCCGGGGGCGCTTGAACGCGGAGAGCAGGTCGCGCAGCTGCGCCTGCACATCGTCGAGGTCGGCGTCGCCCACGACGAGGGCGACGACCTCCTGGCCGTCGACCGGGTGCTCGACGCCGAAGACGTAGGCGGCGGTGACGCCGTCGAGGGATACGAGGGCCTTCTCGACCTCGGACGGGGCGACGTTGGAGCCCCGGGCCTTGATGAGGTCGCCCTGGCGCCCCTTGAAGAAGAACCAGCCGTCGCGGAACAGGCCGCGATCGCCCGTGTGGTACCAGCCGTCGGCGTCGAAGACGTCGGCTCGCTCTTGCTTGTAGAGGCCGAGCATCACGCTGTAGCCCCGCACCCAGACCTCGCCCTCGACGCCCTCGTCCACGTCGTTGCCGTCGTCGTCGACGATGCGGTGGGACAGGCCGGGCACCTCGTGGCCGAAGGTGCCCCGGTAGGCCTCGGTGGTGCCGGCGAAGTCCTCCTCCTGGGTCCAGAAGGTGTGAGGCCCGCCGGTCTCGGACATGCCCAGCGAGGTGACCGCGAGGCCGGGGTCCGTGGGGCGGAACTCGACGGGCCGCCCCTCCAGGAAGGTGCCGTAGCGCAGGGCCGACAGGTCGGTGGTGGCGAAGTCGGGATGGGCCTCGAGGGTGACCCCGATCCCCGGCCACGCGCTCACGGCGGTGACCCGCTCCCGCTCCAGTAGGGCGAGCGCGCTCCCGGCATCCATGCGCTCCTGCGTCACGAAGGCGGCCCCGACCGATACGGCCCGCAGCAGGGTGAACGAGAATCCGCCCACCCAGCACAGCGGCATCGGCGTCCAGACGCGGTCGTCGGGCCCGAGCCCTGAAAGGGCGGCGAGGTTGCGGCCGTGGCGCAGCAGCGGGCCGTGGCCGTGGACGACCCCCTTCGGGGTGCCCGTGGAGCCCGAGGTGTAGGTGATCAGCATCGGGTCCGCGGGGGTGACGTCGTCCTCCATCGCGGCGACGACGGCGCCGAGGGCCGGGTCGGGCGCCTCGTCGAGTGAGGCCCCGATGCCGGACTCGGCCCAGGCCACCCCGGCGTCGTCCCAGAACAGCACCCGGCGCAGCTGGGGGAGCTCGGGGAGCAGCAGCGAGGGGTCGGGGCACCGGGCCAGGCTCGGTGCCACGTCGACCAACCGGGTGGTGTGGTCCTGCGCGCCGAACGTCGTCGACGCCAACAGCAGGCCCACGTCGGCGTGACGCAGCATCGTGGCCATCTCGGGCACTTGGTAGAAGGTGTTGACCGGTGTCGAGACCGCCCCGATGCGACAGATCGCCGCCCAGGCCACGACCCAGGCCACGCCGTTGGGCAAGAGGGTGCCGACGTGGGACCCCTTCCCCACGCCGCGTGCCACCAGATGGGCGGCGAGCGCGGCCGATCGGCGGTCGAGCTCGGCGTAGGTGAGGCGCTCGTTCAGGTCGGCCACCGCCAGGTTGTCGGGGTGGTGGGCGACGGCGTGGCGCAGCAGGCCAGGCACCGTGGGGACGTGGTCCGGCCACGTCGGGGCGTCGGACCGCGCCCAGGTGGCGCCGGCGGCGCGCTGGTCGCGGGGCGGCTCGGTGCTCACCGCCTCGGTCCCGGACCCTTCCTCGGATACACCCATCAGGTGGTCCCCATCAGGTCCGGTCCCGGCCGAGGATGCCCTGGGCGATGAGGTGGTGGGCGGCGGCGACGGCGGGCGCCTCGTCCAGGTCGTGCAGCACGACCACGGTGTAGGGCACCCGCTCGATCACAGCAAGGAGGCTGATGGCGTCCACGTCGGTGTCGCCGAAGCCGCGGGTGTGGACGACCCGGGCCAGGCGATCGAAGAACACCACCATCAGCTCGAGGGACATGGCCGCCATCGCCGGGTCGCCCGGGTCGATCTCCTGCCAGGCGCTGATGACGCCGCCGTTGGACCGGTAGGCGTCGAACCACTGCACCAGCCAGTCGTCGAGGGGCCCGTCGGGTGCGGTGGGGAAGACGTCGACGAGGTCGGCCAGCCGCCGGCCGGCGTCGAGGGCGAGCGTGCGGAAGAGGGCGTCCGTGCTCTCGAAGTACTGGTAGAAGGTGCCGTGCGAACAGCCGACCTCGTCGACGATGTCGTCGACCCGGGTGGCGTGGTAGCCCCGCCGCGGCAGCACCGCGCCGGCGGCGTCGAGGAGGCGCTGGCGGGTGGCGATGCCCCGGGGGCGCATCGGCCGGACCGGGCCGTCGCCGCGGGAGGCGTCCGGCCAGGTGGGGACCACCTTGGGGGGCGGCGCCACCGCGACCCCCAGGTTCACGCCGGCGAGGGGCCCGTGGACCACCCGATGCACCGTCTCGGCCAACCCGCGCGTGAAGCGCGGGCGGGGGACCGAGAACAGGCCGAGCAGCCAGTAGTGGACGCTGCGCAGCACCATGGCCATCGTCGCCTCGGCCGCGGCTCGGGGGTCGAGGTCCGTCGGGATGCCCCCACCGAGCCCGCGGGCGTCCTCGAGCACCTGCTGCACCCGGAGGGTCAGGGGGCGGGGGAGGGGCTGGCCGGGGCGGGTGTCGCGGAAGGCGGCCGGGAAGGAGAGCAGCACCGGTTGGTAGGTCCGCTCGACCTCGACCAGCGCGTCCAGCCACGCCTCCAGCGTGGCCACGCCGTCGGCGTCCGGGGCGACGGGGTCGAGCCGGTCGGCCAGGTCGGCCAGCTCGCGGCCGAGGTGGCCGGCGAGGCGCCAGAAGACGTCCTCCTTGCTGGCGAAGTACTGGTAGAAGGCCGGGCGCGAGCAGCCCGCGGCCTCGGCGATGTGCTCGACCTTCGCGTCGTGGTAGCCGTGCTCGGCGAAGACGCACAGCGCGGCGGTGAGGATCGAGCGCTGCGTGGTGGCGCCCCGGCTGCCGACCTCGGGGTTGCCGCCGAAGGGGGGCCGGCGCAGGACCGCGCCGTCGTGGACGGCGCTCATGGCGAGGTCGTCCCGCCGGCCGAGGACCCCCGCCGTGCGCTGCGCTGCGCCGCCGCCACCGGTCCTATCCGACGGCGCCCGACGTCTTCAGGGCGATGAGCTCGTCCCAGTCCATGCCGAGGGAGAGCAGCACGTCGTCGGTGTGCTCGCCGTGGCCGGGGCACCGGGTGATCTCGGCTGGCGTCTCGTCGAACTGGGCCGGGCTGGCCACGAGCTGCACGTCCTGGCCGTTGGCCGCGGTCATGGTGGGCAGGTAGCCGTTGGCCACCACCTGCGGGTCGTCGTAGAGCTCGTCGAGGGTCTGGAACGGCGCCCAGGCGCCGGAGAAGTCCTCGAGCACCTCGCGCCAGTGGGCGAGGGGGTGGGCGGCGAACGCCTCGTCGAGCAGGGTGATGCACTCGACGCAGTTGGCCGCCCGAGCGGCGGCGTCGACGAAGCGCTCGTCGGTGGCCATCTCGGGCTTGCCGAGCCGGGTCACGAGGTCGGCCCAGAACTTGTCGCTCTGCAACAGCACGAGCATGACGTGGCGGTCGTCGCCCGTCCGGTACAGCGCGACGCCCGGGTTCTGGTTCTGGCGGCGGTCGCCCCCCGTGGGGAGCTTGGAGAAGCCGAAGAGCTTCGACGCCACCACGAGCGGCGAGATCTGCCACATGCTCGTGGCCATCAGCGAGACGTCGACGATGCTGGGCTCGCCGGTGCGCTCGCGCTTGAAGAGCGCGCTGGAGATGGCGCCGGCCACGGCCAGGCCGCCCATCACGTCGCCGAAGGCCGGTGCGGCCTGACCCATGGGCCACCCGTCGCGGTCGGGCATGACCGCGGCCATGCCCGCCCGGGCCCAGTAGGAGGTGCCGTCGTAGCCGGCCTTCTCGGCATCGGGCCCCTTGGTGCCCTGGCCGGTGCCCCGGGCGATGATGATCTTCGGGTTGCGCGCCCGCAGGTCGTCGTTGTCGATCTTCAGCTTGCGCCGCACCTGGGGCAGGTAGTTGGTGAGGAACACGTCGGCGGTCTCGACCAGCTCGAGCAGTGCCTCACGGCCGTCGGGGTGGGAGATGTCGATGGCCACGGACTTCTTCCCGTGGTTGGGCTGCTCCATCATGAAGTTCACGCCCTCGGCGCCCCCGGGCAGCAGGCCGGAGGTGACGAGGCCCCGCTGCGGGTCGCCCGTCTCGGGGTGCTCGATCTTGATGACCTCGGCGCCCTGGTCGACGAGCACGGCGCCCGCGGAGGGGACGAACATCCAGCTCGCGACCTCGACGACCCTGACGCCGTCCAATGGTCCCGCCATGGCCCACCTCTTTCCGTCGATGTGTCCGGTCTGCTCGGTCTGCTCGGTCTGCTCGGTCTGCTCGGTCCGCTCGGTCTGCTCGGTCGGCGGGTCGGCCCTCGACGTCGAGCGTCGCCGCCGGCCCGGGAGTCTGCGCTACGCCGTCGCCGGCCGGGCCAGCACCATCGGGAAGTGCTCGATGGAACGGATGCCGGCGGTGTACACGAGCTCGTGGCCCTCGGGCACGTCGTAGTCGGGGATGCGACGGTGCCACTCCCGCAGGGCGATGCGCAGCTCGAGGCGGGCGAGGTGCGAGCCCAGGCAACGGTGGATGCCGCCCCCGAAGGCGATGTGGCGGTTGACCTCGCGGTCGAAGCGCACCTCGTCGGCGTCCTCGAGGAACTCCTCGTCGGTGTTGGCCGAGGCGATCAGGGCGATGACGTGGTCACCCTTCTTCACCGGGCAGCCGGCGATCTCGGCGTCGGCGACGGCGGCACGCACGATGCCCATGACCGGCGTCTCCCACCGGAGCATCTCCTCGATCGCCGACGGGATGAGCTCGGGGTCCTCGACGATCTGGCGGCGGTGGTCGGGGTGCTCGGCCAGGAAGGCGAACATGCAGTCGAGGGTGGCGGTGACGGTGTCGAGGCCGGCGATGAGGAACAGGAAGCAGATGTCGAGGATCTCGTGGCGGGTGAGGCGCACCCCGTCGATCTCGGTGGCGAGGAACTCGCTGAGGAGGTCGTCCTTCGGCTCGCGCTCGCGCTCGTCGAGCACCTGGTCGAAGTAGGCGTAGATGGAGTCCGCCGTCGCCTTCTGGTGGGCCACCGCCTCGGGGGTGCCGAAGGCGGTGCCCACGACGTGGTTGGGGCGGATGATGCCGTCCTTCATGGCGAGGAAGGTCGGCAGGTTCTCGAGGGGCAGGCCCAGCAGGGTGAGGAACACCTGGGTCGGGAACCGCGTCGAGAAGTCGGCGGCGAAGTCGATCTCGGTACGCTCGCCGAGGCGGTCGATGAGCTCGTTGACCAAGTTGGTGACCGGCTCCTCCAGCTCGGTGGTCACCTTTCGGGGCGCGAAGAGCGGGTCGAGGACCTTGCGGTACTTCTTGTGGTCGGGCGGGTCGATCTGGAGGGGGATCAGGGGGCGGACGTTCTGGAGGTCCACCGCCGACATGTTCGACGAGAAGACGTCGGCCTGGCGCAGCGCCTCGTCCACCTCGGCCCGGCCGGCCAGCACGACGCTGCCCTCCATGGGGAGCACCCGCATGGCGGCTCGCATCTCGGCGAAGACCGGCTGCGGGGCCCGGGCCATGGCCGGGTCCATCTGGCTGAACGGGTCCT
>RRZT010614306.1_pt1 | contig 18853 bp, 15 predicted proteins | sample 2165551 | NCBI WGS metagenome assembly RRZT01 (sample SAMN10456910, study PRJNA506462) | wastewater metagenome | biome: wastewater; feature: sludge; material: wastewater sludge; isolation source: wastewater sludge with Escherichia coli K12::gfp cells carrying plasmid... | place: USA: Moscow, Idaho... | reverse complement strand
TCGCCCCTATACCACATGCTTTGACGATCTGGGTGCTGAAAGCACCCTCAAATACTACGGTAATCAATGCAATGTCATGGGCGAAATACTCTTATCCCGCTACGACCACTTTATCAATAACCACATGATTACCCACGCCACCACCAACCTCTCCGCCTCCGAGCTCGAAAGCTACTACGGCAACCGTGTCCGTTCCCGTATGCGCGAAATGTTCAATCTCATTGCCTTCAATTCAAACTCCGTTGATAAACGACGGTAACAAAACCCTCTCAATGGGCGAGGATGGCCGAAGGCCGGGAGAGGTCAGTTCGGCCAAAGACAAACAAAAATAACGAAATACATTTGCAATCCTTGACAAATTTCGTAGTGGTTTGCAAATGTAAATTCAATAAAAATTATATGTCACCTACGCCCCCAAAGTCAACTATAAAACACAACAAATCTGGCAATAAACACCATTCATTGCCAAATCCGTTATACTTCTGTTTTATTCACCTTCAGTGCCTGCCTACTGACAGAGGTTAGGGTTAAATGTCAGGTGTTTTCCAGCGTTTACTTGACAGTTTATAGTTCTCTATTTCTCCAAAGTCGACTCAAATACTAGTTAATTTGTCCCGTTTGTTACGTAATAAACGGGACAAATAGTAATAATTGGGTAAAATAATATCGTATAGAAATGATTGATATCGTAGTAAGTATAATTGACAAACTACTATCAACCATATTTCCGCCTATACTAATTTCAATCTATATGCAAAATTGGAAAGTTGCCAAACTTTCAACTGATAAAAATCCAAACTAGTCAAATAAATCATTTAATAGCTCTATCTGTATTTAGCGTTGGCTGATACAATTAATTAAATAAAATTCAGTTCTTCAATAGGATATTCATTATATTACTCTATTTTTGCATAAAAAATTATTATTGTAATTATGCTTGATTTTTCAAAAATTGGATACGAGTATGGAATAAAACCTCATATGGTTTTAATTGGAGACATCGATTTTGCAGAATACTTTCAAAAGGCGAAATGTATTGGATTAATGTACATGTTTGGTGTTGACAATAACAATAACCATATTCCGGCTCAAATAGCTTTCATGTTTCAAAATGAAGAACCTGCAAAAAAATTTCTGGATTGTTTGTTGAATTGGATAGAACGTTCAAATAATGATGGAGATGCAGTTTCAATTGAATTTATTGAAAATAATAAAGGTGGTTATACTCTTGCCATTTTTCCTGAAATGAATAGGTTTATTGAAAGAAATATACCTTTACAACTCAAGGATAGAATATCACCTATTATGATGATTCAAACTCAATATAAAGAAATTGACTCTGTAAGTCCTAGTTATCATGCTTTCAAGGCAAATTATAAGGAAAAAAGGGAAATTGCAGTTGGGTATGTTATCGGAAACCCTAATAAAATTGAGAAGAAGAGTGACAAGTATTTTATTAAAACTGAATTCAAATTTTACGAAAAAGGCAATAGTCCACAAAACTCATCTGCTGAAATGTATAGTTATATTGAACAGAATAAGACTTTTGATAGAGAAAATCGGCCTCATCCACCAATTGAGAGTAAAAAGGAAGTTTCTGAAAGAAGAAAGAAAGAAATAAGAAACTTTTTTCCTGTTACATACAATAAACTGAACAATCAAGGGTGGCTGATGAATTTGCAACAGGAATTAAATGAAAAATATGAAAATGAGATTATCGTACAAGCAATCTGTAATTTAATTCTTTTTGAACGATTGAAACAAGAAAAAGACTTATCTTCTGACTTTACAAAAGCTGGTTACCCTATGAGAATTTTAGATTATCTGATATCGACTTATGAATCCTTTTCTTCTTATTTCCCGACAGAAGATTTTTTCAGTATAGAGAAAATTGAATATCAAATAAGAAATGACCAACGCGAATTGAATGAATATTTAAAAAAATAAATAACTATGAATACAGTAATAGCAGCAGTATGTGGTTTCTTGTTAGAAAATCAGGCATCAATTGCATCAAGTGTGATTGCAAGCGCATCTTATGATGCAATTAAAAAAGTGTTTAACTTCTCAGCTTTAAAGAAAAAGATATCTAGATTCTTTGTGGATGAAAAACAAATGGAAGAATATATTCGGAAAATATGTGAAGAATCTTCTATTAATCCACATAAACCTGAAAGGGATATTGAAGATATTTATGAAACGACTACAAAGTCTCTATATAATTCTGAAGTATTTGAAGTCATCAAAGAATGGATTCTGGATAATAAAGATATGATTAATTCAAGTGTAAATATGAGTTTAAAAAATGAATCCGGTTTTAATATTGGCATTCAGAAAGCACAAGAGATATATAACATTCAAGGTGATTACAATACTAAAAATGACTAATGATGGAATTTTCTTCTCAAGAAGCCAATGTTATTTATAACGTTAGAGGTGATTTACGCATAGAACATACTTCAGAAACAATTGAATTACTTGCAAAAAAGAAACAGGAAAATCTAAACAATATATATAGCACATCATACATTGATATTCTTAGGGAAGATTTATCAAAGAAGAACTTAATTGTACGAGCTCAGGAGATAAAAGCAATTGAAGGGTTATACGAAGAATTGAGTCAATTTATTATTCATGGTGTGCCCGGGATAGGAAAAACCGTGCTTATAAATCAATTTACAGAGCAGCACAGTAATGCAGTTTATATTTCTGTGAAGAACAAATCTCCTTTAAGCATTTATTCTTACTTGACGAATAAGATCAGAGGACAAAATAATGAAGATTTGCTTGAATGTGATAATCTGGATTATTCTCAAAATGCCCTTCAGGCAGAATTGCAAAAAACGGAACTCTTATTCATTGTTGACGATTGTGAGAAGGATGTTGATACCGCAAAATGCCTTATAGGGTTAGATAAATACAAAAGCAAGTTTATATTTATTACACGCGAAATTGAAAGTTTCAAACCTTGTAATATTCGCTCCTACCCACTATCTCCATTCTCAGAAGATGAAACGAAAACTTTTTTAGTTGGAAATAATATAACTCTCGACACTATAGAGTTTAACAATCTCTATTTGTCTTCGAAAGGAAATCCACTTTATCTTTATTATTTTTCAAAATATCAGGTTAATCCACTACCAAAAGATATTCAAAGCTATCAAGATTCAATATGGTCAATATTAAATTCAGAGGAGCAAGAATTATTAATATACATATCATTACCTCTTTTTCATCTTGAAGTTTCTGATTTAATAAAAATATATCCAGATAACTCGCCAATCAATATTAGCAATCAATTAAGTAAGGTATCGGGGTTGATAAAAAACAATAATGGAATTTTAGACACATTTCATCCTTCTTTCAGTGAACATATTATAACTACTATATCTTTTAGTGGGTTAAAAGATATATATAAGACTAAACTAGGTGAGTATTTCATTAAACAAAAAGATTATTTACAAGCAACATACCTATTAATAGACTCAAATCCAGAGAAAATTAAGGATCATCTATTTGATGTATTGCCTTCTTTCTTGGAATCTGGAGAATTGGAATTCAGTATAAAGATATTACATACAAAACTGAAATTTGCATCCAAAGAGCTTGAGAAAGGATATATACATTATCATTTATCGCACACTTACCACTTGTTAGGAAAGAAAGAGCTGTCGCAATCTCACATAGACAATGCTCTTATACATTTAAAGAAATCAAGAAATAAGAAATGGTATAACATAGCCATGATGACAAAAGCCATGACTCTTGTAGAAAATGGCTTCGTTAAAGAAGGAATTGAAACTGCCGATAAAATACTATTATCTGCTTCGATCAATGACAAGCAGTATCGTGCGCAACTACTGGTAAATATCTCCAAAATATATATTGATACATTTGAAATAACAAAAGCTATTAAAGTTTGCAAAGAAGCTTATTTAATATTTGAAGAGCTTCAGATAGTTGAGGGCATGATCAATAGTCTTACAAATTTGGTTTCAAGCTTAGGCCAAGATGACAACTATATTGATGACGCTGAAAATTACGGATTAAAGCTACTTGAACTTTCACGAAAAGAGTCTTTAATTACAGTTCAGGTGATTGTTTTAAATTCATTAACATCTATTTCCCGTCAGAAGAAAAAATATTTCGAAGCCAAACAATATGGGAATGAAGTAATAAAACTTTGTCAACATCTTAAAATGAAAGATAAGGTTATATTAAATCTAATTAATCTGGGAAATGTTATACGTGATGAAGGGGATATTGATACTGCATTAAAAACATATAATGAGGCCTTAGTATATGCTAAAGAGTATAAATTGAAGAAAGATGAAGCTCGCATATACTGGATTTTAGCTGATTTATATAGAAATAACAACAACAATTTAAGCCTTGAATTTGCGCAAAAATCAATTGATATTAATTCAGAGATAAATTATGATTTTGGCACTGCAAATGCCTTTAGAATAAAGGCAAAAATATTATTGAAAATGGGGAAAAGAATTGAAGCTGCTGAAGTTTTAGAAAAAAGTGCTTCTTATTATAAGAAGATTTCTCATTTTACTTCAGATTATCAAGATAAAATATCAAAGGCAATTAATATTTATTTTCAGGAAGGTAAGAATGATAAAGCAAATGAATTGTTAGACACATTAATTATATCATTTGCAGAAAATATTGATACATCCGAATTAGTTGATTTGATAATTCAAAATAAAAGCAATACTAGTGCAAATGAAAAATTTCAATTATTATTTGAGAATTATTTTTCAAAAGAATCATCTACTAATTTTACCCCTCAAATTTTATCATATATTGAGTATTGCAAAACCTTAGGAAAAGATATTGGACAAGATTATTTTAATAAAACACTACTTTCCTTCGTTGAGCATTTAGGAAAATTTAAATACTCATACAGTATTTTAGCTATAGCAATTGAACAATCTGGATGGCTTCTTGGAGATAAAGTTCTATTTGTAGTTTTAGATGAACTTCAAAAGAAGCTACCGGCATTCTTCGTAAGGAACAATGATACTGAGTCAATCATAATAACTACCATTAATAATAAAATAAACCTTGAATTTCTTGTATTTAATGATGAGCCGACGTGTATAAAATTGATGTTGTCATTGATTCTATTCTTAAACGAATGTGAAGAACTTATCTTTGACAAAACTAATTTTCAAGAAGATTATAGTATTGTTTGTATACATTCATTCTCTGAAGCATACCAGAAAATATTTAAAGAAATGAGTCTAAAAGAAGATCCTTTTGATAAATTCTATCAAACAATCCACTTAGGCAAAAAAGGTTGGGATATTCAAAATTTTATTATTGTAAGTAATGAATATGAACAAAATAACAATATCAACGAAAATGCAGAAAACAAATGCTCACTGCATTACTTTGTTGAAGCTATCGCAAATATCAAAAGTCATTTTTACCATACTAAGGTAATGAGGAACAAAAAGGAACGAAAACAGATTATGAATTTAGTTGCAGAATTAATTGGTTATCAAGTCCCATCACTAGAGAATATTCAATCTAGAAATAATGACTTTATCATTGACTTCGATAAATTGAAACGGGATATTTAATAGTAAGCGATTATAATGAAATCTTGAAAATGTTCAATATTTTATTTTCCTCTGGCTCACTTTTGTAAAGTATTCTAATAAAAGATTGTTCAGTTGATTTTCAGCTAGGCTTTTCATAAACAGAGGTAAGGATTTACATGAAAGATTTTTACGGTCAGCTAAACCGGAGCAAGCCCCGTCGCCAAAAATTCTCACTCCTCGTACCTCTGGGCTTGCACGGTCTTTTTGTCGGCTTCAGCACAATCATCCATGCTGTTGGTTTTTTCTGTCACTCTTTTTGCACTTCACGCACATTTGGCACATTGTTTTTCCCCTGTGGCAAGTTTACCCCAAAAGAATTGAATCCTTTAAATTTAATTTCTAAGTGTAATATTATTCAGAATAATTTAGAAAGAAAAGATACATCTGTTTATCATCACATTATTTTCAATATAAAATTGCAAATACAATTATTATTACTATTTTTGCACCATTATCACAATAAATGATAATGGTGCAAAAAAATATGATAACCACTTGTTATGAATAAAATAATTTCCATTTTAGGTGTTCAGACAGAATTAATTCCAATGCAACGTGAAAAGCTTCGGGGAATTAATACCGATATGTTTTTGAGATTCTCTTTTTATACAATTGAATTCAACAATCAGGGCTTATGTGTCATTCAGGCAAAAAATGGACAAAACTCCTTAACACCCTTGAAATTCAAACAGATCACCAAACAAGTTGAAATTTTGGTGGGGATGCCGGTGGTCGTTATATTGGATTCATTGAGCTATTACGAACGGGAACGGCTGATAAACCAGGGTGTTTATTTTGTTATCTCAGATAAATATGCATTCTTACCTTCTTTAATTGTGAATGTTCTGGCAAAAAAGAAGGTTAAGAGCCCTTCAAAATTAACTCCGGCTGCACAATATGTGTTGCTATATTATCTTCTGTCTGAAGAATCAAAAGAAGAATATACAATCAAAGACTTAGAGCAAATCATGCCCTATAATTATATAGCTTTAGCACGTGCCGTTGCAAACCTTGAAGATTGTAAATTGTGTAGCACGGAAATAAAAGATAATACAGGAATTAAGTATATGCGATTTGGTAATCTTAAACGGGAACTTTGGATGAAAGCGCAGGATTATTTGTCAACACCGGTGAAGAAGGTTTTGTATTGCGATGCCATGCCAGAGGTTGACTTAAGTATTAGTGGAGTAAATGCGTTGTCACAATACTCACATTTGAACTCTGAGCAATACGAAACACGGGCAATATGGGACAAACTGTTCAAGCCATTCGAAGTTAAGTTTAATGAGGTGGAAGGTTTGTATAAAATCGAGGTATGGAAATATCCAACTACTATGCCTTTTCTTTCGAATAAAAATGTAGTGGATAAACTTTCGTTGTACTTGTCCATGAAAGATGAGCCGGATGCCCGGATTGAAAAAGAGTTAGAAATAATGATAGAAGAAATGAAATGGTAAAAGGATTAGAAAAATTTAAAGAACACTTCGCCGGATTTGAAGATAACTACGTTATTATAGGCGGAACTGCCTGTGATGTTACTTTGCAAAATACAGATATGCGTCCTCGTGCAACGGACGATATCGATATGATATTAGTTATTGAAAAAATGACACCCGAATTCGAAAAACGTTTTTGGGAATTTATTGATTTGGGTGGATACACTTCCCGCCAACGAAAACGGGGAGATAAAGAACCTGTAACTGAGTTGTTCCGCTTTGTCAACCCCCAAGAAGGATTTCCGGTGCAAATAGAGTTATTATCGAGATATCCGGAGATTTTAGGTGAACCAACTGGATTTCATTTAACTCCAATTCCAACTGGAGAAGATACACCAAGTCTTTCTGCAATTTTATTGGACGAAGAATATTATCATCACACCATTGACAGCAGTGTTATTGAAGACGGTATTCGTATTGCCAATCCATTATCCCTTCTTTGTTTAAAAGTAAAAGCATTTTTAAATCTAACAGAAGAAAAGAAAACAAATCCAAAAGTTCATAAAGGTGATATCAGAAAACATCGGGATGACGTTTTTAAACTATTGGCTATGCGGATTGATCCGCTTACACCAATTGAATTATCGGACACAATGAAAGCTGAATTGAGTGTATTTATTAATGTAATGGAAAAATCCTTGCCCAATCAATCACTAAGTGATAGCTTGCAGCGCTCTGAGAATGAGATTCGGGGATTCATTGGAATTATGAAAGACATATTTGGAATTGAATAAAATGAGAATTCAATACGCATCAGATCTACATCTTGAATTTTCAGATAACTCCCGATATTTGAAACAAAATCCACTGAAACCTGTAGGGGATATTCTTATTCTTGCAGGTGATATCGGCTATTTGAACGATGATAATTTCAGCAAGCATCCTTTCTGGGATTGGGCTTCGGACAATTATCGGCAAGTGATTGTTGCCGTTGGCAACCACGAGCTATATAAATACTATGATTTGGCAAAAATGCCCCGCGGCTTAGTGTGTTCAATCCGGGATAATGTGAAATGCTATTATGATGCAGTAGTTCGAATAGAAAATATTGATCTAATTATTTCAACCTTATGGGCGAAAATCCTCTTGGAAGATGCTTACTTAACTGAACATTATGTTAGTGATTTCCGTCGGATTTTATATAATGATGAACCGTTGACATGGGATAATTTTAATCGGGAGCACGACAAATGCTTTAGTTTCATTCAAAACGAAGTGGTAAAAAGCACTGCGGAACATATTGTTGTGGTTACGCATCATGTCCCATCTTTTCAATTAGCATCTCCCGATTTCACTGGAAGCAAAATAAATGGAGCTTTCACAGTAGAATTGGAAGAATATATAAAACATAGTCCAATTGAATACTGAATTTATGGGCATTCACACAGGAATATTGACAAAATTATAGGAAAAACGAAATGTGTGACTAATCAGTTAGGATATGTTTCTCACAATGAACATCTTTCATTTGATTTAGAAAAAATAATTGAATTATAATAATTATACGGTAGCTAATAAGACTTAATAAAAATCTATAAGTAGTTTATGCCTTCAATATTCGACCAGATTAAAATAGAAAATACCTACGAAATGTTCTTTCCTAAGAAAGAGCAAGGGCTAGCTATTATCTGGCTATATGAACGGACTAAAAATGGCCACTTTGATAAAGGTGTATTCAAAGAGGAACATATTAGGCAGGCATTTCAAGAGGTTAGTCTGAAAGGCGAGCGACAACAATGGGAGTTCTATAATTCTCATATAATGATGCTTCAGGAATTTTTCCTATTTTACAACGAAGAAGACCAAACCTATTCATTCACTGATTATGCAACTTATCTTTGTGATAAAGTGTACAAAATGCTTTCTGATAGATTTAATCCAACAGTAATTGAAATTACTTGTAGCGACTTACATCAAAAACTTGAAAGTGCAGTAACTGAAAATGATTTATTCAATTGGTTAACAATACACTTCGACAAATCAAAGACATATCTCAAAGAACAAATTGACTACCTGAATCAACAAATTGACAGATCGGTTTCCGAGTTTAGTGATAGAGCTAAACTTAAAAAGGATCCACTCTTAATTGCATTGAAAGATATTGAATCTAAAATAGATGAAATACGAGTTCAAAATCAGGAGTTAAGGCAGGCATTTCGAGAAATTGATAAAATAAAAACAATATTGATGTCTCATCCGGTTCGCGAATATAATGAAAGTATTGATGAAGAAGCAACTATTGCAATTGAATATTTTGACAGCATTAAAATCATGCTGAGCATGGTTGACTCCAGAATAAATAAGATCCAACCTAAAATACAACAATTTTTTGCATCGCTCAACCGACAACGTTTTGATGCAAACGTTGAAAAGTTTTTACTCTATCTGTTAGATAAAACAAAAGTTATCTCCGGGGAATTAAAATACCCTCGTGATAAAGAAGATATTTTCATCCACTATCCGACATCAAATTTCACGATAGTTGAAAAACGGGAAGAACTATTTCAGATTCCAAGAAATCAACGTACAGCATACATCAAAGATTTGAAAAAAGAAGCTGAAGCTTTCCAAACAAGTCAACAGCAGTGGACTAGGCAGATGAATATCAATATCTGGCTTGATAAAATTAAGCAAGAATCGCAATACTCGACAGAGATTAATCTGTCAGAAAAGTTTTTCGAAATACTCGAAAAACACGACAATGACCTGCAATTAGCCGTAACCGTCATTTATCAATCTATAAGCATTTATGACAAACATGAAAAATGGAATGTGCTTATTGATAACGCGAAAATCGTTCAATCACAAAATAATAATTACGAGATATGGGATATATGGATGAAGAGGAAGTGAAAAATAAATTTGATTTTCTATATTGTTCACAAGGCAAAGAACTGTTTGCTAAGTTGGATTTTGCGTTGAAGGATGGAGTTCACATCCAAGAACGAGGAAAACAAAAAGAATTATTCTTATATATACAACAGTTTCCATCTACCTTGAAACAATATTATCTTGAATTCTTTGGGCTTGGTCTTGAAGAGGGTGGAAATGATTCGGAAAAGTATTATTACTTGAAGTTCTATCCTGACATTAAAGCCGGAATCCCTCTAAACCATAGGCATGTAATATCCCTGGAAAATATCATTATTGGCTTATTGCTCTACAAGATTTATTATATTGATAGACACATTGAATTAAATACACTGAGTAAGTTTCAACGATTGATAAGGCTAGACTATCCCGATCTGAAACCCTCAATTGTACGGTTGTTGGCAAAAGCAAGAAGAGAAAAATCCACGCAATTAAACGATGACAGGATAGATGCGTCCATTAAGAATGCTTTTGATGAATTTAATAAAATAAAGTGGATAGAAATGGACGCTGATGGAACATTTGATATACTTCCAGCATTTCAGCGCATAACAAAGGAATTTGCCAATGAGATAAATAATATAGATGAGATATTGAAAGAAGATTGATATGAAAAATTATCCCCGTTTACATAGCCTTTCAACTTTAGGGTTGATACATCATCAGGAATGTGATTACATCTTTCATCCTTCACGTACTGATTTCATGGGTGACAGTGCTTCTGGAAAAAGCATTGTTGCAGACCTTCTTCAGTTGATTTTCGTAGGCTCAACAGTATTCAAATCGTCAACATCAACCATAAAAGAGCCTAGAGACCCCGATGGTTTGGTTTTGAAGACTTCAGGAAAAGGAACAGACATTGCATATGCCTTTATCAATATTGAAATGGCCGATGAGCAATTCATAACTATAGGTGCTTACCTTGAAAGTGTGAACAAGTACACCAAACCATTCATAATTCAATCCAGCATTGAAATTGAAAACGACATATTAGTGCCTATGAGTATTCCGTTACAAGCAGCTGATCTAAAAAATGGAGATGATGTTTTTGCATTAGATGAACTACAGGAGATAATGGATAACAGAGATTTGGTTTTTTCAAGGTGGGATAGATTTAACGCTTATCACCGTATTTTGTACAATAACGGTATTCTTCCACTAGATTTAGCTGCCAGCGAAAAAACATTAAAAGACTATGCACAAATCATACAATCTTTTTCAAGAGGAAAAGATTTGAAAATTAATGACAGTTATAGCATTTTAAATTTCTTATTTAGTCAAGAAGAGGGGAAAAATTTGAATGTTAAATACAATAATATTGTCAAAGAACTTGAGGCTACTGTACTTTCTTATGGGCAAAATATTGAATCAATTAAGTTGTTGAACAGAAAGTTTCAACGAGTTTTTGTGCTAAAAAACTTGTTGGAAATAAAAAGAAATGCTGAAAAGGACTACCTGTTAGAAGAATTATCATATTTGAAATATGAGCATGACCAATTATTGGAACGTTTTACAACTAATACAATGAAATTCAGAAATGCATTCAATAGTCTGAAACAGTTGATTGTTGCTGCCAAAAAGAACATTGAATATGCCAATGGAAACAAAGACAGTATTGCTGAAAATGTAAAAAGAACCCTCGGAATTTATAATTTGGCAAAACAAGAGAATGATATACTAACGGAAGCACTGAATTTGCTTGCTGAATTAAAAATTGAAGAAAGTGAACTTGAAAAAGTTTATAAAAACTATAAAACGAATAAAGAGATATATACGAATTTTGAAAGTCTGAAATCAAAGTTATCGACTAATGAACTAGAAAAATTTTTTCAACAATCAGAATGGATTAAAGGATTGAGGATTGGGAATGATTATTACATTAACAGAAAACCTCAAATACAAACTCGTATTGAACAACTAAACCGTATGTCTGAATATACAGACTTAGGTAACCCGGACTCATTAGCTAACTGGGCAGTTTCACTTGGCAGACCATTGACACGAATCGAAGAGAGTTTGGTATTGCACTTCCAATCGCTTTCAAGAAAAAAACCAGATAGTCCCACATCAGAAGTCCGGTACTTGCCTGTTCCTGAAAAATTATTCGAAAACGAAAAAATTGAAGAAAATGGGGATGGATTTTGGATTAATCTGGATGGTATATGGGAATATGTGGACTATGTGCAGGTACAAAAACTCAATACAGTTGACAAAAGTATTATAGACAAATACTTTACCTTGCAATCTCAAAGTATTAAGCATGAAGTAATAAAACTTCAAGAAGAGCAAAATAAATTAGATAACATAAACAATATTCTTACTGACTTGTCTAATGCAACAGATGCAATTATGGCTTATCAAAAACGAGAGGAGTTAAAGCAGTTCAAAGAAATAGAATTATTAAATGTAGAACCCGATAGAATTCTGTCTTATATTACAGCTTTACAAAAATCCGACACAATTATTGAGAAATTTGCTAATGCTCAAATTAAAATAGATGACGCCTATGAAACGCAGAACAACAATGAAAATACACTTAATTTCCTCGTTAAAGAGGTCAATGAGGCAAACATCTTAGTCAATAGCATAACTACCTATTATGATTGCATTATTGATGATAATGCATTGCATTCTAAAGAGATGTGTTTAAATATTGAATTGGTCTTTGGTCTTGAAACGGATGAAAAAATCAAATGGTTTCAAGATAAATTGTCTTTAATAAAGTCAGATGCATTATTAGGAAGTACCTTAAAAGATGAAAAGGAGAAGTTGGATAATAATACAAGTGCGTTGAAGTTGAAGAAAGAATCTTACATTTTAAAATATAATGAAGAGCCCATTTTAGAAGAAACGAGTATTACCGATCAATCAGTCCAAAATAAGCAAAAGAATTTTATAGAACAAGAAGCCAGTTACAATGCTGAGTTTAATTCTATTGTGACTGAATTTATATCCAACGAGGCATATCGTTTTGAAAGCAATAAAGATTTTCCCGAGCTAATTGCTTATTTACTACCTGAAGTATTTGGAACGGAAGAAATAGTTGAAGAAAACGTGATTGATAAAGTTAATAGTCATCTACAAAGAATTAATGACAAAAATAGGGCTTTGAACCAACGAAAGACTCAACGAATAGTTGATTTACTGGATGAGGTTAAGAGTGCTGTTAGTGGACAAGCTGATATAGTTCGGAAAATAAACCATTTTTTTAATGATGGCGAAAACAGAATTTCTGGAAACTATAGAATGAAGTTAGTAAATACACCCTCAAAACAATTTCCGATTAACTGGCTTTCAGACTTTAAAAAGAAATCTGATTTACAATTGGATATATTTGAGACTTCAATTGCAGGTAAATTATCCACATCTGTTTCAATACAAGAAAAAATGCTACAAGCATTTAGTGAGTTAACTGATAATCATAATTCTGAAATTACTATAAGTGATCTTTTGAATCCAAATTCATATATGACACTTAATCTTGAAATGCAAAATGCAAGTGGAAAACCGAATAAGGGAAGTACTGGGCAAACCTATGCTGCAATTGCATTGCTATGTATTGCACGATTATCCATTGTAGGGAGAAAAAAACAAGGGATTGAAACTGGTATACGTTTTATGCCAATCGATGAGGCTGAAGGGCTGGGAACAAACTTCGACATGTTATACAGTATTGCTCAAAAATACGACTATCAAATTATCACTTTTGCCATAAATCCTCTAGGTCGATATAGTGATCAATATATATACATTCTCCATCGGAATACAGAAACAGAAGATGAAGTAAACTATACCCCTATGGCTATTCGAAGTAAGTTGGATATCAAAGGAAACTTAACTGGCATATAATAGTATGAATAAAGATTTGACATGGCGCATATTAAAAGCCATGCATACGCTATACGAAAGCAGAAAGATAAACTCAGCCGTAATTAAAGATGGCCAATTTAAGGCCTTAAAAAGGCGAAAACTGATTGATTACCAGCACGGGAATAGTAATTATCTGATAAAGGGTGATGGTTACAATGAATATTTTCAAAAGAATTTCTTAGATGATTTCTTAGAATATGAAACATTTCTTCGTAGCATTGAACCTGAAGTTGACGGTAGAAAGACATACACTGTAGAAGATATAAAAACATTGATACTTATCTACAATAACAAAGACAACATTAAGAAATCGTTGACTACTCGTCGAACATTTTCAAGTGAGGTATTTAAATATGGAGGTTCAAAGTATCTAGAAACACATCAAGGGCTGGATAAGATTGTGCGTAATATACTAGAGATTGAAGACTTTCCGTTAGAAGATCCCAAGGTGCTTCAATGGAGGTTTGCAGTAGATTGCCTAAATCCGGAATTGATTGTGCTTTGTGAGAATTTGGATTTTCTGAAAAAGCCCAATGAGGCTCGTCATCGTAATATTGAACTTTGGTATGTTGGAGGAAATAATACGGCTAACATTCATTATATAAGTGATGAGAAACTAAACAAACCGTTATACTATTCATGCGATTGGGATTATCATGGGCTAAAAATTTATTGTCGGATAAAAGATATATTGATGCAGAAAAATAAAAATATTGAGATCCTTTTCCCCTCAAATCTCCAACATCCGTTACCTGTTGATTCCCCAAATCATAATAGCCAATGGAATCATTCGTTAGATTTCTCTGGGTTTGACAAAACCTATTTTACTGAAAAAGAAATAAATCTCATCGAACAGCTTATAAAAAAAAATCAATGGATTGAAGAAGAATCAAATAACCTAATTGATATGCTTTCGTCTTGTTCACGCAGGTTTAAACCGAATAGGTAAATAGGTCTTCGTCATTCCGCCACTTTGTTCACAAAAACATAGCCCAAAGGGTAAAACAAGCAGCCTGAAAAAAATCTCCACACCTCGTTTCACTTCGGGTAGTATTTTTTCGGCTGCCCTTGTGGCTAACGCTTCCACACCCATTCCTGCGCTCCGGTAGGTGCTCGTCGTGGCGCGTTAGCTAGTTTTGTTCACCACGTTCTGTCATTCCTCAGTCGTGGCTACTTCTGCCCCCAAAACCCCAATAGGGTTTTATTTTATTTGTAAGTTGGGGGCAGCCGCCACTTAGAGTTTTGCTCGCCTGCGGTCGCTCGTGCTGTTATGGTTTGTCACATTTTTTGCTGCTCACTTTTCCATGTTGGCATAGCCGTGTTCATTCAGTCATTTCGTTCATTTTATTTCTCTCCATTCCTTCTTTCACACCGCTATCGCCAACCGCGCGCAAGAGTTGTCTTTCGTTCTCTCATTCCGTTCCATTTCGCTCCATTTCACTTTCAGGGGCTATGTTTTTCCCACCCTGCATATCCATGTGGTTGCAGCATTGTTCCGTTTCACTCCACAAAGCTTCACCACCGCACACATAAACCCCTTATCGTTCTTTTCGCTACAATACACTACATTCACTCATTACTTTCAGCCCTTGCCTTTTCCAACGCTAACGTTCGAGCAAAAAAATGCGCCAAACTGGCTGCCGGCAGCACCCAGCCACCGCGCTTTGCGCTTTCTGTGTCTGGGGCATTCGCTCCACTCGCAGCGGCTCGCCCACAACGCACAGGCTTCATACTTCGTTTCGTTTCTCTACACTCGCATTTCAGCCTTGCTATCCACGCTAGCTCAAGGCTGTTTTACCTGAATAAGATGTATCTATATTTATGATATATATTAAAATTGTTTTCTCTTATTTGCAATCAACTGAAATAATTATTGTACATTTACAGCGTAATAATCTAATACTTTGTTGTTCTCTCATGTAAGTTTTAGTTCTTCACTTACATTACATATAAATACATGTTTATGGGTAGTATTTTAAATGAGTACATTTCTAAACGGTGGGGTATCATAGAGCTGAAAGGCGAATTAAAAAGACTTATAGCACAATACCACCAAGTTACTAATCGTAATTTATTTGTTTATGCAGCCGATTTTAATAAAGGTCGTCAAGGCATAGATGTAAGTTTAATGCAAGATGACTTTTATATGTTTCAAGACATTTTAAGGGAGTCAGACAAGGCAACAATTGATATCTATTTAGAAACACCAGGTGGAAGTGGTGAAGCGGCTGAAGAAATTGCTCGCTTTTTACACAAGAAATTCTCTGAAGTTAATTTTGTTATTGCGGGTGAGGCAAAAAGTGCAGGTACGATTCTTGCACTATCTGGCGATAATATCATGATGTGTGAGACTGGCAGCCTTGGCCCCATAGATGCTCAAATAAAAATTGGGCGTTCTGTTGTTTCTGCTCATGATTATAAATCTTGGATTGACGAAAAAAGAAATGAAGCCGCTATTAATGGCAGGTTAAATCCATTTGATGCCATAATGGTTGCTCAAATCTCGCCTGGTGAAATTTATGGCGTTGTAAATTCTCTTGAATTCGCTAAAGATTTAGTTACTGATTGGCTTGAAAAATACAAATTTAAAAACTGGACTGTTACGAAGAACAGTAAAATTCCTGTAACTCCTGAGAAACGTAAAGAAAGAGCGAAAGAAGTAGCAGATAAATTATGTAACCACATGAACTGGAGGACTCATGGTCGATCATTGAAAATTGAAGACTTAAATGAGGAATTACTTATCGACGATATCGATAGTATGCCTGAGCTATCTGATGTTGTATATCGCATTAAGACGATTATTCGATTGATTTTTGATAACTCCACAGATTACAAACTGTATTTTTGGGAGGATTTTCAAATGGCTCGCACAGCTACCATTGCAAATGCAAATATGCCTTCTAAGCTTCCTAGTCCTCAGCTGAATCAGCAATCGATAGAACAAATAATGATAAATATTAATTGTCCTAAATGTGGCAGAAAGCATGAAATTCCAGGTTATTTTGACATTCCAAGTGAAATTGTCAAAAAATTAAATCTGCCAACAAACAACAAAATTCAAGATAATGACGTTATAATCTGTGATAATTTTGGATGTAACTTCTCAATAGACATAAAACCTATTAGGAATCAATTAGAAACGCAATCAAAAAGAAAAGTAACATTTAAATAAGTAATATATGAATAGTGAACCATTAAAATTCGGTGTTACCGATGAAATCATTGAATTTATTCTAAATGCTAAAGATGGTAAATTTACCGAAGACAAACCTGATTTAACTCAAATTACATACCGTAGGCTTGAGTTTTCAGATGAATCAAACTTTGAAATTCAAAATATTGGCAGCGATGACTTTATTTTGTATGGTACTTCATACTAGTTTTAAATTAATAAGTCCGCTTGAATGGCGGACTTTTTTTTTCGAAAAAAATAATATACAAAGATAGCTCTCTCCGGTATGCCAGTAAAGGTCAAGCCCTCCGGGTTTTTGTCACAATCTCCACCTTCGTTCCTCAGGTAGTATTCTGACAAAAAACCTTGACAGCCACACCTCCGTTTCGCTGTTCAGAAAGGTATATCTTTTTTTCTTCTTTCTTTTTTCTTTTCTCTTGTGGGGAAAAAATATTAAAGGTTGGTGTGTGCGGCTCAATGGGTTTTACTTCGTTATTGTTCGTTGTGTAGCGGTACAAATGATGGTTTAAATATCAAAAAATCCAAATCACTCAAATGTAAAATACAGCGAATTGCTCAAATAAGCGCCGTAGGATAATGTGCAGATATTCAGCATTTTACTATTTTTATTGAAAACTATTTTTTATCTTTGCACTTGATAATGAGAGATATATAATTAATTCCTCCTTCGTATATGCTCCGTATCAGTCCAAATAATTCAATTTTTCAACAAACCTCAAAAACCTTTTTACTATGGCAATTATCAATCAAGGAATCCTGGGTGGATTCTCTGGCAAAATTGGGAACGTAGTTGGTGGAAATTGGAAAGGAATCAACTACATGCGAGTCCTTACCAAGCCAACTAACCCAAATTCAGAAAAACAGGTAAAACAACGCACTAAATTTACTACTGCGTTGTCTTTCTTGCAACCTATCACACCATTTTTACGTGTCGGTTACAAGCTGTACACAGCTAAACAGACAGCGTTTAACGCTGCCATGTCTCAAGTGCTTACTAACGCAATCACAGGTGAAAATGACACTACTGCTGTTGACTTCTCAAAAGCTCAAGTATCAGCAGGAACTTTGACACCTGCTGTAAATGGAGCATTTACTTACGACAGTGGTGAAATCACCCTTACATGGGATGATAACTCTGGCAGCGGAACAGCGAAAGCAACAGACAAAGCAATGTATGTCGTTTACAACCCAACAAAAGTAGATGCAGTATTCGAAACAGCAGGAGCAGACAGATCAGTAAAAACACAAGTAGCAGATTTACCAGCCGAATGGATTGGCGATACAGTACAAGTTTATCTTGCATTTATCACCGCAGACGGAAAAGATGTAGCAAACAGCGCCTATTTAGGTTCTGTAGAGGTTGTAGCATAATAAATGTGCTTGCAACAGAAATTAGATTCAAAGCCGGCCTATTGGTCGGCTTTTTTCATATACAGAAAATTATGTTGACATTTCGTTGACAAAAACACAAACAAAAAACCCTAACTGATTGAAAATCAATTAGGGTTTCGCCTTTAAAGTACCCAGAGCCGGGATCGAACCGGCATGGAAGTGAATCCACTGGTGTTTGAGACCAGCGCGTCTACCAATTCCGCCATCTGGGCAATTGCGGGGACAAAAGTAAGTTATTTTTTTTAATCACCCAACTTTTAAAGGCTTTTGTATCTATTTTTTTTTGAATTTAATGCCAGCTGTTTTATTATCAGACATTAGAGAACGAAAATAGTTTTCAATATTTTCACTGACAGGGCTGCAATCAGCTCCGCTCAGGCTTGTGAGTACAGCTTCATTGAAACACCGGC
>RRZT010207566.1_pt1 | contig 18857 bp, 23 predicted proteins | sample 2165551 | NCBI WGS metagenome assembly RRZT01 (sample SAMN10456910, study PRJNA506462) | wastewater metagenome | biome: wastewater; feature: sludge; material: wastewater sludge; isolation source: wastewater sludge with Escherichia coli K12::gfp cells carrying plasmid... | place: USA: Moscow, Idaho... | reverse complement strand
CTTTCATCGTCAGGGGCGAGTCAATCGTCAATCATGATGGGTTAGTATGAAAGTCGCGAGCGACTCTCGAATCTCCCCTCTCCACTTGCGGGAGAGCATACAAGGGGTCGGGGGGTGAGATGGGGAATTCGCAGAGCATGCTCTGCGCCCATCGAACGATTCCGGCGTGCAAGCCGGAATGCGCCCTGCAAGGGAGGGAAACGGTCATGACTTTCATCATCGGGGGTATCTTGCAAAGTCATGGCCGTATGAAGCATGCCTGGCCGGTTGATACCGGTTCAGATTCAAGCGGCAGCAGTGGCTGATGGCGGCTCTTCTTGGACACAGCGCACCGAACGCCCGCCAGCGTTGAATGATCAGAGGCGCTCAGTGTTTGTGTTCGCTGGCTGGCGGCGTGCTTGCAGTCAGGTCGCGTACTTCGGCCTTGACTTCGACGACTTCGATTTTCTTGTCCGGGCCTTCGACCTGCAGCGCCAGCGGTACCGTATCCCCCTTCTTGAGCGGCTGTTTCAGGTTGATGAGCATGACGTGGTAGCCGCCGGGTCCGAGCTGCACTGGTTTGCCGGCCGGTAGCTCAAGGCGCGGGATGGCACGCATTTTCATGACGCCGCCGTCCATCTTCATTTCGTGGATTTCGGTGTTGCCGGCTGCCGGGCTGGCAGCACCGACCAGCACCGCCCCTGACTTGCTGGTGATAGCCATGAAGGCACCGGTCGCCTGCTGGCCGCTGACCGTTCCACGAACCCAGGGATCCTTGATCTCGACATCGGCAGCGAGCGCGGCCAGCGGCGAGCAGTTGAGCAGCATCGCCAGCGTCACGACGGTGGGTGTGGTTTTCATGCCGGATTCCTTGATCGTTGAGGGAAGACGATTATAAATTCGTACCTGTGCATCTCGCTGCGACAAGATGCCGCAGTTGACCGGGTCACCTGCGAGAGGCGGCGTCAGGGTTTGATGCTCCACCGGCCTTGCGCATCCTCGATCCACCAGCCGGAGTGGAACTGCTCCTTCCAGCGCTTGATCTGCGCCGCGCGGGCAGCGGGCTCGTAAGCCTGGCCGCCGTGCCCTTCGGCGATGGCGTAGATCAGCGAATTGCGGTCCGGGTTCTCGTTGTCGATGAGTTTCTCGGCGATCTGCCGTTGCGTCAGCGTCAGGCGGCTGCCATCACGCATCTTGACCATGCCATCGTAAGCCAGCCCGATGATTCCGGCATCGTAGAAGCGGACCAGCCGTGATGCGCGCTGTGCGAGACTGTGCTTGACGATGACCACCGGCGGGGTGCCGATGTCGAGGTTGATCGCTTCGCCGGGAGTTGCGGCAGCAGCCTGAAAGGAAAACAAGGCGAGGAGCAGGAGAAAGAGTTGCATGTCATGTTTCCTGAAAGATCATTTGCCGGCCAGCAACAGCTTCAGATCGGCAGCGATGTTGGCGGGCGTTTCGCCGTGGCTGACGAGAAGCCGCAGCCGTCCCTGGGGGTCAAAGACATAGCTGCCCGTGGAGTGGTCGATGCTGTAGCTGCCGGGGGTGCTGCCTGCATGCCGGGAGTAGAAGACCTTGAAATCCCTGGCGACTGCCGCGGTGGCCGTCTCGTCGCCACGCAGGCCAATGAAACTCGGATGAAACGCGCGGGCGTATTCGGCCAATACCTGCGCCGTGTCACGCGCCGGATCGAGGGTGACGAAGATCACCTGGACGCGGCCGGCGTCGTCGCCGAGACGGCCCAGCACCTCGCGCATCGATGAAAGCGTCGTCGGGCAGACGTCAGGGCACTGCGTGTAACCAAAGAAGACGATGAGCGCCTTGCCCTGGAAATCGGCAAGACGACGTGTCTGACCCTGCGGGTCGGTCAAGGTGAAGCCCTTGCCCCAGTCGGCACCGGAAATGTCGGTCGATTTGAAGTTCGGCGGTTGCGAGCAGCCGGAAAACAGCAGGGTGATGCAGAGGATCAGGGTCGAGAGTATTTTCATGGTGGTCGCGAGCAACCTTGATGCAGGTTGATCATTGTCGCTCATTCCGGGCTCGCTGCGGCATACAGGCAAGATTTTCCGGGGGATTCCATTCCTTTCGGTCCCCAAGAAATGCGGGCGCTGGCGCGGACTGCTGCATAATCCCTGGTTTTGGAGGCAAGAGACATGCAGCAGGTTGACTGGTATTTCGATTTCATCTCGCCCTACGCCTATCTCGGGCTGATCCGACTCGGTGAACTGCCACCGGATCTGGAGATTGCCTACCGGCCGGTGCTCTTCGCCGGTTTGCTGAATCACTGGGAGCAGAAGGGACCCGCCGAGATCCCGCCCAAACGCTCGTGGACCTATCGCTCCTGTACCTGGTGGGCGGCCCGGCTTGGCATTCCGTTTTGCTTTCCGGCCGCGCATCCCTTCAATTCGCTTCCCTACCTGCGCTTGGCGATTGCTGCCGGAGGCACCGCACACGCCGTGCGCAAGATTTTCGATGCCTTGTGGACCACTGGCGCCGATCCTTCAGACGCGCGGCAGATTGCTGCACTGGCGCGTTCGCTGGAAATCGATCCGGAAGAACTGTCGCGGCAGGAAATCAAGGATGCCCTGAAGATGGGAACCGAACACGCCATTGGGCGCGGCGTCTTTGGCGTACCCACTCTGGATGTCGGTGGCGAACTGTTCTGGGGTGCCGACTCCACGGATTTCGTGAAGGCCTTTCTTGCCGACCCCAGCATCCTGAGCACCGCCGAGATGCAGCGCCTGGCGGCGCTGCCGGTCAGTGCTTCGCGCATACCGCTCTGATTGATCGAGGAGCTACCATGGCCTCCTGGGGCTGCCCCCACGAAATCGACGGCAAGTGCGCCAGGCTCAACGGCCTGGTCTGCGACCCCGGAATGAAAGGCTGTGTACTCGCCGGACGCTACTTCTTTCTGAGCAGCGACGACAAGAACCAGCGTTTGCGGGAGAAGCAGGAACGTGTGGGGAAGGAGGAGGGCGGCGAGCCTCCGGACTGAGCTGTCCGAAGTCTGCCCTCCGGGGGTCAGTCGATCCGGCAGGCTTCCTCGAAACTCAGACGCGGGCCGCGCGGATGCACGGCGGCGGGGTCACCGATGCCGAGGTTGCAGAGGAAATTGGCCTGGTAGCGCCCGTCCGGAAAGAACGCGGCATTGAGCTTGCCGGCATCGAAACCGGACATCGGGCCGCAATCCAGACCCAGCGCACGCGCGGCGAGAATCAGGTAGGCGCCCTGCAGCGTACCGTTGCGGAAAGCGGTACTGGCGGCGAGTTCGGCATTGCGCTCGAACATCGGCTTGGCGTCGTATGCCGGGAACATCGTCGGCAGATGCTCGTAAAAACGGCTGTCGGTGGCGATGATCACCGTCGCCGGTGCCGCCAGGGTCTTGTCGAGGTTGCCGGGAGAAAGCGCCGGCGCGAGCCTGGCCTTGCCTTCCGGGCTGGTGACGAAAACCAGCCGCGCCGGCTGGCAGTTCATCGAGGTCGGTCCCCACTTCATCAGGTCGTACAGGCGGCGCAGGGTCGCTTCCGGGATCGGATCGGGCGCGAACGCATTGTGCGTGCGTGCGTGGACGAATAGTTGGTCGAGGGCTTCGGCGGTCAGGGCTGGCATTGCGTTTCCTCCGGGGATCGAGAACTGCTCATGGTGTCGAGAGGCTACCCTTGTGCGGGGTTGGGTCCCGCTCTGGATCAGCCTACTGCTTCAGCGCTTCGACAGCGATGCTGAGGGTGACGTCGTCGCTGACATTGGGCACGTACTTGCCGGTGTTGAACTCGGAGCGCTTGATCCTGGCGCTGGCGTTGGCGCCGAGCGCGTCCTTCTTGAGGATCGGGTGGGGCATCGTCTGGAAGGAACTCAGCGTCAGCGTCACGGGCCTGGTGATGCCCTTGATGGTGAGCTTCCCTTCGACGGCCACGGGCTTGTCGCCGTCGAATCTGACGGCGGTGGACTGGTAGGTGATGGTCGGGTATCTGGCGGTGTCGAAGAAGTCTTCACCCTGGAGATGCTCGTTGAACAGCGCATAACCGGTATCGACCGAGCGGGCATCGATGGCGATGTCTACCGAGCCGGTTCTGGCGGCACGGTCGAAGACGATGGTGCCGGAAGTCTTGTTGAAGCGCTGGATCTGGTTCGAGTAACCGAAATGGTTGTATTCGAAACGCGGGTAGGTGTGATTCGGGTCGACCAGATAGGTTTCCGGGGCGGCGAATGCCGGCGCGGCAAAGAGGCTGGCGAGGGCGACGAGGCTGATCTGTTTTTTCATGGGATGACTCCTGCAGGTGGTGGACTTACTTGCGAACCGCTGCCGGGGCAGCAACGATGTGAAACTTGATCTGGACTTCGTTGGCGACGGTACTGACGTCGGACCAGACGCCGTCGCCCACCGCGAAATCGAGGCGTTTCAGGATGAAGGCACCGTCGAAGACGCCGTTGCCGCCGTCCTGGCGAAAAGTGAAGGGTGCGGTGAGGTCCTGGCTCTTGCCCTTGATGGTCAGCTTGCCGGCAAGTTCGTACTTGTCGCCGCCGAGCGGGCGGACCGCAGAGGAAACGAAAGTGGCGGTGGGAAACACTTTCACATGCAACCAGGGTTTGCCGACGACCTCGTCGTCAGCGTCTTTCGAACCGGCGTCGATGCTCGCCAGATCGAGATCCAGTCTGGCGCTGGCGGCAGTCGGCCGGGCCGGGTCGAAGGCGACGCTGACGGCGAACTTCCTGAAGCGGCCATCGATGGGAACGCCCATCTGTTTCGACACGAAGGTCAGCGTACTTTTGTCGGCCTGAAACTGACCATATTCGGCAGCGCCGGCGCTACCGGCGACGGCCACGGCCAGCGTGCCGAGGAGGATGCGAAAGGGAGTCATGAGTTGTCCATTCAAGGTCTTCAACGATTTCTGGTGAGGAAGGGCAGCATCCGCGCGAGCACCTCGTCGCGGTCGAGCAGATGATGTTTGAGAGCGGCAGCGATGTGTGCGACAACCAGTCCGGCGAGGGTGAAGTTGAGGCTGCTGTGCACCAGTTCCAGCAGTTCGCCGAGTTCCTTGTTCTTCTGCAGCAGGTCGGGCAGGGGAATGATCCCGAAATAGACGGTCTGGAAGCCCTTGGCCGAACTCATCAGCCAGCCGGAAAGTGGAATGGCGATCATCAGCAGGTAGAGCAGGTGGTGCAATCCCTGCGCGGCGGTTTTCTGCCAGCCCGGCATGGCTGCCGGCAAGTCTGGTGGCCGGTGGCCGATACGCCAGGCAAGGCGCAGCAGGAGCAGCAGGAAAGCGCTGACGCCGGCCCATTTGTGCCAGGAGTAGAGCTTCAGCTTCTGCGGCGACACCGGCAGGTCGCTCATGTAGAGGCCGAGGCTGAAGAGAGCGATCAGCAGCAGGGCCATCAGCCAGTGCAGGGCAATGGCGGTGTGGGTGTAGCGGGTCTCGGGCATGGCATTCTCCTTATTGGGGGCGGACAATCATTGGCCAGAACGCATAGCTGTCCATCGCCAGGACGACCGAAGCGATGCCCTGGTAGAGGCGCTCGGGCCGGTAGTCGGCGCCGGCGGCGCCGAGGGCGACGTAGAGCGGCAGAAGGTGCTCTTCGGTCGGATGCGCGCGGACGGCGTTGGGAGCGCGCTGACGGTAGGCAAGCAGTGCTTCTTCGTCGCCGGCAGCGAGGCGCTGCCAGATCCAGTTGGCAAACTCGGCCACGTAGGTCGGCGTTCCCGTAGCCTCAGCAAACGACTTGCGGAAATCGCCGAGGTTGTGCGTGATGTTGCCCGAAGCGATCAGCAGCACCCCATCGGCGAGCAGCGGAGCGAGGGCGCGCCCGACCCGCCAATGATGTTCGGGACCGAGGCCGCTCTGCAGCGAAAGCGGGACGATGGGAATGTCGGCTTGTGGGTACATCAGCAGCAGCGGTGTCCACGCGCCGTGGTCGAGGCCACGGTTCTCATCCACCTCGACGTCGAGGCCGTCCTCGCCGAGCAGCTTGCGGACCTGTTCGGCGACACCCGGATGCGACTGCGCCGGGTAGCGGAGATGGTACAGCTGCGGCGGAAAACCGTGGAAGTCATGGATGGTTTCGAGTTCTGGTGCCGTGCCGATGGTCGGCCGCGGCGTCTGCCAATGCGCGCTGACGACGACGATCGCGCGCGGCTTGGGCAGGTTCGCGGCGGCCCGCACCAGCGCGGCGCCTGCCGGCCCTGGCTGCAGCGCCATGGTCGGCGCGCCGTGGGCAAGGAACAGGGCGGGAAGGGAAGGGGTGCGCATGGGCATGCGTATTTCGTGCTGATCAGTGATTGCTGAAGAGTTCCTGCGTCAGGCAGGCGAGGGGGCGCGGCGGATGCCCGACGAGCAGGGCAAAGTCATTGCTGATGCGGTCGAACTTGCCCGCCGCCACCGCCGCATACATGCTTGCCAGTGCGTCGGCAAACCAGGGCGGCAAGCCCTGCGCTACGAGTGCCTGCGCGTAGGCGTCCGTGCTGACCGGCTGGTAGCGTACGGGTTTGCCGGTGGCCCTGGCGACCGCGGCGGCCAGCTCGTGGTAGTCGTGCGTTGCCTGGCCGGTCAATTCATACACGCTTCTCGCCAATGCCGGTGCCAGCGCAGCGGCGGCCGTGGCTTCCGCGAGTTCGCTACGGCTGACGAAACTGGCGCGGCCGCTTCCTGCCGGCAGCTCGAAGACACCGTTGATGAACGCGGCGGCCACGTTCATTGGCAGAAGATCGGCATACAGCGGGTTGCGCAGCGCAGTGAATTGAACACCACTGGCGGCAAGCTCGGCCTCGGTCGTCCGATGAACCGCGGCGAACTCGGCCGGCGAGTCGGCGGCCACATCGATGAAACTGGTGTAGAGGATGTGCCTGACGCCGGCGGCGCGGGCCGCATCGATGGCATTGCGGTGCCGGCGGATGCGGAGATCACTGGGACCGTCGGTGGAGACCAGGATCAATTTGTCGACGCCGGCGAATGCGCTGACCAGCGTTGCCGGCTGGTCGAAGTCGCCGTGACGGACCTCGATGCCCCGTTGGCCGAGGTCTGCCGCCCTTCCCGGATCGCGCACGCTGATGGCGATGCCGGTGGCGCCGCCGTGCCGGGCGAGCAGTTGATCGACAATGCGGCGACCGAGTTGGCCGGTGGCACCGGTGACGAGGAGCATGTGTTTTTCCAGAACGGTTGCGATGGGCGAACTGTAGTGCAGTCATTGAGAACGAAATAGGGGACAATCTGCAATTGTTTGTTGCGATGTTGGCAACAAAATGACACCGTGTGGAGAGACCATGGACCGATTCGACAGCATGCGAATTTTTCTGCGGGTTGCCGAGATCGGCAGTTTTGCCGCAGTCGCGCGGCAGATGGATGTCGCCCGCTCGGTGATCACGCGCCAGGTGGCGGCTCTGGAAGCCCACCTCGGGGTGAAGCTGATCGCCCGCAGCACCCGCAGCCTGACCCTGACCTCGGCCGGCAGCGCTTATCTGGAGTCTTGCCGGGAAATCCTCAACCTCGTCGAAGCCGCCGAGAGCGGTCTGGCCGACGAACGCCAGGAACCGCGCGGCCTGATTCGCCTCAGCGTGCCGCTGAGTTTCGGTCTGCGTCACCTGTCACCGCTGTTGATGGATTTCAGCGTCACCTACCCCGAGGTGATCACCGAAATCGACTTCACCGACCGCCGCGTCAAGCTGGTCGAGGAAGGACTGGATCTCGCGATCCGCATCACCCAGCGCCTCGAACCGCTCGATGTCGCCCGGCGGATCGGCAGCAGCCATCTGGTAGTGGTTGCCTCGCCAGAGTACCTGCGTCGCCACGGTGAACCCAGGCATCCTCGCGAACTGGCGGAGCGTGAGTGCCTGATCTACCTGCCTGCCCAGCAAGAAGGCTGGCCTTTCCTGGTAGACGGCGTGACGGAAGTCTTTCCGGTACGCGGCCGCATGCGCGCCAACAACGGCGATGCCCTGCTCGAGGCAGCGATTCGTGGTCTCGGCATCACCGCGCAGCCCAGCTTTCTGACCGCCGCAGTCATCGAGGCCGGTTGGGTGCAAGCGATTCTGCGCGACTACCCGATGCCCGAGCTTGGCATCTACGCCCTGCTCGCCGGCAATCGGTACGTGCCACAGCGGGTACGGGTGCTGATCGACTACCTGGCCGAGCGGATTGGTGTCCGACCTTATTGGGAAAGCGCTTAATGTGAAAGCTTTGAGCCTTGCCAAACATTCCGTTCACTCACTGAACAAGTCCGCAATCGCCACTGGATTGGAAGGGAAATAGAAGTGGACGTAGGAGGCGGTCAGACGGCCCAGGCGGTAGATCGCCTCGCCTGTCCGACCATCGGGCGTTTGCGCATGACACAGCGGCAGCAGGGGCGTTTCGCTCTTCGAGTAATGAAAGGTATGGCCCTGTAGCCGGCCCTCGGGCAGATCGGCGGACTGCATGCCGAGCGCCGTCAGGCGCTTCTGCATCACTGCTCGACCCGGCAGCAGGCCGGCAAAGTCGTGACTGGCGCCAGCCTTGTCGCTCACCGTCTCGAACAGGCTCATCATGCCGCCACATTCGGCGAGCACGGGCTGACCGGCTTCGACATGGGCTCGCAAGGCGCTCCATAATGCGCCGTTCCTTGACAAGGCCGGTGCGTGCAGCTCGGGGTAACCTCCCGGCAACCAGACCGCGTCGCAGGCAGGCAGCGGGTCGCCTGCCAGCGGCGAGAAAAAATGCAGCTCAGCACCGAGTTGCCGCAGCGTTTCAAGGTTGGCCGGATATATGAAACCGTAAGCAGTGTCGCAAGCCACGCCGATGCAGCGGCCGGCGAGCAGTGGCGGTACGACCGGCGCCGCTGCAATGGCGAAGCTGACCCTGGGCGGCAGGTCGACGGCTGTGGTTGCCGCCAGGGCATCGGCGAGACGATCCAGGCGTGCGTCCAGATCGCTCACTTCCGCCGCCTGCAGCAGACCCAGATGACGTTCGGGCAGCGAATCGTCACTGCGCGGCAGGGCGCCGAACCAGGCCATGCCGGGCGGCAGGCTGTCCTTCAGCAGCTCGGCATGACGCGCGCTGCCGACCCGGTTGGCCAGGACGCCGGCAAATGGCAGGCCAGGCCGGTAGCTGGCCAGGCCGTGGGCCATCGCACCGAAGGTCTGGGCCATCGCCCGCGCATCGATCAGGGCCATCACCGGGATGCCGAAGAGGAGGGCGATGTCGGCCGCCGAGGGCTGCCCGTCAAACAGACCCATCACGCCCTCGATGAGGATCAGGTCGGAATCCGCCGCAGCGCGTGCCAGTCGCCAGCGGACATCGGCTTCACCGCACATGCCGAGGTCGAGGTTCTGGCAGGGCCGCCCGCTGGCCACCGCATGGATTTGCGGATCGAGAAAATCCGGTCCACACTTGAAGACCGTCACCCGCCTTCCCTGGCGGGCATGCAGGCGGGCCAGCGCGGCGACCATGGTGGTCTTGCCCTGTCCGGAGGCCGCTGCGGCGACGAGCAGGGCAGGGCAGTCTGGCCGATCGGTGCTGCTGGCCATCACCACTCGAGTCCCGGCATGGCCTTGACTCCAGCCTGAAAGGCGTGCTTTTCCATAGCGATGTCGCTCACCGTATCGGCCGCATCGCGCAGCGCCTGCGGTGCCGCCCGACCGGTGACGATGACGTGTTGTTCGGCCGGGCGGCAGCGCAGCACGGCCAGGACGGCTGCGACATCGAGCCAGCCGTATTTGAAGGCGTAAGTCATTTCGTCGAGGACGACGAGCCCGACGCCGGGATCGCGGAGGTGTTCGCAAGCGACCTTCCAGGCGAGCCAGGCGGCCGCAGCATCGCGCTCCTTGTCCTGGGTTTCCCAGGTAAAACCTGCCCCGCCTACATGCCAGGCGACACCCGGCTGGGTCCGGAAAAAGGCTTCTTCACCGCCATCGGAACGTCCTTTCACAAACTGCACGACCGCGACCCGCATGCCGTGTCCCAGGGCGCGCGCGACGACGCCAAAGGCGGCGGTCGACTTGCCCTTGCCGTTGCCGGTATTGACTACCAGCACACCGCGCTCGACCTGCGCCGCGGCGATCTTCCGGTCAACGACTTCCTTCTTCTTTTGCATTCGTTCTGCATGGGTAATCATGAAATATTCCCGACTGGTGGTCCTCAGCACCGCACATATCCGGCGTGCCAGCCGGAATGCGCCCTGCAAGGGAGGGAAACGGTCATGGCTTTCATGATCGGGAGTGCCTGGAAAAGTCATGACCGTTAGAATTATAATGGACAGCCAGCTTGTGCCCGCTTGTTCCTGGCGGCAACAAGCGCAAACCGACGCCTTTGACCGGCACCCCTTGATGACCAAACCCTGATGGCACACCTCGAACTGGCAGGCATCGTTCAACGTTATGGATCGCATACTGTCGTCAATGGCGTGGACTTTTGCGTCGAAACCGGCAGCATTGCCTGCCTGCTGGGACCCTCGGGCTGCGGCAAGACGACGCTGCTGCGCTGTATCGCCGGTTTTGAGGACATCGCCGCCGGCGAGATTCGTGTGCAGGGCCGCAGCGTCAGCAGTCCCGGTCGCAGCCTGCCACCGGAGCAGCGGCATATCGGCATGGTTTTTCAGGACTACGCGTTGTTCCCGCACCTGACGGTTGCGGCCAACGTCGCTTTCGGCCTGGCTGGCCTTGACAGCAGTCAGCGCCGGATCCGGGTGGGTGAATTGCTGGCCACCGTCGGCCTGAGTGCTCAGGGCAACCATTATCCGCATGAACTCTCGGGCGGCCAGCAACAGCGTGTCGCACTGGCGCGCGCGCTGGCTCCGCGTCCGCAACTGATCCTGCTCGACGAACCCTTCTCGAATCTCGACGTCGATCTGCGCGAGCGCCTGTCGCTGGAAGTGCGCGAGATCCTCAAGAGCCAGAACATCACGGCCGTGCTGGTGACCCATGATCAGCATGAAGCCTTCGCCATGGCCGACGAGATCGGCGTCATGGCCGAAGGCACCATCCAGCAATGGGACACACCGTACCGCTTGTACCATCAGCCAGCGAACCGTTTTGTCGCCGACTTCGTTGGCCAGGGTGTTTTCCTGCCCGGTAAGGTGATTGACGACCGCAGGGTAGAAGTCGAGCTGGGCATGCTCCAGTCCCGTCTGCCACTCGAATGCAGCCAGGGATGCGATGCCTGTGGTCAGGGCTGCGGCGTCGAAGTGCTGCTGCGTCCGGACGACATCATCCACGACGACCAGGGCGAGCTGCAGGCGGAAATCCGGCACAAGGCTTTTCGCGGGGCCGAGATTCTCTACACCTTGCGCCTGGACAGCGGTATCGAAGTGCTCTCGCTGGTACCGTCGCACCACAATCACGCCATTGGCGAAAAAATCGGCATCCGCCTCGACGTCGACCACGTCGTCGCCTTCAAGACCGCAACCCGGGCTTCCCGGGCGAAGGTGCAGCCCATCCCGTTCCATCGATGATTCCCTGGATAGAGAGCACACACCCTTTTCCGCCACTGGAACTGGCGTTGGCCGAACCCAACGGGCTGCTCTGTGCCGGTGCCGACCTGTCTGCGCAGCGCCTGCTCGATGCGTATCAGCGGGGCATCTTTCCCTGGTACTCGCAGGGCGAGCCCATCCTGTGGTGGAGTCCGGACCCGCGCATGGTGCTCTTTCCGGGCGAATTCCGAATCTCGCGTTCGCTGCGCCGCAGCTTGCGCTCGGGTCGCTTCGAAGTGAAGCTGGACAACGATTTTCCGGCGGTGATCCGCGCTTGCGCGGAGGCGCCGCGTGCCGGTCAGAACGGCACCTGGATCACCAGTGAAATGCAGCGCGCCTACTGGCAGCTCTTCCAGCTCGGTATCGCCCATTCGGTGGAAACCTGGCTGGCAGGAAAACTCGTTGGTGGTCTGTACGGCCTGGCCATTGGCCGCATGTTCTACGGAGAGTCCATGTTCGCGCGCGTCTCCGATGCCTCCAAGGTCGCCGCCGCACATCTTGCCCGTTTCCTTGAAGAGGAGGGCTTCGGCATGGTGGATTGCCAGATGAACACTGCGCATCTTGCCTCTCTCGGCGCGCGCGAGATTCCGCGAGCCGTTTTCATGGCCCGCTTGCGGGCGCTGGTGGCCCAGGCCTGGCAACCTGGCCGATGGCCGGCCGCTGGTGCCAGCCAAGCCTGGACTTGAGACTTGTCCCGGCTCAACGATTCCGAGTTGCCCTTTTCGCTGCTGCAGTTCTATGCCACGGCGCCCTACACCTGTAGCTACCTGCCGGACGAACGAGCTCGTTCGCAGGTCGCGACCCCGAGTCATCTGATCAACACCGAGGTCTATGGCGAACTCGTTCGCAGCGGTTTTCGGCGCAGCGGGGTGTTCACCTACCGGCCGAAGTGCGACGAGTGCCACGCCTGCATTCCGGTGCGACTGCCGGTCGATCGCTTCGCGGCGAACCGCAGCCAGCTCCGCAGTATCCGCAGGCACACCGGCTTGCAGGCGCGCGAGCTGCCACTCGGTTTTCTTGACGAACATTATCAGCTCTATCTGCGCTATCAAGCGGCGAGGCACGCTGGCGGTGGCATGGATCAGGACAGCCACGAACAATACACGCATTTCCTGTTGCAGAGCCGCGTCGATACCCGGCTGATCGAGTTCACCGACGCGGGTGTGCTGCGTATGGTGAGTATCCTCGATGTCCTCAACGACGGTCTGTCGTCGGTGTACACCTTCTACGATCCGGATCTGCGGCCGGCCGCTCTCGGCACCTACAACATCGTCTGGCAGATCGCGCAGTGTGTCGCCAATGGTCTGCCGTATCTCTACCTCGGCTACTGGATTCGCGACAGCCGGAAGATGGCCTACAAGGCAAACTTCAAACCGGTCGAAGGGCTGTTCGAAGGGCAGTGGATCGATCTGCAGGAGCGAATGGCCGAACCATCCCCGCTTGCGGCGGCACGGAAAATCCATGCCGAATAAGTAATTGAGGCGGACGACAAAGGATATCGAAATGAATTTCTCGGATGTGCTCAAGGCAATGAATCAGGCTTCCGCGTTCGAGTTGTTCCGGATGCGCGCGGCGATCAACCGTGTTCTCGACCAGCCGCAATGGGCCGAGGCGATTCGCTCCCGGCTGCGCGTCGGGCAACTCATCGAATACTTCGATAGCCAGGGCAATACGTCCTGCAAGGCGAAAATCATCGAATTGAACCGCAAGCGGGCGCTGGTGCTTGAGCTGGCAACGGGCAAGTACTGGCTGCTCGACTATGCCGCGATCAACATCGATGGCGCAGACGTACAGATTCGTGAGCAGCCGCAGCGCGGCCTCGGCCACAACGAGGTGGCCGTTGGCGAGATCGTCGGGTATCTTGACCGCAACCAGCAGCAACGCAGCGGCAGGGTCATCCGGCTCAACGACAAGACGGTAACGCTCCAGGTGGGGCGGCAGCAGTGGCGGGTGGCTTACGCTTACCTGCATCGGGTCGTCGATTCGCAGGCCATCGACGGTGAGGTGCTTGAAGATACAATGCCAAAGCTTCCGACGCAGAGCTGACCGCTTGCCAGATCCAGCCGACGCATGTCGGGCAGTTCGATAAGGTCGCGATCATGGCAGGCGATGACCGCCGTGGTCCGCGCCGCGCAGAAGCCGCGCAGCAGGTCGATGGTTTGCCGCCGCGATTCGGCATCGAGATTGGCCGTCGGTTCGTCGAGCAGCAGCACCTTGGGCTTCAATACCCAGGCGCGTGCCAGAGCCACGCGCTGCCTTTCTCCTCCGGAAAGCTTCTGCGGCGGCGTCGCCAGCAGATGCGTCAGGCGTGCCCAGGCGATCGCTGCCGCGACCAGCCGCTGCCGCTGGTTCGCTTCGACACCTCTGACGCGCAGTCCGTAAGCGATGTTGTCGGCGACACTGGTATGGAAAAGGTAGGGCTGCTGATGCACGTAGATCACCTCCCGGCGCAGCCAGTCGGGATAGGGCTGCCAGTTGAAGCACCGATCCTGGTAGTGCCCAAGTCCACTGTCCGGCACTTCGATGCCGGCCAGGATACGCAGCAGGGTGGACTTGCCACTGCCGTTCTCACCGGTCAGGACATAGCTCTCGCCGGTCTGCAGGGTCAGCGTATCGATCGAGAACAGGCGTCGCGCCGCGAAGGATTTGGTCAGCGTAGTCACGCCGAGCAGGCTCATCGTCGTGATTCTCCCTGAAAAAAGGCAAAAGCCGAATTGATTCCCAGCGCAACGACCAGAAGGACGATGCCGAGGGCAATGCCCTGCGCGAACTCGCCCTTGCTGGTTTCGAGCGCGATCGCCGTCGGGATGTTGCGCGTCACGCCGGCGATGTTGCCGCCCACCATCAGCGAGCATCCGATCTCCGAGACGACCCGGCCGAAAGCGTTGCAGACCGCCGCCATCAGCGCGAAGCGCACTTCGACGAGCATCGTCCAGGCGATGCGCGGAGCCGATGCGCCGAGCGCGACGGCGGTCTCGCGGGCACGTGGATCGGCGCCCTGGATCGCCGCGAGCGAGAAGGCGATCAGCACCGGCAGGGCGATCAGCACCTGGCCAATGACCATCGCGGTCTGGGTGAACAGCAATTGGAGCGGCCCCAGAACCCCCTGCCGCGAAAGCAGCAGGTAGAGGATCAGACCGACGACCACCGTTGGCGACGCCAGCAGCCCCTGCGTCACGACGATCAGCGGTCGCCGCCCTGGAAACTCCAGCGTCGCCAACAGATAGCCGATGCCAATCCCCAGGGGCATGGCCATCAGCATCGCGCGCAGCGTCACCGACAGCGAAACGCCGACGATCTGCCACAACTCGGGATCGCCGGAAAACAGCAGGCGCAGCGCTGCTTCGCTGGCATCGAAAAGTCCCAGAGTCCTTACCTCGCCGGCGTGACGAAGAACAGCTGCTCGCCGTTCGGCCGGAAGGAACGGATCGCCGAGCGCCCGGCGGTACTGCTCAGCCATTCGATCAGCGCCATTGCACCGGCAAAATTGATCTCCGGGTACTTTTTCGGATTGACGGCGATGATGCCATACGGATTGAACATGCGCGGGTCACCCTGGACGAGGATCGCGAGGCCGGTGCGGGTCTTGTAACTGGCGAAGGTGGCCCGATCGGTCAGTGTGTAGGCCTGCATCTCGCCAGCCATGGTCAGTACCTCGCCCATCCCGAGCCCGGCCGAGACATACCACGGCGCTCCCCTGGTGACAATGCCGAGCTGTTGCCAGTAGCTTCTTTCCATCCGTTCGGTTCCCGAATCGTCACCACGGGAAACGAAGCGCGCCTGTCTGGCAGCGATCTGGCGAAAGGCATCGAGTACCTCCCTGCCACCGCGCAGTGCGGCCGGGTCGCTGCCGGGACCGACGACGACGAAATCGTTGTACATCACATCGCGTCGATTGACGCCGTGTCCGGCAGCGACGAAAGCCTCTTCGGCCTGGCGGTCATGCACCAGCACGACATCGACGTCACCGTTCTCGGCCAGCTTGAGCGCCTTGCCGGTGCCGACCGAGATGACCTGCACCCTGACGCCCTGCTGCAACTCGAACTGCGGCAGGATGGCGCGCAGCAGACCCGAGTTGTCGGTGCTGGTGGTCGTTGCCAGACGCAGGTCGCGAGCCGCCAGGTTCGTGGAGAAGAAACCGAGCAGCAGGAGCATGGCTGTCGCCAGGCGACAACAGCCGAAGAAAACGCGGGCCATGCCTGATCTCCTGTAGGAATTCATCCATAATCGGCAAGCGCGAGTATGTCACGAACGGTGCCATCTGCCACCGGGCAATAGGGCCGAACACGCGCTGCATGCTGCGATGCGGTAAAATGCCGGCATGTTCTATCCTCTGTTACGTCGTTTTTTCTTCGCTCTCGACCCCGAAACCGCACACCTTGTCGGGATGAGCGGCATCGATTTCCTCAACGCCACGGGCGCGCGCTGTCTGCTCGCCGCGGCAGTGCCGCCGGACCCGCTGCAGGTGATGGGGCTTGCTTTTCCCAACCCGGTCGGCCTGGCGGCGGGTCTCGACAAGAACGGCGAGCATATCGACGCACTGGCTGCCCTCGGTTTCGGTTTCATCGAGATCGGTACAGTGACCCCGCGTGCGCAGCCCGGCAATCCGAAGCCACGCCTGTTCCGCATTCCGGAGCGGCAGGCGATCATCAATCGCATGGGCTTCAACAACGATGGCGTCGAAAAGCTGCTGACCAATGTCGCCAGTTCCCGCTTCGCTCGCGCTGGTGGAATTCTCGGAATCAATATCGGCAAAAACTTCGACACCCCGATCGAGAATGCTGCCGACGATTACCTGACCTGTCTGGAGCGCGTCTATGGCGCCGCCAGTTATGTCACGGTCAACATTTCGAGTCCGAACACCAAGAACCTGCGCGAACTGCAGCAGGACACTGCGCTCGACGCGCTGCTCGGCCGGCTGAAAAGCGCCCAGTCACGGCTCGCCGACCGCCATGGCCGGTATGTGCCGCTGGCACTGAAAATTGCTCCGGACCTCGAAGATTCGCAGATCCAGGCGATTGCCGACCTGTTGCGCCAGCACCGGATGGATGGCGTCATTGCCACCAACACCACGCTCTCGCGAGCCGCTGTCGCAGGCCTGGCGAACGCCGAGCAGGCGGGCGGCCTTTCCGGTGCGCCGCTGCGAACGATGTCGAACGCAGTGGTGAAGAAACTTTCGCTCGCCCTGGCCGGTGAAGTGCCGATCATCGGCGTCGGCGGCATCCTGTGTGGTGCCGATGCGGCCGAGAAAGTCGCAGCCGGTGCCCGCCTGGTGCAGTTCTACACGGGCTTCATTTACCGCGGCCCGGAACTGGTTGCCGAAGCGGCTGCGGCGATCGCTGGGCAGGGCGGTGCCTGACAGTGCATGGCGTGGTTGGCAACGTGGTTGAATGCACCTGCTCGCCGGGAGATAATCGTGGTGCCCCGGACCCTTTCGCTTCCTGCACAACGGTCGTGGCTACTCAGACACCCCGGATCATGAAAGCCACGATCGTTTCCCTCAAGTCCTCTCCCGCGCGTGGGCAAGGGGAATCCTTCGACAAGGCTCAGGTCAGGATTCGTCAGCCGCTGGCGCGACTTTCAGGGTAAGCGCACCATGACCCACTACCTGTTCATCCTTGTCGGCGCCGTTCTCGTGAACAACGTCGTGCTCGTGAAAATCCTCGGCCTGTGCCCGTTCACGGGCGTTTCCAAGAAGCTGGAAACGGCGTTTGGCATGGGTGCGGCGACCACTTTCGTGCTCACCGTGGCGACCGGTGCCAGCTATGTCATCGACCACTACCTGTTGATGCCGTTCGGGCTCGAATACCTGCGGACGCTTTCCTTCATCGTCACCATCGCCGCCATCGTGCAACTGACCGAAATGGTGATCCAGAAGACCAGCCCCTTGCTGCACCAGGTGCTCGGCATCTACCTGCCGCTGATCACCACCAATTGCGCGGTGCTCGGTGTGCCTTTGCTGAACATCGCCAACAAATATGACTTCGTCGAATCGCTGCTGTTTGGTGCCGGCAGCGCCATCGGCTTCTCGCTGGTGCTCGTTCTCTTCGCCGGCATCCGCGAACGCGTCGAGGGCGCCGATGTGCCGACCCATTTCCGGGGAACGGCGATTGCCATGGTCACCGCTGGCCTGATGAGCCTGGCGTTCATGGGCTTCGCCGGGCTGGACAAGTATCAATGATCATCACGCTGGCGATCATGGCGCTCGGTGCCATCGTCCTCGGTGCCGCACTCGGCTATGCGTCGATCAAGTTCAAGGTGGAAGGAGATCCGCTGGTCGAGAAGATCGAAGCGATCCTGCCACAGACTCAATGCGGCCAATGCGGTTATCCGGGGTGCAAACCATACGCAGCGGCCATTTCGGCGGGGGAGGCCGACATCAACCTGTGCCCGCCAGGCGGCATGGATGGTGTGCGCAAGCTCGCCGACCTGCTCGGTCGCGAAGTCAAGCCGCTGGAAGTCGAGGAGAAGCCGAAACAGGTGGCGATCATCGACGAGGCGACCTGCATCGGCTGCACCCTGTGCATCCAGGCCTGCCCGGTGGACGCCATTGTCGGCGCCGCCAAACAGATGCACACCATCATCGAATCGCTGTGCACCGGTTGCGAGTTGTGCATCAAACCCTGCCCGGTCGAGTGCATTCACATGCAGCCGGTCGCCGAGAAGCTCGACAACTGGAAATGGAAATATCCGGTGATCGAAATCAAGCGCGCCGCCTGAATTGCCCGCAATGCTCCAGCACCTCTTCGGCTTCAAGGGCGGCGTCAAACCGCAGACCAACAAGGCGCCTTCGGTGCAGGAGCCGATTGGCCAGGCGCCGCTGCCGGCGCGCCTGTACGTGCCGCTGCACCAGAGCATCGGCGGCGTGCCGAATCCGCTCGTTCAGGTTGGCGAGCCGGTACTCAAAGGGCAATTGATCGGCGGTGCCGACGGCTGGGTGTCGGCGGCCGTGCATGCGCCGACCTCCGGGACCGTCCTGGCCATCGAAGAGCACGTTGCTGCGCACCCTTCGGGGCTGCCGACGCTGACCGTGGTCATCGAGCCGGATGGCCGTGACGAATGGATCTCGTGCACACCGCTCGATTACCGGAGCCTGCCGCCCGAGGGCGTGCGCGAAGCGCTGCGCGATGCCGGCGTCGTCGGGCTCGGCGGCGCCGTTTTTCCGAGCCACGCCAAGCTCACCGCGACCAGCTCAGTCGCCATCGAACAACTGGTCATCAACGGTGCCGAGTGCGAGCCTTTCATGACCTGCGACGACCTGCTGATGCGCGAGCGCGCCGAGGAAATCGTGCGCGGAAGCGCGATCTTCCGTGAGCTGCTGGCGGCCAGGCGAGTACTGATCGGCATCGAGGACAACAAGCCGGAAGCCATCGCGGCAATGCAGGCAGCGGTGCAGCGCTTGGGCGAGGATCATGAGGTGGTCGCCGTTCCCACCCGCTACCCGG
>RRZT011184520.1_pt1 | contig 18860 bp, 18 predicted proteins | sample 2165551 | NCBI WGS metagenome assembly RRZT01 (sample SAMN10456910, study PRJNA506462) | wastewater metagenome | biome: wastewater; feature: sludge; material: wastewater sludge; isolation source: wastewater sludge with Escherichia coli K12::gfp cells carrying plasmid... | place: USA: Moscow, Idaho... | reverse complement strand
TGTGTAGCTGTGCAAAGCCGGGTACGGCTGATGGCACGTCATCCAGGCAGAAAACAGGTCGTTGTCCACTACGCTGCCTTGCCATGCCGACTGGCGGATAAGCCACTGATCGCCCAGTTGCAGCAGTGACCATTGTTCTTCTTCTGGTTGAGGCAGTGCCAGTACATCCGGCAGCAGTTGTTGTGCTGTTAGTCCGGCATCTGTCAGCCAGGATAGCCACTGCTGCATCTGCGTCTGTTCTACAGCGGCAATATGTACCTGCTGTCCCTGATGGGCTAATACCGTGATATGCAGTTGTTCCACATCACTGGCAATTTCGTCTTCCAGCATGAAGGGCAATGCCCGCATCGTCTGCGCGTTCAGACGCCCGGGCAGCGTGAGTTCACGGAAAATAACATCACAACCCGGCACCAGAACATATACCGGGCGGTGACCGGCACGTTCCGTCAGTTCTGATAATTGTGCGGCGTTATCCAGCTGCCCGCTGGAAATAACGGCTTGCTGCGTAACGGACCATACCAGCCAGTGCACGCGCTCCTGATGACGGGAACCCAGTCGTATTAATAAAAATTCGTTCACTCTAATCCTCCGAAGTGACGACGGATAACAGTCACCTGGTTATTACTCTGCCGCTGAAACAAGCTAATCAGACGGGTCTGGTAGTTATCTGTCTCAGCCTGTAAGGTCGCCAGAAAGTAGAAACTCTTTATAGTCAGTGCCGATTGTACCTGATCACCGGCTGCGGCTGTGTTACTCAGCGCGCCTAATTCCAGAAATTCGGCAACGCTATCCCAGCCTTCGCGCGGGCGTTGTTCCAGAATGTTGCGGGCATCATCCACGCTCAGATCATTCAGAAACAGCGCTGCCAGCAATGGTGCCTGAACGGTGCGCAGGGTATTGGCATTGACCTGCAGTGTTTTCTCCGGAATGACACAGATCTGAGGTAATAAACGACGATAGAGGGCGGCATCCATTCCTCTGACAGCCCGCAGTTCACTGACATCCTGCATTAAGCCGTTAGCCGGCAGATAAGGTGGTGTCAGTGCTTCATATTCACTGTCTTCCGCACCGAGTGAGCGGGCGATGGTATTAGTATCCAGCCAATCCTGAACCGCTGCTGTGATTTGCTGCGCACGGTAATCATCCGCTCCCAGGTTAATTAGCAGATCTTTAAAAACGGTCGCGCGATAGGTTGCACTAACTGCAATATTTGTTTCATCGGTGCTGTCATTGGTTAGCGAATTCAGATTGAAGCAGGCCTGTGAATCACGCACCACACCTTGCAGGATGGCATTTTCTACCGGGAAAACCTGACCTTCTATTGCCCAGTATTGTGCCAGAGAGTTTTTTTCCGGATTGTCTTTGAAATCCTGTATCAGCACTTTGCTGATCAGCGTTTCCGAGCCAAGCAGATACCAGTAATTCTGCAGCTGTAACTGCTGGTTGTAGGTGCGTTGCCATTCCATCCGGAAGCGCTGCGTCATGCTGCTGGCCATGGTGACCATGACGGCGAGCAGGAGTAAGACGACCAGCAGAGCCATTCCCTGTTGACGTTTCATTCGCTACTCCCGCTGCTGGCAGTATCGGATGTTCCGGTCAGCAGAAACAGCCGCCGGATGGTGCCGTAATCTTCTGCTGTGATAGTGATTTCGACCGCAGCTGGCAGTTCATCAGGTGTGATCCATTGTGTCAGCCATTGCCCGTTATTATAAAAACGCAGACTGAATGCCGTCACCCGGCTGAGTAGTGGCGTGGCCGTCGGCTCGGTTCCGGTAACAGCATCAGGATAGATATAGGTCAGTCGTTCCAGTTTTTGCTGGCGTAAGCGGTAACCCACTTTTTGTAATTCCGAACGGCGCAACTCACCGCCCGGATTAAACCAGCCGGCGCGGACAAACGTCACTGCGCCGTCCTCACTGCCCAGCTTAAAACGTTCTGCCTGAAATAATATTGTGCTGGCTTCACTGTTGATGCGCGTCGGGCGGGGGATCACCTGTGTAAAATCACGCGCCAGGGTAGCAAATGCCCGTTGCAGTTCTGACAGGCGGACAATTTTCTCGCGAGAGACTTCATCGTTCCGCATCACACCCTGTAACACGGCATAGGCACTGAGACTGAGCATGGCAAAAATCACCAGTGCCAGTAATACCTCTAATAAGGTAAACCCGGTTTGTTGTGATTTGGCGGTTGGTATGGTCAGCATAGATGGCTAGTTCTTCGACACATAACTACGCATTGTCGCGCGGGGATCGGGGGCTTGTTCCGCATCGCGGACTTCAACATCAATGGCCCTGAATTGCGGATCGGCGGTTTCTACCCCGTGCCAGCGCCAGTAGTAAGTGCGTCCGGCCATCTCTTCTGTACCATCGCTCCAGTTCAGATTCGGCCATTTTTCCGTTAACCGGATAGTAACCAGCTGGTTATCCGCAACCCAGCTGGCAAAGGTTTTCTCTTCCAGAGTAGCCAGCGCGACGACCTGCTCGGTAACTGTTTTCATCAGCGCAATGCCGGCGACAGCAAATATTGCCATCGCCACCATCACTTCCAGCAAGGTCATGCCGCGGCAACTCAAGAATGTCCTCCGGAGACGCTGTCTTCAGGCTCGTTCAGCACGGTGATCTGGCCATTTTCCTGCCCTTTGATCTGACGATACAGAGTGCTGTTGCTCCCCAGCTCTTCCAGCGTCAGAGAAAACGGCGTGATTTCACCGCTGGGTAACAGCAGTATTTGCGGTGTTTTTGCTTCGAGCTGGTTTTCGGTATCAAACCATTGCGGGTTGGAACGTCCCAGACGGTTTTCTTCCTCCTGCAATTGCAGGCCATCCAGCGTCAGAGCCAGCGAGACTTTTTCATCAAATTCACCGGCGGTGCGCAGTTTTTCACTCGTATAAGGTTGCCATACCTGATGGTCCCAGTCGGGCAGGGTATCTAATGCCTGGCTGGTTGACTGTGCGACAGTATCTTCATTGGCAGCCGTGGTTTGCTGCCGGATCATAAACTGATAACCATGGTCGGAAATATGCAGTCCGATCGTGCGCCCCTGCTGAGTGGCCTGCTCGCTCATCACCTGAATGGTGGCGGCCAGCTGCTGGCTTTCCTCAGCAAGATCGTTGCCGAGTTTCGGGCTTGGACCACCGGGGATCGACAACACGATAATGCCGGTGGCACAGCCGATGATCACGATCACCAGCATGATTTCAATCAGCGTGAAGCCACGCATGGTTTTACGCATCACTGTTGATTATCCCGCTTATCCAGAGCCCAGTTACCGACGTCATCTTCCGTTCCGGACTGACCATCCGGCCCCATTGAGAAAACATCGATTGTGCCGTGTTCACCCGGGCTGAGCAGCTGATATTCGCTCTGCCACGGATCAGCCGGCAGACGTTTGATATAACCGCCATCTTTGTAGTTTCTCGGCACCGGGTCGCTGTCCGGCTTAATGAGCAGTGCATTCAGACCCTGATCGGTCGTGGGATAACGGCTGTTATCCAGCTTGTACATATCCAGCGCATTCTCCAGCGCCACAATATCACTGACCGCTTTCTGATGGTCAGCCTGATCTTTGTTGCCCATCAGGTTAGGAACGACCAGACTTGCCAGAATGCCTAAGATCACGATAACGACCATGATTTCCAGCAGCGTAAAGCCGCGTTGTTGTCTGCGTTGCATGGATGACTCCCGGATTAATAAAAACAAAATTATCTGCCAATCATGTTATTCAGTTGCAGGATAGGCTGCAAAATTGCCAGCACGATAAACAGCACAATGACGGCCATACTGACTACGAGTGCTGGTTCAAAAATGCTCAGGGCAATGTTGACCTGACTCTCAAACTCACGATCCTGATTGTCAGCCGCCCGTTCCAGCATGTTGTCTAATTCACCACTGCGTTCGCCTGAGGCAATCATATGCAGCATCATCGGCGGAAACAGTTTGGTTTGTTCCAGTGACGTCTGCAGGCTGCTGCCTTCCCGGACACGTTCCGCCGCAACGGTGACCCTGATTTTGGCCTCATCATTACTGAGTACATCACCACTGATCCGCATACCTTCCAGTAAAGGTACGGCACTGGAGTTGAGGATGCTTAAGGTGCGGGCGAAACGGGCGGTATTCAGCCCCCGGCTGACCTTGCCAATCACCGGTAAACGTAACAGTACGGCATGATAACGCCGCCGGTTAGCCGGCTTCACGACCCAGCCGCGCCACAGGATCAGGGCGATAGCTATCAGCAGCACAAACCACAGCCCATAATCACGCACCAGATCACTGGCGCCCATCAGAAAGCGGGTACTGAACGGCAGTTCCTGTTTCATATGGATGAACTGTTCCACGACCTTCGGCACCACGGTCGCCAGCAGGATCGAAATCACACTGATGGCGACCAGTGTCAGGATAATGGGGTAAATCATCGCCTGCAGCAGTTTATTTTTCATCTGCTGACGTTGCTCGGTGTAGTCGGCCAGCCGATTGAGCACGATTTCCAGATGACCGGATTTTTCGCCGGCAGCCACCATTGCCCGGTACAGCTGATCGAATACGGAGGGAAAAGCCGACATACCATCTGCCAGCGAATGCCCTTCCAGCACTTTGGTCCGGACTGCTGCGACCAGTGTGCTTAACCGGGCTTTTTCGGTTTGCTGAGCGACCGCTTTCAGTGCTTCCTCTATGGGTAGCGCGGCAGCGACCAGTGTGGCCAGTTGCCGGGTCAGCAAGGCCAGTTCAGCCGTGCTGATACGGGGTTGCAGCCAGCTGCGTTTCAGGCTTTGCTGTTTGACCTGTTCCACGGCTTCAGTCAGCGAAACCGGGGTTAATCCCTGCTCACGCAATGCCTGCCGGGCCTGGCGTGGCGAGTCAGCCTCGATCATGCCTTCCTTGTTCCGGCCTTTGGCATCCAGTGCCTGATATGCAAAAGCGGCCATGTTAATCCTCCCGTGTTACACGCATGACTTCTTCCAGCGTGGTTTCCCCGTTCAGGACTTTCTGCAGACCATCGGCCCGGATGCTGGGAGTGTGTGACCGGATCAGATGCTCAATTGCAAATTCCCCGGCACCGGCATGGATGGCTTCACGGACTTTTTCATCAACGATCAGCAGCTCATAAATACCGGTACGCCCTCTGTAACCGGTAAAGTTACAGGCATCACAGCCGCCGGCTTTAAACAGATGCGTGACGCCGACCGGTAATTCGTAGCGCTGACGTTCTTCTTCACTCAGCAATTGTGGTTGTTTACAGACCGGGCAAAGAGTACGCACCAGACGCTGTGCCAATACGGCCAGCAGGGAGGTGGAAAGCAGGAAGGGTTCAACACCCATATCCTGCAGACGGGTGATCGCACCAATTGCGGTATTCGTATGCAGTGTAGAGAGCACCAGATGGCCGGTTAATGAGGCCTGGACGGCGATCTGTGCTGTTTCCACGTCCCGGATCTCACCCACCATGACGACATCCGGATCCTGACGTAAAATCGCGCGTAACCCGCGGGCAAACGTCATGTCGACTTTTGGGTTAACCTGCGTCTGACCAACGCCTTCCAGATCATATTCGATAGGATCTTCTACCGTCAGGATGTTGCGATCCTTGGTGTTGATTTCCGACAGTGCGGCATACAGCGTGGTGGATTTACCGGAACCTGTCGGACCGGTAACCAGAATGATACCGTGGGGTTTCTGGATCAAATCAGCGATATGCGCGCGGTTTGCATCCGTCATACCAAGCTGTTTCAGTTCCAGCCGGACGTTGTTTTTATCCAGCAAACGCAGCACTACGCGTTCGCCGTAGCTGGAAGGCATGGTAGATACACGCACATCGACGGCGCGGCCGCCAATACGCAGGCCGATACGACCATCCTGCGGTACCCGTTTTTCAGCGATATCCAGTTTGGCCATGACCTTAATGCGGGATACCAGCAGTGAAGCCAGTTTGCGTTGCGGACGCAGAATTTCACGCAGGACACCGTCAATGCGGAAACGGATGATGAGATGTTTTTCAAACGTCTCAATATGAATATCCGACGCTTCCGATTTGATGGCTTCACTCAGCATGGCGTTAATCAAACGGATAATGGGGGCATCATCGTCAGCATCCAGCAGATCCTCGCTGGTCGGCAGCTCTTCGGCCAGAGTGAAAAAATCCACTTCGTTGCCGATATCTTCCATCAGCTGGCGTGCCTCGGAGGAGTCACGCTGATAATCATCGGTCAGTTGCTGTTCAAAGGCATCGGCATCCAGCCAGTGCAACCGAAAAGGCCGGCGCAGCAAACGACGGATCTCCTGCAGCGTCTGCGCACTGACGCCGGTCCGGCAAAACAGGACGGGTTCAGTCTGTTGCCATTGCAGTAAGACGCCATGATCGCGGGCAAAGGCAAAATTCAGACGAACGGGTTGCTCGTGTTCAATCCCGGTTGCCGTGGATTCCTGAGGCATTACTGCAAACTCCCTGCCTGACCTTGCTGTTCCAGTAACGCTTTCATTTTCGGTGACAACGTAGTTTCTGTGCCATAAGCCGGCAGTACCGGGCGATTTACGGGCAGTGATAAACTATCTGCGTCTTCATCCTGTGCAATCTGTTCGGCCCGGAACAGGTTGTATTTACTGCTGGAAACACCGGTATAAGTGACTGGATCACGCAAAATGGTCGGATGAATAAAGACCATCAGATTCTGTTTGGTGGTTGATGTGCCGTTATAGCGGAACAGGTAACCCAGGATCGGGATATCACCCAGCAGGGGCACCTTATACACCGATTCGGAGGTGTTGTTGCTGAGTAATCCCCCGAGCACCACGGTTTCGCCACTTTTTACTAAAACAGAGTTTTTGACGGTACGGGTGTTGAATGTCGATCCCAGCGAGCTGTTACTACTGGATGAAGACGAATCCGTCGAGGAGGAGGAGGCGACACTGGATACTTCCTGTTCAACCTCCAGCAACACAGAATCACCCTCGTTGATTTGCGGGGTTACCTTGAGTTTGGTGCCGACGGTTTTGCGTTCTACGGTACTGTAAACACTCCCTGCGGTACTGGACTGACTGCCGGTCACTACCGGCACTTCCTGGCCGACATTGAACGCTGCTTCTTTGTTATCCAGCGTAACAATACTCGGCGTCGCCAGAATATTGCTCTTGGTGTTGCTGGAAAGCGCGGTCACCAGACCCGCCCAGTTACCTTCATAGAAGCCGGCGACTAAACCGTTAAAGCTGCTGAGCGCGGCCGTTGACGTACTGGAAAGTTCGCCATCATTATTCCATTCATTTGCCGCATTCGCGACGGTGGTTGTAGGCAAACCTGTGGCAGTAAATTGTGTACCGCCGCCATTGGTATTCGCCCATTGCACACCAAAGTTAAGGGTATCGCCATCCTGTATTTCGACAATGATCGCTTCCACCAGTACCTGCGCCCGGCGGATATCAAGTTTGGCAATGATACGTTCCAGTTCCTGCATCACATCTGGTTGTGCGGTGATGACAAGCGCGTTGGTCTGTTCATCCGCGACAATACTGAGATCTTTACCGTTATAACCACTACTGCTGGAACCGGAACCGGAACTGGAAGCAGAATCAGCTGTATTGCCTGTCGCCGTCATTGAACCTGAAGCGCTGTTTTTTTCGTTCTGGATGGTTTTACTGGTACCACTCAGCACTTCCACCAGATTCTTCGCGTTGGCATATTTCAGATAGAAAACCCGGGTATTGCCCTGTGTCTGCTGTTCGCGATCCAGCTGGCGGATCATGGTTACTATGCGTTGACGTCCCTGATTTTCACCACTGATCACGACGGCATTGGTGCGTTCATCAGCCACTACTTTCGGGGTTAAAACATTGGTCAGTGCATTTTTATCATTTTTGGTCAGCGCGGTAATCAAGCGCACCATTTCACCGGCAGAGGCGTATTTGAGTTTAATGACATCGACGTTCTCATCACCGACTTTGTCGACCCGGCGCACGATTTCGACCAGCCGGTTGACCACGGCGGCGCGGCCGGTCAGCAGTAAGACATTCGATGGTTCATAATGCACGACATTACCGCCACCGGCGTTGTCATTGAGCTGACGGAGTAACGGTGCCAGTTCACGCACAGATACGTTGCGGACCGGAACTACACGGGTCACCATTTCATCACCGCTGCCGGTACGGGTCTCATCAGCAACCGGAATGGAGGAGGTTTTGGCATTTTGTGCCTTGACGACCTTCAGGATACCGTTCGGCATCGGCACGACGGCAAACCCGTAAACGTCGAGCACACTCAGGAAGAACTGATAATACTGTTCTTCATTCAGCAGATCATAGCTGCGTACATTGATAGTGCCGCGCACACTTGGGTCGACAATGATGGTCTTCCCCAGGTTTTTCCCAACGGTGTTAATAAATTCCTGAATATCAGTCCCTTTGAAACTGGCGGAGTATTCAGCAGCCAATGCAGGCGATATTCCGAGCTGGGTGCACAGACAACCAATGACCAGACTGCGTTTGAGAAATTGTTTCATGTTAAATTTATAACTCCGCGTGCTTATGGTTGTACCAGACCGAGATGGATACCCTGTTCAGCACCGTTGTGCCCTGCTGTGATATCCCTTTCTGCCTGATGGGCCAGTTGCTGCATTGTCTGCGCTGTTTTGCTGTTTTCGCGCAGATTCATTCCTTTGATATTGATAGCCAAATCGCTTGCCTGCAAGTCTGACGGGTCACATTTTTCCGGATGACGCGCCGTATTTAACCGATAGCTTCTGCACCGGCTCTTTCTTCTGGCAGACAATGGCATGATTGCCATCTCGTTTGGATCTCAAAATCTCTTTGTTATAGGTTCTCATCATAGCCGAAACTGATTTTTTGAAATAGCCATATCAACTGATGATTTAGTTATTTTTCCTGAAATTTGAAGGATTAACATCAAACTGACCTTTAAAGAAACGAGTAAAAGTACTTTGAGATGAAAAGCCAATGATCTCACTAATTTCCTGTAAGGTCAGATGACTCTCTTTTAATAAGCGGCAAGCTTCTTTCATTCTTATTTCTTTCAATATGGACTGAAAGTTGACGCCTTCAAGATGCAGGTGTCTGTTGAGAGTCCATCGGCTCATATTTAATTTATAACAAATACTATCCAGAATATTCTCGTCGTCACTGCTTTCTTTGTTATGAAGCGTATTCAGTACTATTCGGCTTACAATACTTGCAAAGCCGATATTTTCAGACAGTTCTGATATTTTTTTATCTAATTTTTCTTTCTGGAAGTCAGCCAGCGTTGAATTGTATTTTTCATATGTTTTTTCAGTTTTTGTTTTGTTTATTTCTAATATGTTTTTCTTTTCGTTCCATTGGCAACGGGTGCCAAAAAAATCTTCCAGAGGCGAATTCTTTCCAATGCCATCCGTCAGAGATATCTTAATAGAATGGTTTTCTTCGTATTTCTTCATTATTTTAAGAATTGAAGCGAAATTAAATATGGCCTGTGATGAGCCTAATATTTTTGAGCCTTCATTGATATACTCGATGCTCATCTTATCGTCAGTTTCAGTGATGATAAAAGAGTCGCAATTACCAATGATGGTTCTGTATTTGCTGTATGCATGGATTGCATCAAATGGATTTTTTGAGTTCAGACAATATCCAATTAACTCAGGGTAGTCGTCATAAAGTGAACTGAGGTTTTGACTGAATACTCTTTCGTTAAAATCCAAATACGGAATCGTCTCTGTCAGCAGTTTATAATGCTTGGCTGCTATTATTCTTCCGCCAGGATTTGTTATGTCTGTTGGTAGTATATTACACGCTTTACAAATACGATCCGTATCTAATCCTTTAGAGCCCAAATGAGTTAACATCTTTTTTGCTAATAAATTAGAAACGCTTTTATTCATGATTGTAAACTACGTTTATACTGAATCGGTATCTGGATGCTATGTTTTGCTTAATGCGGCGTCTATATAATTAACTATTGTCTATGTAAGCAAATGTAAAATTGTCGTCTGCGTCATGTTTTTATAAGTGTACACCGAATTGCAAAAATATGCACCCAAATGTCAAATCAAGCAATAATTAATAACTGCAAACCACAGACTGTCGCTGAAAAGGGTCTTACGACCCTTCATGATTTTTATTTTCTGCGAAGCAGCACAATCGGCGTGGCATTTAAGCAGGTGACGGCGATTGCATTTATTATGGCTGAGTTAGATTAATATAAATATCCTGTTCAGCGCCGTTGCGGAGCACGGTGATATTCATTTCTGCCTGGTGAGCCAGCTGCTGCATGGCCTGTACCGCATCACCTTTGTCGCGCAGATCAAGACCGTTGATACTGATCGCCAAATCATTTGCCTGCAAACCTGACTGGCCAAATATTTCCGGGTTACGCCCCGGATTTAACCGGTAACCCTGGAGCTGGTTATTTTCCATTACCGGCGTGATGCTCAGGTAATCCTGCAATTGAGCGGGGTTTTTCATTATTTGCTGGCGTAAACCCGTGATGTTACCTGGGGCGGGCGCGGCAGCCGGCGGTGCCGTTGCTGCATTTTCATCCAGAAATAAGGCTTCATCCTGCTGTTGCCGGGTGATGATGATACGATCCGGAAAGATTTCGGTGATCCGGGCATCGGTACCCTGAATGACATCGCCGATAGCATAACTCTGCTGCTGGCCGTTACGGGCAATGATAGCGATAGAGCGACTGGCGATGTTGCTGGCCATAATGCCGGTCAGCTGTGCATTTAAGCGGCTTTTGGGCGCCGCTGTTGTACCGCGGTCCTGTGGCTGAACGTCGATACCAAACAGCGCGGCTTCACGGATGGCAGCGAGTCGTTGCTGACTCTCTTGCTGGTCGCCGGGAGTTGCCGGGGTATTGGTGCTGACTGATGCGGGAGCGGTGGTCTGAGACGCGGGTAATAACTGCCAGCTCAGCCGTGCCAGCTGATAACTGCAGCCAACCAGTAATAGTAATACTGCGGCGCGACGCAGCGCGCTGAGCCCGTTTTCACTCAGACACCAGTTTTGGATTGTCAGTAACTGCATGTGTTGTTCTCTTTATCGTTATGCCCATGCCGGAAAAAATCATTTTGCTATGTGATATCCCCCGATACAACTGTTTGCGGGAATAGATGCATAAATCATCACCGAAATCACAGAATATCAGCAAAGACAGTACTGACGGGGGAAGATATACTGTTGTTACTGTTTTTTAACATCATGTGATTTTCATGTCAGAGAAGCCAGTTAAGCCAGAACGCGCTTTACCGGAAATCTTACAACGCGATGTTGTGGCGCAGAGTCGTCTGTTCCGGGTTGAAGCTTTACAGTTACGTTTCAGCAATGGTGAGGAACGGGTTTATGAACGCATTCCCGGTGGTAACCGGCATGCAGTAATGATAGTACCGGTACTGAATAAAGACACATTGATGCTGATCCGGGAATATGCGGCCGGTACCCATTCCTATGAAATCGGCTTTCCCAAAGGTCTGGTCGATATGGGAGAAACGGATGCCGAAGCGGCTAACCGTGAACTGCAGGAAGAGATCGGCATGGCGGCCCGCCAGTTGACGTTTTTGAAGCAGGTTTCGCTGGCGCCCGGCTTTATGAATGCCCGGATGGGGATTTTTCTGGCAGAAGATCTGTTCCCGCAGCAATTAACCGGCGATGAGCCGGAGCCACTGGAAGTGATTCCCTGGCCCCTGAAAGATGCCGAAGCGTTGCTGGAACATCCGCAATTTCATGAAGCGCGCAGTGTGGCGGCGTTGCTGCTGCTGTTACGTCAGGTCAAAGACGGTGTTTTATCTGACCATCCGGCCTAATTGTTGAGCAGAAATACGACATAGCCGCGGAAAAAGGCGGCTTGTTCCAGATAGTCCGGCGCCTGCCAGTCACCATGCTGTACCAGGCCGACTTTAAACGGAATGCGCAGCTGGGCCAGCCGTGGCAGATAGTCGGCATAGTTGCTGATGGTTGTCCGCCCCTGATAGGTTTGTACGACGACTTCATCGACGACGCCGGCCAGCTGGTTAACCAGCGCAGGTGAAGTGTGATTACTCCAGTCTAGCAGTCCGGTAATACTCAGCGCGTATGGTGCCGGTAACCGTCGGCGCAGCTCCTGCAAAAAGGTGATGTATTGCTGCATTTGCAGCGTGCGGGCATCAAAATCAATCTGAATACCCGTTACCGGGTTGCCCTGTGTTTTCCAGCGGATAATCTGTTGTGCAATGCTCTGGTAAATGGATTCTGACCACTGCAGTGTTTCCACCCGGTAGGCGAGCCAGATCTGCCCGTGGCGCAGCCGTGGCGTGGCAATGCCTTGCGGAATAAACCGGGTTTGTCCACGATGCTCACTGATTTGTCCCTGCAGGATATAGATGGATTCTGCCTGCGCCAGTACCGGTTGCGGACGGACGGCACTCCACAGCCAGAAAGCATGATGATCTTCCGCATTGACTCTGGCCTGAGCCGGCAGGAGCGTTATTCCTGCCAGCAGGACTATGCACAGCCGTAATTTTGCCATCACCAGTAATATTTAAGTTGCTGCGCCCAGCTGGTATCACCGAATTGCGATTTCAGGGTGTAGAACCACTGTTTGCGCTGTGCAATCGGGATGTCCTGAGTACCACAGCTGTTATAACCACTTGGCGCAAAACAGTTCACGGCGCGGTAGAGGGCATAGGCTTTATCCTCGCGGGCAGCCTGTTGACTGGCAATCACTTGCTGATAGCCATCCAGACGCGAGAACAGTTTGCCGGTAAAGTGGCTGGCCGTTCCGCCTAACTCATTGCTTTCAGGCTGGTTATTCAGCGGGAAGTCATCCAGACCATGGCGGAAGATAAACTCACCCAGACAGTTCAGTGCACGCGGATTGCTGCTGTCATCCTGCAGTGTCTGTACGACAGTGCTTAATGCCGGACACTGATATTCGGTGGCATTTTTACCATCCCACTGGAACAGTGCCAGTGCCTGCTGCGTGTTATAGGTGAAGCCCATAAACAGGGGGGCTGTACTGACCTTTTCCGGTAACAGGTTGATGTCTTTGAGGAAATCAGCATACATGCTGCGCGTCAGATCTTTGTATAACAACGTAAACAGGGCGACATCATGTTCCTGTGCCGAGAGCGGGCGGGAGATCTGCTGGCGTAATAACACCGGCGCAGCGACATTCCGCAGCAGGATCTCGCGTATCATCGGCGTTTTGATCGGTGAGTTGGACGCAAAGACCTGTTCAAGCTTCTGGCTGCGTTCGTAATTCATCGCCAGTGACAGCTCCAGCTGTTGCCGTTGTACCGGTTGGGTGACCTGCTGCAGCATTTTTAACCATAACTGTTCAGCCTGGCTCCACTGCTCCTGCATTTCCAGTGCGAATCCCCGCAGGGTTTGCTGGCTGAAACCCAGATAATCCGGTATTTCCTCAGCAGATGATTCCGGCAGAATAGCCAGTGTTTTATCCGCATCTTTTTCGACATACAGCGCGTAAGCACCCAGCAGATAGGTATAAAGTTCCGGCTGCCGGGCAAAGCGGCTCTGTTGTGCCTGCAGCTGTGCCAGCGTAAAAGGCGGTCGGCTGTCATCACTGCTGCGCTGCCGCATCAGCATCAGATCAATGATCGCCAGCAGATGCGGATCATCAATGCTGCCGGTATCACTGAAAGATAACAGCAGTTTGTTATCGATCTCCTGCACCAGCTGATTACTGGTGATATTCGCTTCGCTGAGCGGATGTCCGAACCAGTAAGCGTAGGCCTGCGCCAGCCGTTTCTGATCGTTCATTAACCAATATACGCGACGCAGTAAACCTGTTGCTGAGGCGCTGTACTGCCCTTGCGGATATGCCGTCAGGTAACGGTTAAACGCCGATTCTGCCGCCTGCAATGCGGCCAGATCGACTTTATCGTTACTGGGGTAACCTATGTCATCAAACGCATTCTGTTGCGCTGCATTCAGAAATACCCGCCCTTGCATATAAATCGCAGTTTCTTTCAGCCATGGCTGTGAGGACTGGCTGAGTACATTAAATGCCGCAATCGACCGGGTAAAATCGCCGTTATAAAACGCCAGCGCGCCTTGCAGATAGTTGGCAAATAACTGACCGGCTGCAGACTGAATATTGTCGGGTAATAAACCGGCCTGCTGCTCCGGATCAGCGGCACAGCTTTGCAGAATGGCTAAACGGCTTTGTGCCAGCTGCCGGCGTTCTTCTGCCGGGATATCACCGGCCTGAACCAGTTGCTGTAAATAGCGCAATGCTGTCTGCTGGTTATTGGATGCACAACGGCTACCTTCCCAGATAGTACTTTGTTCTAACAAGCCGGAGGCCGTGTCACTGCTGACCCCCATCTGTACCGCGAGCGTGACCAGTGGTGATGCATCGCTGGCCGGGGTCTCCGTGCTATCCGCCAGATCCACCGGGAAAGGCACCAGGGCATAGCCTTGTTCTTTGTAATAATCATCGGCGGTGGGAACGGTCAGGGGCTGATGGCTGTGGTCAGCCAGTAATAATTGCAGATTGATCCGGCTGTCGTTGGCGGGGGAAAGAAACGGAGTATTGTTGCAGGTATCAAGGAGGTCTTTTTTCAGATCCCACGTCGGATAACAACTGTCATCACTGCAGGCTTGTGCAGGCCACTGGAATAAGGCTGATAAGATAACTCCGCCGGTGATGATGTGACGCCAATGCATATCTCATCCTTGATTGTGTGTCGGCCTGATTGCCTGATTATCAGACAATCGGATGCCGGATACCAGTTCCGCAATACAAATACTGCCCGATAAATCAGGTACATATTTATTGCCGGGGTAAAACCTGACTACTCCAGATTAGCAGATTCTGTGAAATCTGCCGGTAGATGCCCCGTTCCAGAACCCAGCGCTGCCAGTAGAGACCGCGTTGCAATAGGGGGGTTTCCGGCATCAGTTCGACCAGTTCGCCGCGGGCCAGTTCGGTTGTGATCTGCAGTTTCGGGATCAGGCAATAGGCGGCTCCGGCTTTGGCCAGAGCGACAAACGCTTCCGACGAACGTACGGTGTGGCAGGGGTAGCTGCCCGGCGGTAAGCCAAAGTGTTTTTCCACAAAGCTGACATGCATATCATCACGCTGATCAAAGGCAACGCCCGGTGCTTTGCGCAGTGCCTGTTCCGTCAACCCGTTCGGGAAATATTGCCGGATAAAACCCGGTGACGCGGTCAGCACATAATCCATATACCCCAGCAGATCAGACTGGCATCCCGGCAGCGGTTCTTGCTGCGTGGTGATGGCACCGAAGGCTTCGCCGCGACGCAGCCGATCGATGGTGCGGTTTTCGTCCTCAATCAGTAGATTCAGTTCGATTAAACCGGGTTGCAGCAGTGGCGTCAGCGCCGGGATCAGCCAGGTTGCCAGGCTATCGGCATTGGTTGCTATGGTGACCGGAAGCGGTTTGGCCGGTGCGCTGGGTGACAGATGCGGTAACAGTTCCCGCTCCAGCTGTTGCACCTGTTGGTAATGGGTCAGCAGCAGTTGTCCCATGGCGGTGAGTTGTAATGGTTGCGAGCGGATCAGCACCGGCTGTGCGACCAGCAATTCCAGCTGTTTGATCCGCTGTGATACGGCCGATTGCGTGAGATGCAGTTGCTGCGCAGCACGTTCAAAACTCTGCTCCCGCAACACGACATCCAGTGCCTGCAGTAATTTATAGTCGAGATGGTTCATTAATTTTTCTTATCTTCCATAAGAATCATGAATTTTACTTAATTCTAGTGCTTTCTTATGCTGCTGCCAGTGAAGAATAAATAACGGAAAAATTAATGTTAAACAGTGCTATTTATCTGCAGGGGATGCTGGTCGGCGCCAGTCTGATTATCCCGATTGGTGCACAGAATGCGTTTGTGCTGGAGCGGGGTATCCGGCGCAATCATGCCATGCTGGTGGCCGGGCTCTGTTTTCTGGCCGATGCGTTTCTGATTGCACTGGGTGTGGGTGGTGCCGGAAAGGTGATTGCGCAGTCACTGCTACTGCAGTTGCTGCTGACGCTGGGCGGTGCCGCATTTCTGTTGCGCTATGGCTGGTCGAGTCTGCAGCGGGCCTGGCGGGCAATGGCACAAACACTGGAACAAAAGGGCGGGATGAGCCGGATACAGGCGGTGACGATGACGCTGGCGGTAACGCTGCTGAATCCGCATGTCTATCTGGATACGGTGATGATCCAGGGGGCTGTTGCCGGACAATATCCGCGCGAACAGCAACTCAGTTTTGCACTGGGCAGTATTTCGGCCTCACTGTGCTGGTTCTTTGGGCTGGCCTTGCTGGCGAGCTGGCTGGCACCGCAATTACAGCGGGTCCGGGTACAACAATGTATTGATACTGGCGTCGGATTACTGATGTGGCTGCTTGCATTCGGATTATTACGCCATGCCGCATCGCTGGTGTAACCGGTACAAAAAAGACCTCCCGGATTGGCTGAAATTTAAGCAGATAGACCTATACTAATGATAGGCGTGATCGTTATTTATTGATCCACCTGCGCCGTAAGGAGGTTTATATGCGTCTCGAAAAATGGAACCCATTCCGTGATCTTGACGATATTTTCCACAATTATCAGCGTTCTTTTCTGACTCCGTCTTTGAGTCGGGAATCTATGGTTGGCAGTGAATGGGTGCCCGCTGTGGATATTGTGGAAGATGACAAAGAGTATCAGCTCAAAGTCGAAATTCCGGAAATCCCACGTGAAGCCGTTAAGCTGCAAATTAACCACGGTATGCTGACGATTACCGGCGAACGCAAGATGGAAAAGAGCGATGAAAAACACCATCGCATCGAACGTTACTATGGTAGTTTCAGCCGCAGTTTCACGTTACCGGATGATGTTAAAGCGGAAAACATCAGTGCGAACTTCAGTAATGGCATGTTATATGTGCACATGATGAAGAGTACACCGACAGGTGATAAGCCAGTTGAAATTGAAATTCACTAACCGGTGGAAAATGAGCGGCATGCAGGATTAACCGGCATGCCGTTTTGTTTTGTCTGTTATTTCCGTACCAGCCAGACACCCGATTCCATATGATGGGTGAACGGGAATTGATCGAACAGCGCACAACGGGCGATGTTGTGCGTCTGGCAGAGGGTTTTCAGGTTATCGCACAGCGTTTCCGGATTACAGGAGATATAGAGGATCTGCTCATAGGCCTGAATCATGGCGACAGTGGCCGGATCCAGTCCGGCGCGTGGCGGATCCACCAGAATGGTGTTGCACTGATAGCTTTGCAGATCGATCCCTTTCAGACGGTTAAATTCACGCTCGCCATTCATGGCCTGGGTAAACTCTTCTGCTGACATCCGCAGGATCTGTACGTTATCGATCTTGTTTACCGCAATATTATGCTGTGCGGCATGCACTGAAGGTTTGGCTATTTCAGTGGCCAGTACGCGGTTAAAGTTTTTCGCCAGTGCCAGCGAGAAGTTGCCGTTACCACAGTAAAGCTCCAGCAGATCACCCTGACAATCAGCGGTAACATCGGTAGCCCAGCCCAGCATCTGCTGATTCATTCCGGCATTGGGCTGGGTGAAACTGTTCTCTACCTGCATGTATTCAAGCGTGCGATCGCCGACTTGCAGCTGTTCCAGCACATATTCCCGTTCCAGCACGATTTTTTGTTTGTGCGCGCGGCCAACCACATCCACTTCACCGAATTCAGCGCGCAACGCCTGACGCAGTTCAGTTGCGGCAGGTTGCCACGCATCGTTCAGCGTCTTGTGATAGAGCAGGCTGATCAGCGCTTCGCCACTCAGAGTAGTCAGGAAATCGATCTGGAAGAGCTTATATTTAAGCGTGTGATTGCCACGGATCAGCTCCAGCAGTCGCGGCATCAGGCGGTTGATCAGCTGGCTGCCGGTCGGAAATTCATGCACGTAGTAACGCTGTTTGGTTTCGCTGTTGAACATGACGTAGTAAAGCTCATCAACGCCTTCATGCCAGATGCGGAATTCGGCACGCATACGGTAGTGACTTGGTGCAGAGGCAAACACTTCCGGTTCAGGAGCCTGAAACGGGGCCAGCAATTGCGTCAGACGCTGCTGTTTTTCATGCAATTGTTGCTGGTAAAGGGCATCTGAATGGACTGCGTTTGTCATGTTGTACTCCGTCACTGCTGGAAGGCCGGAAATTGTATGCAGTTGTGCGAGGTTGTCCAGTTTTATGCTTAAGTTTTCGGCAACATGATAAGCGAGGTGGTAGCGCTGATGTGAAATCCGGCTGACAGATTACCACGATAACCTGATTTTGTGACGGCGGATACAGCAAAGAACAGTCAGTTCTTGTTAACGAAATGTCAAAACCCGCTATACAGCCTCTTATGTGCTCTCTATAATCCGCGACTCTCTGGCGCAATAACCTGCTTAAAAGGGAATCCGGTGTGAATCCGGAGCTGGCGCGCAGCGGTAATGGGGAACGAAAGCGAATGAGTGAAAACTCAGGCACTGCCATCCGGCGGGAAGCCGTCGCCGTAGGAATGAATCAGCCCCTGAGCCCGAAGACCTGCCAGAGCAAAATCTGAGTCATATCATCCGATATGGTAAACAGGGACCACTACGCGAACTAGGGATTGCCCAAATGTCAAAACGACTGACTGCCTCTGTGCTGTCGGCGCTGGCTATTGCTGCGCCAACACACGCCGAAGAATCCACCGGCCTGCCGATCACGGTAACGGCGACACGCTTTAAACAAAACACTGCATCGGCTACTTCGCCGCTTACCATTGTTACAAAAGATCAGATTCAACGTCATAGCTGGACAACGCTGGAAGAAGTATTACGAAATCAACCCTCACTGGAAACCTCATCGAATGGTGGTAAGGGTCCGCAATCTTCCGTTTTTATGCGAGGATTCAACTCAGAACATACTCTGGTACTAGTTGATGGTA
>RRZT012086797.1_pt1 | contig 18869 bp, 15 predicted proteins | sample 2165551 | NCBI WGS metagenome assembly RRZT01 (sample SAMN10456910, study PRJNA506462) | wastewater metagenome | biome: wastewater; feature: sludge; material: wastewater sludge; isolation source: wastewater sludge with Escherichia coli K12::gfp cells carrying plasmid... | place: USA: Moscow, Idaho... | reverse complement strand
GCTCGCGCACAGCTTCAGGTGCGACACCTGCATGCGCCGGTAAATGCCGCCGATCAGCAAGCCTTCCTCGCTCCAGTCAAACTGAAACGCCTCGCCAAGGGCAAAGGTCAACGGCACAAAGGCGTGCGCTGCCTTGCCCTGATCCCCGCGCCAGGCACGGACAAACGCGGTGAGCTGGCTGTAGCCACCGTCATAACCCTCGGCTTTGATTTGTGCCAGCAGCGCCTTGGCACTGCGCCGTTGTTGCTTGGGACGCAGCGAGTCGGCTTTAAGCGCCTGCTCCAGCGTGCCGTGAAACGGACTCAGCTTGTTGAAAATGGCCCGGCGCAGGTACACCGGCTGCTTGGCTTCCGGCGCTCTGACCCACTTGCGAATGGTGTTGCGCGCCAATCCGGTGCGCTTGGCTATCTCATGCAACGACAGCTTGTCGCGGAAATACATCCGCCGAATTTTGCCCATCATTTCCATACTGATCACCCTGTGTTCTCCTGCTCATAAATTGAGCAGGAGCAGTTGAGCACCTGGGTCAGTTTTCGATCGGCAGAACAGCCTCTACTGGGTCAGTTTTCGGTCAGCGGCAACACAGTGATCAACGCCAGCAGCAGGCCGTTGAACAGCACCAGCTTGAATCGCAATGACAACCTGGCGAACAAGGTACGCATCGATGCACTCCAGCCATGCAAGAAGACACGCGCCCCTTAAGAGTTCGTCGAGTATCTCAACGAGCAAACAAACTGCGGATGCGCGTACTGTCGAAGGGATGGCGTCGGTGCTATTCGTCATCGCCCTCCGACAAGGGCCATGACAAGGGTGACCGACGCGATGCGGACTATTGAGGTATTACCCCTGCCGCCCCAAACAGCAGCAGATGTCCTTCAGTGAGCGGCGCCAATGCGGAGATGTTCAGGCGGTCCTCACGCTGAGATGCGTTGAAGCGCTCCACCTTTGTATCCGAGAGCGCTACCAGCCCCCCATTGCCGACCAGCGCGACGCGGCCATCGGCCAGTTGAGCGACATCGGTGATCGCCTCGACCGTACCGCTGCTCAGTTCGCGCCAGCGTTTGCCAGAACTGTCGCCGAGCAGCACCCGCCCGCTCATGCCGACCAGCAGCGCTCGACCATCACGCAGCCCGACACCACTCCACAGAGAGCCGCTGACGCCGGTGTCGAGTGATTGCCAGCTGGCACCGCGATCAGCAGAGCGATAGGCGTTCCCCGCCTCAGCGGCGATTAACAGGCTGCCATCACGGGTGGCGAAGATATGGTTGAGGTGATAGTCGTCACCATCGGCACCCACGCTCAGTCGCTGCCAGCTCTGCCCGCCATCCTGAGTCTGCGCGGCGTATCCGTATGCCCCAACGACGATGCCGTGCTGGGCATTCTCGAACCACACCGAAAGCAATACCGGCTGCTCCTCCAGGAGTTGCTGCAGAGCCCAGGTTTCACCCCCGTCTTCGGTATGCAGCAACACCCCGCCATGGCCAACCGCCCAGCCCTGCCGCTCATCGATAAAGCTCAGGGCAGTGAGCAAGCCGTCCACCGGCACGCTGCTGGCCTGGCGCCAGGTCTCGCCATCATCGGACAACACGACAATGCCATGGTCACCCACGGCGACCAGACGCCGGCCCACCTGGCTCACCGCGACCAGTGGCGCATGCTGTGCGCTCTCCAGGGCGATAGCCGGAGCCTGCGCGTCAGCAGCCCACACATTACCGGTCACAGCCAATGCCAGGGCCACCAGCGGGAACTGCAGAAAACGAATCGCGAACATCATGCATGCTCCTCTATCAGTGCGCGATCAGGGGAGCACGCACCGGCCCCCGCCGCGGAATCAGGATTTCCAGTACCACGGCCAGCGCTGGCAACAGGGTGATGGCCATGATCATGTTGGCCATGAACATGAAGGTGAGCAGCAGGCCCATGTCGGCCTGGAACTTCAGCGCCGAGAATGACCAGGTGGCGACGCCGACGGACAGCGTCAAGGCGGTGAATACCGTAGCCACCCCAACCTCGCGCAAGGCTTGCTGGAACGCGCTGACGATGTGCTGCCCTGCGGCGAGATGCATCTGCAAGCGGTTGTAGATGTAGAAGGCGTAATCCACGCCGATGCCCACGGCAAGCACCATCACCGGCAGGGTGGCCACAGTCAGGCCGATATCCAGCTCCTTCATGAACCAGTAGCCGAGGAAGGTCGCCAGGGTCAGCGGCAGGCAGCAGGCGATCATGGCGCGCCAGTCGCGGTACACCAGAAACACCAGCAGCACGATGGTCAGGTAGACGTAGAGCATCATCGGCAGCTCTGAGGTCTCCACAATCTCATTCGTGGCTGCTTGTACGCCGGCATTGCCGCTGGCCAGACGTACCGTCACCCCCTCCAACTTATGTTCGGCCCGATAATCCTCGACCGCCTGCACTACCTGTTTCAGGGTGCTGGCCTTGTGGTCGGTGAGATAGAGGTTGATCGGCAGCAGTGTGCAGTCTGCGTTGTACAGGCGCAGGGCCTCGGGCACCTGGCGAACCGCTTCGCCTAGCGACAGCTCATCCAGCGGCAGCGCTGCCCACTTGGGGTTGCCTTCGTTGACGCCGGAGGCCGAAAGCTTGGTCAGCGCCGGCAGGGACTGCGCCGAGAGCACACCGGGCACATTGCCAAGATACCAAGTCAGGCGGTCGACATAGGCCATCACATCGTTGCGGTAGCAGCCGCCTGCAGGGGTTTCCACCGCCACGGTGAACAGGTCCAGGCCCAGGGCAAAGTGGTTGACCACACTCTGCACATCCCTGTTGTACTGAGAGTCTGCATGCAGCTCCGGCGCCCCTGGCAGCACATGCCCTACATGGCGCCCCTGGCTCTGCCATACCGCCAACGCCATCAGCGCTAGGCACAGCAACGTGCCGATGGCCGCATTTCGCGGCTCGGCGATACGCCCAAGGCTGACCATGGCGCCATCACGCCTGGCTCGCAGCCTTTCGACACGCGCCACATAGGCCTTGTCGAAGCTGAAATAACTGGCCAGCACCGGCAGCATGATCAGGTTGGTAATGATCTTGTAGGCCACCCCCACCGAAGCGGTAATGGCCAGCTCGCGGATCATCGGGATGGGCACCAGCACCAGGGTGGCGAAACCGACGAAAGCCGTGATCAGTGCCAGCGTGCCGGGGATGAACAGGCCGGTGAAGCTGCGCCGCGAGGCGGTCATGCCATCTACCCCGGTGCAAACTTCCTTGGAGATGAAATTGACCTGCTGTACCCCATGAGACACGCCGATGGCGAACACCAGGAAGGGCACCAGAATCGCCAGAGGATCGAGGCCGAAGCCCAGCAGAGTGACGGTGCCGAACTGCCAGACCACCGAGACCAGCGAGCAGAACAATGGTAGGAAGGTCAGCCGCCAGGAGCGGGTATACCAATAAACCGCCAGCGCGGTGAGTACGAAAGCCAGGCCAAAGAACTCCACCACGCTCTTGGCACCGGCACCGATATCCCCCATCTGCTTGGCGAAACCAATGATCTGCACGTCGTAGTTGGAGTCTGCGTATTTGCTGCGCACCTCGTCTTCCAGACGCTGGCTGAACTCCAGATAGTTCAGGCGCTTGCCGGTTTGCGGATCCGGATCAGCCAACTCCGCTACCACCATGGCACCGGAATGATCGTTGGCGACCAGGCTGCCGACGAAGCCACCGATGATGGTGCGCTCACGAATGCCAGCTATGGCTTGGTCGTCCAAAGTGCCTACCGTGACATCACCACCTACCACGTCCTCGGCCTTCATGCCCTCCTCGGTGATCTGCACCGCACGGGTATTCGGCGTCCACAGCGAGGTCACGCTGCGCCGGTCGATCCCCGGCATGAAGAACAAGGTCTGAGTCAGGTCGTACAGACGGGTCATCGCCTGCTTGTTCCAGATATCGCCCTGCTTGGCATGCAGCACCACGATGACGCGGTTGGCACCGAACAGCACATCGCGGTACTGGTTGAAGGTCTTGATGAAAGCGTGCTGTTGCGGAAGCTGCTTGTCGAAGCCGGCCGACATTTCCAGGCGTGACGCAAAGCCGCCCATGATCAGGGTAATGACGGCCAGCAGGCCAAGAGTCGCCAGACGATGGCGAAAGAAAAAGCGCTCGAGCGCCGACACCAGGAAAACCAACATGGAATGCCTCGATACAACGAGTGTCGCCAACGGCAAGCCGCGCAAGAGCGCGCACGGTTTGCCGCCAGCGAACTTGGGCTGGATTAGAACGAGTAGGAAATATTGCCGCTGAGGAAGTCGCGATCAGCCATCAGGTTGTTGTCGCCACCGCCCCAGTACTGCACCCACTGCAGGCCGCCCTTCCAGCGGTCACGGTAGTTGAACAGCAGAGAGGTGGTCAGCGACTTGCGACCTTCGACAAACGGCATCGCATTCGGCGTGGTGCCGTTGACGTCGTGACTGAAGTCCAGCTGCGGAGTGACGGTAACGCCGCTGTCGAAGAGGTTGGGATAGTTCATCCCGATCTCGGCCACATAGCCCCAGGACGTTTTGTTTGGTACCGAGTAATCGGGCAGGAAGTAAGGCACCTTGCCGCTGGTATCCAGTCCCGGGTAATGGGTTACCACTGCTTCGGCCATGATGAAGCCCTGGGAGGCCCCCAGTGCGCTGGGGATAAAGCCAAGCGGATCGCTGGCCGAGAAGGTGTAGATGGCATTGATGTCCGCCTGCCACTTTTCCTCTTCGACAAAGCCCTTGTTCACTCCGGTATCGAACACGCTGTACTTGTTGTAGCTACCGGTGAGCCCACTACCGAAGGGAACGGTGGGGTCGATACCGACACTGTCATCGGGACGATAGGACAGCTCGCCCGCAACAGCTACCGGGCCCACCATGGTGCTCATGGAGAGACCGAACAGATCCTTGTCTTCGCCGTAGTTGATGAAATAGTTGTCCACCACCAGGTTGTTCGGATTGCTCCGCGCGGTGTAGCCCACGAAAGGTGTCTTGTCGTGGTAGCGCTGGTAGAAGAGGCCAAAGTCGGTGCCGATGCTCTCCGCGGTCCAGCGCAGTGCCACGCCATACTGGCCGCTGTTCTTCGCCTCACGCTCGCCGGCGTAGGGAATCGCCAGACCAAAAGCCACCAGATCGGCATCGCTCAGACCACTGATACCGGGGGCACCGCACTGACCGGTTGGCGTCAGATCGGCGCAAGTGAGTCCGAGCAGCGGGCCATAGATATTGTTCACGTAGTTCGTCGGGTAGTAGATCGGGCGACGCCCCTCTCCCGCTATATCCGCCGAGGAGAAGTAGGTTCCCACCGGATCGAGCGAGTAGGCATTCCACTTGAACTGGTAATACCCCTCCAGGCTCAGCGTCTCGGTCAGCCCGATATTGAAGGAGGCCATCGGTGCCGGGATGAACACCTCCTTCAGCTGGGTTCCAGGCGTGTGGTACTTGGGCAGGCTGAGGGCGTTGATCTGGTTGATGCCGCCGGGCACGAAGATCTCGGCGCCCCAGCTGATTACCTGGTTGCCCACTTTGACCTTGGCGGGCATCTCGCCGATATCAAAGCTTTTCGCTACCCACAGGTCGAGCAGATCGAAGCGCTCGGTGGCATCGCGCTCGGCCTGGTCGTCCAGTTCCGTGGTGCGCACGTTGTCCATCTTGAAGTCTTTGGCCCAAGCCACCCGACCCAGAGCACTCCAGCCATCACCGAAGCGCAGACTTAGTTCATGAGTTCCCTTGAGCACGTGAGAAAACACATCGTGTTTGTCGTAGTTCAGGTTGCCGTCATCGGCATTGCTGTAGTTGATATCGGCGTTCGCATAGCCGTTGCCACGCGACAGGTTGTAGTACCGACCAAGCTCGTTGTTGGTGCCGGGATTGCACCCACCACTGTCACCACCGAGTAAATGACAGTCGGGAGACTGCAAACGGGTGGCGAAACCATATGACAGCGTGGAGTCGAAGCTGCCGGATATCCCTTCCTCACTGCCGAACAGAACGGCGTAGCTCGGCTGAGTCCAGAGCAGGCCAGATGCAAGCGCGATCGACAACGCCAGAGGGTTATGCAGGCACGGCTTTGCCTGCAGCGCAGCCGCGCCGCATGTTTTTTGCTTTTTCATATTGTTGTGCTCCGGACCGGTCAACGCTCGCCGCGACGGCGCAGCTCGTTGGAGTTGAACATCTTGTCGCTCACACGCCCTTGCAGCCCTGCGCCGAGATCGAGCGACAGGCCTTCCTGAGTGAAGCCGTCGGCGATGTAACGGCGGGCGATCAGGTCGTAGCTGACGTACTCGAAGCTTGTGCAGGCCTGGATCTCGGGATCGGCCCACAGGCTGCCCTCCTGCACGCGCCAGAGATTGCCCTTGGCGTCGTACATATCGACATGCAGCAGGCTCCAGCTATCTTCGTCGAAGAAGAACACCCGCTTGGCGAAGGAGTGGCGCTTGTCGGCCTTGACGGTTGCCTCGACCACCCACACGCGGTGCTTCTCGTAGCGCTGCACGTCGCGATTCAGGTAGTCCTGGCCGATCAGTTGCTCATACTTGTTGGACTTGTCGACCAGCTTGTACGAGTTGTACGGCACCAGCATTTCCTTCTTGCCGACCAGCTTGAAGTCGTAACGATCCAGAGCGCCGGTGAACATGTTGATCTGGTCGACGAAGTACAGGTTGTCCGAGCCGGCAATCGGATTGTCGTAGGCGAAGGAAGGAGCCAGACGAACACGACGCTGTCCGGGGAAGTAGATCCACGAGCTCTGCGCCTTATCCAGGAAGGAGTGCACCAGATACATCTCGCCCGCCCGGGAAGAAGGTGACAGTACGTCATAGAGCAGCTTGGCCTCGATTCCGCCGGTATCGCTCGGGTCCCTCACAGCAGCATCGTTATAGGGATAGTACTCATGCGCCCATTGCCGAACCTCGGTCAGCGCGCCCCCCTTCTCACGAAGCAGGATCGAGACCTGCGCACGCCGCCCCTTGGCCATGTAGCGCAGCTTGTAGTTCCACATCACCTCGATGCCACTCTGCGGTACCGGGAATGGCACAGCGGCGCCGACAGCCTGCTCCAGGCGCCAGCCATCGCTGCCAATACGCGCCTGGCCGGCATACGCCTTGGAGCGCTCAGCCACTTCGGAAGGAATCGCACAGCTGCGGTGCGTGGGATAGACATCCAGGCGGTAACCCGGATAGGTCTTGATCAGCGCGACCTGCCCTTCCGGCAAAGAATTCTGGTACTTGGCCACATTGCTCGCGTCGATAGAGTACAGCGGCTTTTCACTGGCATATGGATCTCCTTTCCCTCGCGACCATCCAGCAGGGGCTTGAATCAAGCCGCCACTCCAGGCGGGGATGCTCCCATCGGCATTACCGGCCTTCTCTGCCCCAATCGGGGTTAGCTCACTCCCGAGCTTACTCAGGTCAGGCGAGGTTGCCGCCTGCAAGTGACTGGTACCAAGGAGCGCCAACAGCGCACCACCCAAAAGTGAAAACTGGAGGTTTTTCATGAACTTCTCCTGGAGGGAGCTTTTTTGTGGTTATTGGGAAGCAGTTCGATGTGGCCTAGAAAAGCCGGGGAATAGCGGATCTGTCTTGAGTAGGTGCCAAGGGCCGATGGCGTCGAAGCGATGCAGGTGTTGCTAACCGTTCGGATGCGTTGCACTTGCTGCTAGGTGCAGATAATTGAGCGCCACTCCAGGCGTGAACCTTATTGACGGCCATTTGCCTACCTCTCGTTGATTTTCTTGTTGTTCGAGTAGGTGATCGGGATCGGATGGGAAAAGCGGGCTGATCAAAAATCCAGCCCGAAGCGTTCCGACTCACCTGGCTGGAAAAGTATTCAATGCCACTCAAGACGGATTGCCCGCGCATGCCAGAGTCATTGATATCTGATGCCAATCGGGCCTGAGCACAGGCTTGGAGGTAGGAGCGGAACGATGAGGGAAGAGAGTCCGTACGCGGCCAGCATCTTGATCGGTCAGCAGTCGACTGCCAACACAGCAGGTCAGCGGTAGCGCAGCCGATGGCCCCGATGCCCTATGGATTGATTACCAGCAATGGCCCGCCTCTTGCTTGCCACGCACCTAGGCATAAGCAGCACTCAACTGAGCGATGCATGCCGAGTCATCCAATCGAGAGTAAGATGTGGAAGGCGATTACCCTCAGGGGTAAGTCTTCAGCATAAGAACAATCACCGACCGAGCCGCCCCTGACAGCGGGCACTAGGCCAGGAAAGGGATAGAAGTAAAGGCTGCAGCACAATGAAATCCGGCCGCACAGTGGTTTCCGAAAACTTCTTCCGCAGATTCAAGGAAGTGTTTGCCCCCTATCTATCCATGCTTGACGTCGACTCTCGCGTCTTAGAGCGCGCAGACATAGAGATACCCGTCGAGCAATATCTAGCTCTATGGGAAGCTGCGGGAAAGGTCAATCCCAATGTTGGGCTTGAGCTCGGCATGCAGTCCGAGCCAGACGACATCGGCGCACTCGGCCATGCCATACACTGCGCGACAACGGTTGAAAAAGCACTGCTGACACTTCAGCAATTCATCATCGTCTTCGCCCAAGAATCGAATATAAAGCTGGAGTTCGATAGTCGAACGATCTGTATTGAATACGGTGTTACCTATCCCACCGTCATCTCCAAACGCCAGGACTCGGAGTTCGCCATTGCCGCCATCTTGCGGCAGCTTAACTTGATCACCGCTAGCACCATCCGCCCCACTCGCGTTGACTTCGCACATAGCAAGCCTGCGGACATATCGGCGCATAAACTGCTGTTCCAATGCCCGATCCACTTCAATCAACCGGCCAATCGAATCTGCCTCCCCATAGAGACTTTGCAACTGCCAGTGGCTCACGGTAACGAGCGGCTGTACAAAGCCCTTGAGCCTTATCTGGAAAAAGAGCGCCAAGTACGCACCGTTACGGATGAACTACTGCCGCAAATCACCCGGATAGTCGCCGCCGAAATGAGCAGCGGGGCCCCTTCTATCGACGAAATATGCGATCAGTTGAACCTGAGCCGGCGTACGCTCCAGCGTCGGCTGAAAGAGCATGGAATCGAATTCTCAACGCTGATTGAAGATGTCCGTCGAGAGCTCGCCCTCTCGTACATGAAGGAATCGAACTACTCCATGACGGAAATCTCTCTACTGGTGGGCTATTCAGAATCGGCCTCCTTCACCCGAGCCTTCCGACGCTGGACCGGACAATCGCCCCAGCAGTATCGCGCGGCCCACCTGGCTTCCTGACCCCCCTCGGTTTGGCACCCGCTGCCGGAAGAACTGGCACTGCCAGACAATCTCCCGCGCTCGCGGAGCTCTATGCTGATCCTGTGACGGCGCCCCAAGGTCATCAGCCCCATCGCCATTGGCATTCCTGAGACCTGCGCGCCATGGCTGACGAGCGACCTTCTCTCAGCAGCCCCAGCCCAGCCAAATGATCACTGTGAGGGGATCTGCGTGAGTAGCATCGAACAATCGTGGGACGTCATCATCGTCGGAGCGGGCGTGTCTGGCCTCAGGGCCGCACTCGACCTGAAAAAAGCAGGCCAGCAGGTCTTGGTGCTTGAGGCTAGGAACCGAGTGGGCGGGCGCTCGATGCCCGGTACCGTGGCCGGCCACACAGTCGACTTTGGCGGCCAATGGCTTGGTGCTGATCACCACTTGTTCCGTGAGCAGGCGCAAAGCCTTGGTGTCGGAATCTACCCTCAGCATACCGAGGGCAACAACCTGGTCAGCCTGGATGACAGCATCCAGTCCTATGGTTCGCAGGTGCCCAAGTTGCCCTGGTCCTCGTTGCTGAGCCTGGGAATCGCTGATCAGATCTTACAGCATGACCTGCGACGGCTCGGACACCTCGCACCATGGCAGGCTGATAACGCCGCCGAACTCGACAGGGAGTCGCTCGAGGCCTGGATCGACAGAAAGGTTCACACCAAAGCCGCCAGAGGCCTGATACAACTGATCGCCAAGGCCATTCTGTGCGCGGAACCCTCTGAGGTGTCCTACCTCTTCTTCCTGGAGGTACTGCGCCAAGGTCATGGGCTGGAAACGATGATCGGAGTGAAAGGCGGCGCTCAGCAGGACAAGTTTGTCGGCGGCGCCTGGCAAGTACCTAAGCGCATGGCCGACCTGCTCACCGAACAGATACGACTCAATTGCCCGGTGCACGCTATCGAGCAGGACACCCAGGGCGTGCGCGTGCTCTGTGCCCAGGGCACGTTCCATGCTCGACGGGTAATCATGACAGTGCCCCCGGCACTTGCTTCCCGCATTAGCTATGAACCTGCGCTACCGGCCAAACGGGCCAGCCTGATCAGGCGCATGCCGATGGGCTGCGTGATCAAGATTCATGTGGCGTATCCCACACCCTTCTGGCGCTCTCGTGGCCTGAGTGGTGCGGTGATTAGCCCTAATCGCGCGCTTAGCATGGTCTTCGATCAAACGCCGCTCAATGGCGAGGTCGGGATACTCGTCGGCCTTATCGAAGGCGAACATGCCGTTGAGCTCAGCGAGATTGGGCCCGATGCCCGCCGAGCGCGCGTCATGGCTGATCTTGTGCACTACTTTGGCGCTGACGCGGCCCAGCCACTGGAGTACGTGGACCACGACTGGATTCATGAGACCTGGACAGAGGGCGGCTACGGGGCCCACATGCCACCGGGAGTCATGACGACCTACGGCGAGGCCATTCGCGAGCCGCATGGCCGCATTCACTGGGCAGGGACTGAGACCGCCACGGAGTGGATGGGCTACTTCGAGGGCGCCATGCAGTCCGGCATCCGAGCCGCCAGCGAAGTGCTCGAAGCCGAGCGCCAAACAGCCGCCTAAGCCTCCCCCAATCCTTCTGGGGCGTGTCGGAACGGCCGTCCCTCCCCTCTCCTCGTCCCGTGCCGATCCAACGCGAACGTATTGGCACGATCTGCTGAAAAGACTGGCACTGCCGGACAATTCCAACGCCAGCCGCACCGATACCCTCCCGACATCACCACTGCATCTCTGAGCGCACGCGAGGCGGCGCTTCAGGGGCAACTGCATCTGCCCAGCGTCAGGAGACACATCGCAATGAACACCGCAGCCCAGATTGGCCATGCCTTAACTAGCGAAGCAGAGGCTGTGCGTATATTCACCTTGCAACGGGCCGCGCATCGCGAACATCCCATCCCCAGCCTGGAGATTCGCCGCAAGAATCTCAAGCGTCTGGAAATGATGCTGCTGGAGAACCAGGACGCCATCTGTGCAGCCATCAGCCAGGACTTCGGCAACCGCGCCCACCAAGAAACCAAGTTGCTCGAACTGTTCCTGACGGTCGATGGCATCCGCGACTGCCACAAGCGCTTGTCCAAGTGGATGAAGCCGCAACGCCGCAACGGCTCTATTTGGTTCTTCGGTGCCCGTAACTCGGTGATTCCCCAGCCCAAGGGCGTCGTGGGGGTCGTAGCCCCCTGGAACTACCCACTGTTTCTGGTGATGGGGCCGGTAACAAGCGCACTGGCAGCGGGCAATCGCTGCATGGTGAAAATGGCCGCGAACTCTCGTCATCTCTGTGCACTGCTACAGCGCCTTGTGGCTCAGAATTTCGACGAGCACACCCTGGCCATCGTGCCTGGTATCAGTGGCTCGGTCTTCTCAAGCATTCCCTTCGATCACCTGATCTTTACAGGGTCGGCCGAAACCGGGCGCTGGGTCATGCGGGCCGCGGCCGACAATCTGACACCAGTAACGCTTGAGCTGGGCGGAAAATCCCCGGTGATAGTCGCCGAGGACTTTGACCTAAAGACGGCGGCCGCGCGGATTCTGCAGATGAAGACGGTCAACGCAGGACAGACCTGCGTGGCACCGGACTATCTGTTCGTCCATGAGAGCCAGCTGGAGGCATTCGTAGAGCACTGCCGCGCCATCACCCCCCAGCGCTACCCGTCGCTGCTGACCCAAGACTACACCTCGATCATCGATCAGAGCGCTTATGGGCGGCTGATGGAGTATCTCGACGACGCCGAAAGCAAGGGCGCTCAAATCATCAATCTGCTGCCCGGCAGCATCGGTAACGAAGCCGTCCGCAAGATCGCCCCGGTCCTGGTGCTAGGAGCTACCGATGACATGCGCGTCATGCATGAAGAGATCTTCGGCCCGATTCTGCCGATCAAGACCTATCGCAACCTGGATGAGGCGCTGGACTACATCAAGAACCGGGATCAGCCGTTGGCCCTCTACCTGTTCACCAATCAACGCCAGCTACAGAAACGGGTAGTAGCCCTGACGCAGTCCGGCGGTGTCGGGATCAACGACTGCGGGCTGCATGCCGCCCAGCATGACCTGCCGTTTGGCGGTGTCGGTGCCAGTGGCATGGGCCACTACCACGGCTACGAAGGCTTCCTTGAGTTCTCCAAGCTGCGCCCGATCTTCAAGCAGTTTTCGCGCCCGGCATTTCCGCTCCTGTATCCCCCCTACGGAGCGCTCTTCGACCGGCTGATTAAGCTGATGCTCGGGCGCTAACCCGCGACCTAAGGCTTGTTGCAGGCCCCTGCAGCAAGCCCTGATTACCAGCAACCCTCCAGCACTGTTGCTCCGCAACTTGGCATAGCCACCAACAAAGAGAATGAAAGGCATGACCGCTATCAAAGACTCGCATCTGGAAAACCAGTCCTTCTGGCAACATGACTACGGCCACTACTCGCCTAACGCCGCACTCACGCAGAACCTGAATGCGGATGTCGCCATCATTGGGGGCGGATTCACCGGCCTAAACACCGCCTGGCAGTTCAAGAAAGACAACCCCAATGCGCGCGTGGTGGTGCTGGAAGGCGCCATCATCGGTTTCGGCGCCAGCGGTCGGAATGCCGGATTCAGCACCAAGCTCTTTGGCCTAGAGCCTGAGATGGTGCTGCTGCGCTGGGGCAAGCAGAAGATGATCGATGCCCACCACTACCTCAAGAAAGCTGTAGCGCATACCCAGAACCTGATTGAGACCCACGGTTTTCAATCCGACTACTGCCATACCGGGATGGTCAGGATCAGCTACTCGCAACAGCAGTTGGACCGCATGAAGAAAACTTATCAGCTGCTCCAGGATCTGGGCATTGATGGGGATCTGACCTGGCAGAACAGAGACCGGATTCGCCAGGATTTCCACTCCGAACGTTTCATCGGCGGCATCTACGAAACCGACACGGCTCATCTCAACCCCTGCAAACAGGTTCGCGAACTCAAGCGCCTGGCGGAGTCGGCAGGGGTGGAAATCTATGAGGCCAGCCCTGTCACTCGCATCGAAAGGGCTGCCACGGCAATTACAGTCGCGACTGAAAAAGGCCGCGTGGTCGCCGACAAAGTCGTGATCGCAACTAATGCTTACTCGCGCGAGGTGCCGGATAGCCGCACGCTCAAGGCCCGGCAGTACCCGCTGTGGACCTACCAGATCGTCACAGAGCCGCTCACCGCCGCGCAGTGGGAAAGCATCGGCTGGAAGGACCGACAGTCGTTCGGGGATAACCGGCAGATGCTGCATTACTACCGCCCGACCGTCGACGGGCGAATCGCCATGGGTGGTGGTGATGCGATCGTGTACAAAACCGGCGCGCTGGTTGAGACGCCGTCTGCGATGAGCTGGAAGCACTGCGAGGCTCACCTGAAGTGGATCTATCCCCAGCTGAAAGATGTCCGCATCGACTACCGCTGGGGTGGACCTGTATCGGTCAACGTCGACATGGTTCCTGAAATCAGCTTTGTCGATGACGAGCGCATCATCTACGCAGGGGGCTGCTTCGGTCACGGTGTTGCACTGACCCACCTCAATGGGCGCACCATTGCTGACCTGCTCAACGGCCAGAAGACCGAGCTGACGGACTTCTGGATCGTGAACAGAAAATCCATCTCCATGCCGAACGACACCCTTTCCTTCCTCGGTGGCCGCGTCGCCCGCCAGGCGCTCAAAGCCTGGGACTGGTGGGAGGAGCGCAGCTTGAAGGACATTTGAGCGATCTCCGATTCATCTATTTTCTCCAAGCACTGTGGACTACCCCTGCACCTGTAGTGGATCCCGCCCCGATGTAGAGGGCCTATGTACCGAGTCTTCTGGATCCTGTTTCTGCTGCTGGCTAGTCACCTTGCTCATTCAGCTTGCTCGCGGGAAATATTGGTTCCGTTCAGTGAGCTCGGTGTGGACCAGTGGCAAAGAGAGGGAGTCCGCGCCGGACTGTCCATCGAATATCTGGAAGAGGTAAGCCGGCGAAGCGGATGCCGATTCGCTTACACGGATGTGCCGCGTGCAAGAGCCTGGTTGATGTTTGCGCGCGGCGAGGCCGACGTGGTGCTCGGGGCTGTTCGTAGTGCTAGACGTAATGAGGCAGGATCGTTTTACAGCCAGCACATAGAAGAAGGCGTTTCCCTTGTCAGCCTCAAGGCACACCCACTGCACCTGAAATCTCGAGAGGCCATTCTTGCTTCAGGACTAGCCTTCTCGTTTGTACGCGGACACGACTATGGCCCTAGAACAGCTGAGCTAATCAGCGCGCTTATGGCACGCGGATCACTGGCCCTGGTCAGGGACCCGAAAGCCATGTTGCGCATGCGACGTCTCCCCGTCTTCAGTAGCAGCTGGCTTTAGAGCCCTGGGTCAATGTAACGGCTTTGGAGGCCAGTTGCTCGGCATAGGCCAATGGGGTTAACCCACCCAGCCCTTTCTTCGGTCTCTCTTCGTTGTATTCCCTGCGCCAGGACTCAATCACTACCTTGGCGTGCGGCAGACTGGTGAACCAGTGTTCGTTCAGGCATTCATCACGAAAGCGCCCGTTGAACGATTCGATGTAGGCATTCTGATTGGGTTTGCCGGGCTCAATCAGAAACAGCTGTACACCTCGCTGATGAGCCCATGTCAGCATGGCGCGACCACAAAACTCCTTGCCATTGTCTGTGCGGATGGCCTTCGGCAGCCCGCGAGACATGGCCAGGCGATCTAGGATGCGCGTCAACGAAAGCCCGCCAATCGCTCGTTCTGGCACGATGGCGACAGCCTCATGGGTAGCATCATCCACCACGGTCAGGCTCTTGATGACACGCCCTTCAGCCGTGCGATCAAATACAAAGTCCATCGACCAGATCTGGTTGGCGGCCCGAGGGCGGCCCAGCGGCTGTCGATCTGCAATCGGGATCTTCTTGCGCTTACGCCTTTTCACCTGCAAGCGGGCTTCGGCATACAGGCGCTCCACACGCTTGTGGTTGACCACCTCGCCAGCCTGGCGCAGCTTCAAATAGATCATCGCGGCGCCATAGCGGCGATGCCGATGGACCAGGGCCACAATGCGCTCGCGCAGGCTCTGGTTGCGATCCGGCCTCGGTTGGTAGCGCAGAGCACTGGCGCTCATGCGCATCACCTGAAGCGCTCGTCGCTCACTCAAACCGCGTGCCGTCATGTGACGCACCAGCTCGCGACGGGAGGGTGCGCTCACCACTTTTTTCGCAACGCCTCGCGGGTGACTTCGATCTCCAGCATCGACTCGGCGAGCATTTTCTTCAGCCGGGTGTTTTCGCTTTCCAGCTCCTTCAGGCGCTTGGCATCCGACACACTCATCCCGCCGAACTTGCTACGCCAGAGGTAATAACTGGCCTCCGAGAAGCCATGACGACGGCACAGCTCCTACAGCAAAGCAGATGACGGCTCGACGGTGATTCAAGCTATTCGCATCACAAACGGCCAGCGAGCGGTTGATACGGCAGCTGGGAAGGACGCAGTGCAGAGCAGGGGGGGATTCATGAATCAGGTCGCCTTTAAGGACTGTGGGCGTGTGAACTTTGCCAACACGGGGCATGGTGAAGGAGTTGTTCAAGGTATCCACACCGGGCGCGGGATGACTGCTAAATGCAAAATCCGAAACTGGGACGGTCAGTGGCATATTGTTGAAAGCAGATAATCGAAGCGAGCACAAAGGAGTAATCATGGAAGTTGTTGCAATCAAAAACCTTAAAACACTTAGTCATTCGCAGAAGGAAGAAATACTGCGGATGGCTGAACGCTATAGCCTAGATTTGGTCAACCGACCGATCAGCGCTGATCACCCTATGTTCGGCGTAGTTCGCGCCTGGATGCTGACTGATATCGCCCTTCAGCTTGATCCAGCAATTAGCCTTCAGATCAATTCTGAAGTAGTAATCGCTGTAAATGTCGCATCAAAAATTATAGGCTTCATGACCCTGAGCCGAGCTAATGACTCCGCAACTGCTTGTGGAATAAATTATATCTGCGTTGATTCAGCACATCGCAATCAGGGGGTCATGACTGCGATGATTGACAGCCTGAAACCACGCTTCACCGATATAGCACTCAGCTGCTTTCCAACACTCGTAGAAGCGTATGAAAAGATCGGATTCGTAATGTGCGAGGCCCAAGGAGCTCAAGTCGCTATGCGAATTGGGGACTCGTACAATATGAATGTCATCGATCCAAATTACTTGAACAATCAGCGTGCTGTTTCGCAAGAAGCACAACGCTTGATCAACGAGCTAGGCCCGAAGCGAGCAGTCGCTGTCAATGATGAGTATGACGCGGAAACAAAGCGCATCTCAAAGGAAGTCGCGGCTTTCGTTGAGCAACGCAGAACAGCGGCATCGCAAACGGACGACTGACCGACCAGCTACCGGCTCATACCCATCCCCATAGGTTGCTCAGGCAACGACCCGGCAGAACACTCACGTCACTTGCCGGGTTGGTTGCCCCCTCCTCCTCCTCAGTCCGTATCTCTCCGACCTCTCCTACTGTAATCGCACGCGGGTTTTCTCCGGGCTGGGACTTCTGCGTTCCTGGTAGGGTCAATCTGCTCGAGCGCGACTGTGGGCTAGGGTGTGGGACACCTCATTTGGGATTTCCCAATCGCCCTATAGATTCTGGCCTGTAGCCGTTTTGTATGGGGATACCTTATCCTCCTACATTCCGGCGAGATCTGGCGCGACCGCAGTATCAGCGCGCCTGCGAACCAACGAGCCGCGAGGAATTCGTAGTGAAAACCCATGATTCGAATGAGCACGCTCAAAGCGAGCCGATTTCTGGTGAGATTTACCACGTCACGCCAACCCGTCATCTCGAGTCCATATTTCGTGATGGCTTACGGCCGCAGATTGGGCCTCGCTCCGCGCTACTCGGTGAGGCCAAGGAAATGGTCTATTTCTTCGGGTCGATGCTGGCAGTAGAGGACGCACTCAGTAACTGGCTTGGTGAAGCGCTCGATGACGAGCCTGGAGCGATTTCCGTTCTTGCCGTCGATCGCTCAGGTTTACACCTCGTTTCAGATGGTGGGTACGAGCTTGCGTGTCCTCACCTCATTCGGCCGGAGAACATTTCTCTCGCTTTTCAGGATGATGTGCCGGCGGATGAAAGGAACGGCCCGGTGACCGGGGGGGCACCTCATGAGCAAACTAACCCCTAAGTTCGTCAAGGATGTCGACCAGCCCGGCTCCTACCAGGACGGAAGGGGGTTGATTCTTCGTGTATCAGCTACCCTGCGGAAGAGCTGGGTCTTTCGCTATATGCTGGCGAAGCAAAGGCACGATCTTGCCCTGGGTACGTTTCCTGCCTTGAGCCTCAGAGACGCACGACTGGAGGCTGACAAGTACCGACTCGATATCGCACGCGGCGTTGATCCAGCCGCTGAACGCGCGAAGGCCAAAGCTGCCAAAGCATCGCGAGCCACAACGAGCCACACATTTCGGGCGTCGGCAGAAAGGTACATACGCACGCATTCGTCGAGCTGGTCCAAGAAGCATCACCAGCAATGGCAGAATTCCCTCACGAAGCATGTCTACCCTGTCATAGGCGGATTTCGGATAGCCGAGGTCGACACGGACGATATCCTGGATGTGCTGACGCCGATCTGGAGCAAGATCTCGGTTACTGCGAACCGCATCCGGAATCGCATTGAGCTCGTGCTCGATGCAGCCAAGGCACTGAAGCTTCGGCAAGGCGAAAACCCCGCACGGTGGCGCGGTCACCTCGACAAGCTCTTGCCCAAGCAATCGCATACGGTAGTCCCCTTCCCGTCTCCGACACCTTCACGAACGGCCGAGCTGCTGGCCAGGCTCGACTCGCTGGATGGTGCAGCAGCTCGTGCTGTTGAGTTCGCAATTCTGACAGCAACACGTAACCAGGAGGTGAGTGGGGCCCAGTGGGCAGAAATAGATTGGGAGGAGAAAATCTGGTTGATCCCGGCAGAACGCATGAAAGCGGGCAAGGCTCACCGGGTACCACTTACTGACCAAATGATCGAGGTGCTACGGCAGCAGGTCGGAAAGCATGCCAAATGGATATTTCTCAACTCCTGGCGCACAGGCCCGATTCCCGGCAACGCAATGGCAAGGGTGCTCGATCAGCTCAAGGTCGATGGAGTGGTACCGCATGGGTTCAGATCTACTTTTCGGACGTGGGCCGCGGAAGAAACCGATCACCAGCGAGAGGTTTGCGAGATGGCTCTCGCACACACCCTCAACAGTAAGGTCGAAGCAGCATATAACCGAGGTGACTTGCTGGATAAACGCCGCGCTCTGATGGAGGATTGGGGTAGATTTCTTGCCGCCAATGCTACCCAGGTGAGGGGTAGAGTGTCGGAAGTTTCGGAGATGCCCCCTGATCCGGGGTCTGACCTGGCCAAGGTCCAGCCGGCTGCCTGACGGAGGAGATGATGGGCGCTCTGCTAGGAGCGCCCGAGTAACAGCCAGCTTATTCGCTGGCTTGGCCGAAGGTGGTGCCTCGAATATTGTTTGCCTCGTCGCAGATCCGAGCTACCTCCAGTAGTGCCTTCAGCGCTCTATCCTCCGTCTCCCTCGTGGCAAAGGCAATCATGAACCCATGCAGCAGGCCGGTGAGCATTGCCCCACTGTCAGCAACGTTTCGGTTCCCTGCAACGGCGGAAAAT
>RRZT010120510.1_pt1 | contig 18873 bp, 18 predicted proteins | sample 2165551 | NCBI WGS metagenome assembly RRZT01 (sample SAMN10456910, study PRJNA506462) | wastewater metagenome | biome: wastewater; feature: sludge; material: wastewater sludge; isolation source: wastewater sludge with Escherichia coli K12::gfp cells carrying plasmid... | place: USA: Moscow, Idaho... | reverse complement strand
CCTGTAAATGAAAAAATTGTAACGATGCCGGAAGATTATTATTTCAGTTCTGCAAGAAACTATGCTGCGTTAGAAAATGAATTAGAAGTGGTTTTATTAGATTTACTTTAGTTGCCTATTGAAATGGGCACAATTTGCAAAACTGCGCCAACGATTGTCTGTAAATAAGAGCTATCGGATTTAAATCACATATATTTACTAACTGATTAACAAATTACAGTTCGTTTAGCCGTTTTTAGGCTAACTAACGTTTGCTGTCACTATACAGAACACTCAAAAAAGAAAGAAAATGAAAAAAATAGTAACATTTTTGCTTTTGACACTTTATTCAGCTTTTGCCGTTGGACAAAATAATACAAAGAAAAAACAAGAAATAAGTAAACCTTTTGTTCTCGGAGAAATCATTGAACTTCAATCAAAAGTTTTATCCGAAAAACGAATTTTAAATATATATCTTCCACAAGGCTACAATCCGAATGACAGTATAAATTACCCTGTCACATATTTACTTGATGGTTCGGCTGACGAAGATTTCATTCATGTCGTTGGACTTTTTCAGTTCAACAATTTTTCTTGGATAAATAGAGTTCCAAAGTCAATTCTTGTTGGAATTGCAAATGTTGATAGAAGACGTGATTTTACTTATCCATCAACGATTGCAGAGAACCAAAAGAGAGATCCTACCTCAGGAAAATCTGCGAATTTTATTTCTTTTATTGAGAGTGAATTGCAACCGTTTATTGAAAAAATATACAAAACCAATAATTCAAAAACTATTATTGGGCAGTCTGCAGGCGGACTTTTAGCAACAGAAATTTTAATAAAAAAACCGAAACTTTTCAACAAATATATAATTATAAGTCCAAGTTTGTGGTGGGACAATGGTTCACTATTAAATGGGAAATCGGAAATATACCAAGAGAATTTTCAAGAAAATACCGATATTTATATTGGTGTAGGGAAAGAAGGACTCGCACCAACAGAAATCCCTCATGTAATGGAGGTTGATGCAAATTTATTAGCAGAGAAACTAAAAAGCACGAAGAGCAAACATGTGAAAGTACATTTTGATTATTTGCCAGAAGAAGATCATGCAACAATTACGCATCAAGCAATTTTTAACGCCTTGAGAATTTTATATCCAAAAATTAAACAAGAATAAAACAACGAACAGCTAACAGCTAGGATCCCCATCGCGCAGTTATCCCACTAGAGTGAGCGAACAATAAAAAAAATGGCTATAAAGCATAGAGCCACAACAGCCGAAGATGCTTATTTTCATCACTATAAGTGCAATAAATTTGAGAACTATTTTTACACGATTAAATCAAATTGATTATTATTTCGGCTCTGCAAGAAATTATGCTGCGTTAGAAAATGAATTAGAAATGGTTTTATTAAATTTGTTTTAGTTGCTAATTGAAATGGGCACAGTTTACAAAACTGCGCTAACGATTGTCTGTAAATAAGAGCTATCAGATTTCACCGTTTTTCTACTAGTTTAAAAATAGATACCTAATTATGAAAAAAACAATTGACCGTGTTACAAAAATGGAAAACATATTAGACGACCTCATTATAGTGGTTGAAAAATCTGATAAAGCAATGAATGAACTTGCAGATTGTTTGAAAAATTTAAATACATTAAAAAAATATTATCAGTCACAATATATGAAAGATGTTATGGCAGACAAACGCCATGAAATCCCACAAGATCTTAAACGAGGCGTTTTGAGTGAAGATGCTGTTGAAACTTTACTTATCGATTTGTTTGAATTATCGAACAAAATGGCAAAATTAAGCAAAAAAATAAGATAGTTTTTTGACCCTACTACTTAGTAATAAAACCACCCGATCGCGCAGTTGTCCTACAATCGTTAGCACAGTTTTGCAAACATTTATCTGTAAATAAGAGCTATCAGAATAAAAATGTACCTTAAAAAAACTGTTTCAATTTTGGAAGCTATAACAGCACTTTTCAGAGTCTTCTACGGTTTGTTTATATTTGTTTTCATGCCAATCACTTTTAAAAAAAAAGGATGGTTTTATAATCTAAACCATTTATATTTACGCTTCTAATTAATAAAACGCACGCAGTTTGGGGGTTTTTAGACAAACTGCGTTATGGGCAATTTTACAGCAAATCTCTACAAATCCAGAAACATCACAGCAATGACAGAATTTTGGGAAAAAACATTTAAAGCAAAGCAAGAAATGTGGGGTTTTCAGCCTGCACTATCTACTGTATTGACAAAAGAGCTTTTTATGAAGCGCGAAGTGAAAAATGTACTTATTCCTGGAATTGGCTATGGTCGAAATGCTGCCATTTTTATAGATATTGGCATGACTGTAACAGGAATAGAAATTTCCCAAACTGCAATTGATTTAGCCAAAAAACATTTCGGAAACGATTTGGTTATTTATCACGGTTCAGTTACTGAAATGCCGTTTGACAAAAATCAATATGACGGAATATATTGTTACGCTTTAATTCACTTGTTAGACAAAAAAGAAAGAGCAAAACTAATCCAAGATTGTTTTAACCAACTCTCAGAAAATGGACTTATGGTTTTTACAGTTGTTACGAAGAAAGCACAAATTTATGGTCAAGGAAATTACATTGAGAAAGACAGATATGAAATATTTGATGGTTTAAAAATGTTCTTTTACGATAAAGTTACAATACAAGAAGAATTTGAGAAAGCTGGTCTATTTGAAATAATAGATGTGGACGATGTTCATCCCTTTTATCTGCTAAAATGTAAAAAAGCTACTACGCTAAAATTGACGGAATAAAAAAAACACAACAGTTAGATTCGTTGCGTACTGCAACACGAACAATAAAACCAAAGTTGAACAGAGGCACAAATAATTTCAAAAAATATTGTTCCTAAAGCTGAAGAAACAATTAGTTATGGAATACCCACATTTAAACTGAACAAAAATGCTTTAGTATACTTTGCAGAATATAAAAATCACATTGGCTTTTATGCTACTCCAATAGGACACCATAAATTTAAAGTAGAATTATAAACAAGATAAGGGTTCAGTTCAATTTCCGTTAAACAAACCAATACTTTACAACTTAATAAAAAGAATAGTAAAATTCAGAATAGTAGAAAACGTGCGAAAACTAAAAAAATAATATATGACTCACAAACTCTTTCCTTGCTTGTGGTTTGACAGACAAGCCAAAGCAGCAGCAGATTATTATTGTTCCGTTTTTAAGGACTCAAAAATTGTTTCTGAAAATCCGATGGTTGTAATTTTTGAACTCAACAGCACCAAATTTATGGCTCTCAATGGCGGGCCACAATATAAATTTTCGCCTGCCAACTCGTATGTAATTACATGCGACACACAAGAAGAGATTGACCATTATTGGGAAAAACTTGGCGCTGGCGGAACCTATAATAAATGCGGTTGGCTTGATGATAAATTTGGTGTTTCATGGCAAATTGTTCCTACAATATTAGGTCAATTAATGAACGACCCAGAAAAAGCACCCAAAGCAATGTATGCTTTTATGCAAATGACCAAATTTGATATTGAAAAATTAATTAACGCTTAAAAAAACAGTAAAACAAGCAAACGAATTTTTATTGATTTAGCAGACCAAGAAAATTAACTGACAGCAACATTATTCAACCTTTTATTGAGAAATTTAGAGCTGAATGCCAATGGCCAAAAAACGCTATTTAAAAAGTTAGGGCAATGGGAGTGATTACATTTACAACGGTAAAAACTGGAAACCTATTTATTGTAACATTTTCTATTTTGTTCCTGATTACTTATTCAAGAGTTAATGAATTTACAAAGCAAAGTTTAACCTTAAAATGCAATTAAAATTATGAGTGAATTAACACTTCGTGTAACAAAAATGGAGAATATACTAGACCATCTCACTGAAATAGTTGAAAAATCGTACGAGACTATGAATGATCTAAAAAGTAATTTGGATAAATTAAAAACCCTTAAAGAGTACTATGATTCTCAATATATGAAGGATTTCATAGCGGATGAGCGAAATGAAATTCCAAAAGATCTAAAACGAGGCGTTTTAAGCGAAGATGCGGTCAACAATCTACTCATCGATTTTTTTGAATTATCAAAAACTATGGCTGAAATAAGTAAGCAAATAAGATAATGGTAGCCTAACATTGAGAATCTAAAAAACTTGTCGATAAAATAAAAATCAGCATATCCCGAAGTGAAAACCGAAAACATGGACGCAGATGTTTTAAAATTTAGAACAAAAAGTAATTGTCTAGAAATAGCAATGTATCAAATAATAGAAACTTCAACAAAACACCCAACAAAATCTTAATAAGCAAGAACAATTAGAGTGAATGTGGTAGCAGCAGATGCAATAAAAACCAATTTTTATGGCTTACTAATAAAAAAAATAAAAATGAGTAATCAAAAAATTCAACAATTCAGCGTAATCGGTATTTCGGTTAGAACTACAAACGAAAATGGACAAGCAAGTCAAGACATTCCAGCATTATGGAATAAATTTATGACGGAAGAAATTGCAGAACAAATTCCCAACAAAATTGACAATTCAATTTATTGCATTTACACAGAATACGAAAAAGACCACACAAAACCGTACACAACAATTTTAGGTTGTAAAGTTAGAAATTTAGACACAATCCCAATTGGAATGATTGGTAAAACATTTGAAGAAGCAACTTACACTAGATATATTGTGAAGGGAAATATTTTACAAGGTGTGGTTTTTGACGAGTGGACCAAAATTTGGAATTCAGATTTAGAAAGAGCTTTTACAGCTGACTTTGAAGTGTATGGCGAAAAATCATTAAACCCAGAAAATGCAGAAGTTGATATATTTATCGCAGTTAAATAGCGATGAGAGAATGGATTAATGATAGAAATAGTGTTTTCTAAACTCAAAAAAAAGTCATTTGATTAGGTGGAACTTCCGTGATGTGTTGCATCATTAAACATACTAAAATTCTGTTTTATAATGCTTTTATTATATTTGTTTGAAATAATCGAGTTTTTTTTCACGAACTGATGGTGTTCGGCATTTTAGAGCGATACCCAAACAAGCCCACACAGTAGAAAATTTAAAACATGAAATACCTTAAATTAACAACTTTACTATTGACTCTTTCGTTTTTTGCTTGCAAAGAAAAAGCAACGAAGAATGTATCTAAAACATTCAAAGAGCAAAACCAATCAAATTTGACAAATGACGCAGCCGAACTTGAAAAACTAACAAAAGAACTGTACAAATGGAATGAAACAAAAAGCTCACAGGTTGATTTTGACCCAATAAAAAAGGAGAAAGATGATCTCATTTACACAAGAATTGATTTAGCACGACATAAACAAAGGCTAAATGAACTTAAAGAAACCGATTTTTTTACCGACTATTTCATTCAAAACTATAATAATATTGCTTTGACAATTGACGAAAAGATGGTGAATAAATCATTTGTGTACTATGTGGGTGAACTTCCACCGTATGGAAATGATGCAAATCCTTGGTGTAATTGCCAGGACAATCCTGATAATTATTGGGGGAAAATAGCATTAAAAAATGTAATAATAAATAACAATACAGCAACTTACAATTGGTCTTGGGGCGACAAATTTGAATATAAAGTAAAGGCTATAAAAGAAAATGGCGTATGGAAAATTTCATACTTACAAGGGTTTGACTTCAACGAATTTTTCCCAACAAAACAACAAAATTGACAAAGAGAAAACAACCAACCGTTACGACACGAACGTTCTAACTCATTTTAGGGTGACCCATAACAGACAAAAATTATCTATAAAATATGGCTGAGATTATTTTCTCATTTGGTATTAATGTAAGCACCCCTAAAAACAGAACTGTATAGAATTTGGATACTGTCGGCTTACACGACATTTAGAAATTTTACCTAATAAAATCATAAATATGGAAAATACCCGCGCTCAAATATTATTTTTTTTACGCAACGATTACGACTTGCACCCATACACACAGAGCATCAACAAAGGAAATCTGCAATTAAAAATTGCAAAAAAAGAGTTGTAAAAAATAGCACCAATTAATTGTTGAAACAGACCCCAATTGAAATTTCGCAATAGCAATTTAGACAAAAACCCAACGGGCAAGCGTAAACTTGCCCGTTGGGTTTTTTAAATTATCCAGAAATAAAAAACACAATCATTACTGATTCAGATTTCCTGCACCCTCTTCTTTCTTTTCTTTATTTAACAAATTAGGATCTTCTTTAGCAAATCTATTTTTAGTTGGAATTTTATAATTGACACTGAGGCCAAATCGGCGTGAGTCATTTTTAATTGACAACAATAACGGTGTATTATAAGAACTAACTACGGTACGATTCGAATTTAAAATGTCATCTGCACTTATGGAAACTGAGACTTGTCCTTTGAAAAACTTTTTAGAAAAGGTTAAATCTAGTGCATTTCTCATAGGCTTCTCTACAATAAAATAAAAATAATTCCCATTAGGAAACATATAATTATAGTTCATCACAAACTTGATGTCTTTTGGCAATACAATTTGAGACATTAAATTAAACATCCAAAAACCATTAGTATTAATTGCTGGAATTTGATGATATTGATACGCTGTATAGACATACAAAAAATTCATAGAGTCAGGATTAACGTTCATTTTCATTGTTTCGGCAAGTCCTTTGGTAAACAACATATACGGAATAGGCATTCCAATATTAAAATTATGGACTTTGATTTGCGGTACATTGACGCTTGTATTTACAACAACATTATTAGTTAGCAGTACTCGATTGATCACTTGATTTTGGGCTGAACTCACATTATATCCAATAAAAGCATAATCAAAAGCACTTAATTTCACTTCATAATTATCAAAAATGGTAGGTTGCAAATTAGGATTTCCTGAGTAATCTACATTTGGATTTTGATAATTTGTGTTGTTTGGATTTAAAGCAGAAGTACTCGGCAAGCTTATTTTCTTGTTGTAATTCACATTAAAATAAACTGAATTACTGAAGTTATATTGGGCACTTGCATTTGGAAAAAAACGAAATTGTTTAAACGGAATTAAATCGGCTGTATTGGTTTTACCAGTAATATTGTAATCCTCAGCTCTACCACCTACAATAAAATTGAACTTATCAAATTTAGACTGTAGCTCTCCATACGCTGCTGTTGTTTTTCGCTGATAATCCAGATTGACAACATTCATGTTTTGGGTTTCAAAAAGAAGCGCCTCGTACAAACCTCCAAAACTTAATTTTCCTTCATCAGAAAAAGTAATGGGTTGTGAATAATCAAATTTAGCGTTGAACAATTGCTGGTTTGAAGTATTGTCTAAAACGGAAGCATTATTGATTCTTGAATTCAGTACAAAATCATTTTGATTGCTGCTATAATTAAATTTAAAATCTAATTTTTTGGCTCTGTCATCAAACTTCTTTTGAAAAGTAACCACAAAATCCTGACGCAAAGCATCAGTAAACGAATCGTCGTTGGTACTGAAGCCTGGGCCATTCCCTAATGTATTGCTATTATTATTGCTGTAGTTTATATCATAATTAAACAACAAGCGGTCGTCACCGACATCAAACGTCAATGCGGATTTCACAAAATTAGTTCGCCCAATACGATCTGCATTCGTAGCCGAAACCAAAGAAGTTGAATTGTTTTCTATTTTAGTCAATGAAGTCCACATGGCACTTTCTCTATAATTTTGGCCAACATTCAATTGCCACCCAAAATATTTATTCTTAGCGCTCAACAGCAAACTATTATTAATTCGCCATCGCAAATGGTCATAACTCGTAAAATTAGTACTATTCGTATAAGTAGCACTTAAGTACTTTTTAGCATTTACATTAGTTATGATATTCATAATTGCACCGCCAGAAGTCGCTGGAAACTCAGCACCTGGCTGTGTTATGATTTCGATTTTCTCAATTGCATTCGCAGGCATTCCTTCTAGAAAGGAATTCAGTTCATTGGTGGTAATGTTAAGCGGTCTTCCGTCCATAAAAACATCCAACTGCTTTCCTTGATACATCATTCCTGCCACATCCGATGCGATAAGTCCAGGCAATTTTTTAATCCCTTCTAATACGGAACCAGTATTTAAACTAGGTTGACCAGCAAAATCAAATATCGTTCTATCTGCCTTTTGTTCTATTGCTTTCTTAACTTTTACAATCGCAACTTCATTCAATTCTACTGATTGTTTGGGTGTTTCTTGCGCCGTGAGTATGCATACCGCACCTAAAAAAAACATACTCAATAAATAATTCTTTTTCATTATTTCTATTTGTGTTACTATTTTAGTAGCACTATAAAACAAAACGTTACAGAAAACCAACAAATTTTAAAACGCAGCTTTAATTTTCAGAACATATATCCATAAAACAAAGTTTCCTATTTGTCTAAAGCGTATTTTTTTAGTTCGAAAACAATGTCAATTAAATTCCGTGTTTGTGAGTTAGAGTGTATTCAAATCTAATCATTTTGATGAGAATTCTTTTTGTGAATTTAGCTTTGCAGTGTAATTCTATACTTTAGCCCGAACTAAGCAATCCACAACTACTTCATTAGAATAACCGACAAGTAAATTGGCATTCCAAAAGTGATATTAAAAGGAAAAGTTACCGCCAAGGCCATTGGCAAAAAAATACCTGGATTCGCTTTAGGAACTGCAATTTTCATCGCAGCTGGAACTGCAATATAAGAAGCGCTTGCCGCCAAAACCGCAAAAATGAAACGGTCACCAACATCATTTGTAATCAGCTGACTCATATAAGCAACGAAAGAACCATTAATTAACGGAACAATTATAGCAAAAAAGAAGCTAAACCACCCACTTTTAAAGAAATCACCCAATTTCCTACCACTAACAATCCCCATATCTAATAAAAAGATGGCCAAAAAACCTTTGAAAATATCAGTTGTAAAAGGCTTGATTCCTAAAGCGGCTTTATCACTTGCCAAAAAACCAATTAATAAACTTCCAATAATTAGCAACACACTCCCATTGGTAAGAGAATGTTTTACAATTGGCCCGATTTTAGAAGGCCCCGATTTATCTTTGTTAAACATTTGAATCAAGAGAACTCCAATTATAATTGCTGGTGCTTCCATCAAGGCCATAACAGCAACCATGTGACCACTAAAAGTATAACTTTGCATTTCTAAAAAAGAAACCGCCGTTACAAAAGTTACTGCACTTACAGAGCCATAAGCAGCCGCAATAGCGCCCGCATTATCGATACTGAATTTTCGCTTCAGTATAAAAAAGGCATAAATTGGAATTAATATCGAAATTGCAATCCCAAAGAGCACTGACCAAATTATATCTAAGGAAAATTGACTGTGAGACAATTCCTGCCCCCCTTTAAACCCGATAGAAAAAAGCAAGTACAACGAAATAAATTTAGACGTATTATTGGGTATTTCTAAATCACTTTTGAGATAGACGGCAATAATTCCCAATAAAAAAAATAATAAAGCAGGGTTTGTAACATTTTCTATAAGTAAATCTAAATTCATTTTTTGTACTATTTTAAAACTAATTACTATTTCTTACAAGCTCTTTGTAATCTGTTATTACTAACATTTCTCAATCCTATATCGGGTATTTTTAGATAATTATCACCCATAAATCTACTGCATCTGGCTCGTGAAGCGCAACATACAACTGCGAGGCTGCTTCATCAAAACTCATTTTTGGACATAAAACCTCGTCCGCAAGAACCTGCTCCTAAAATCATCGGCAAATTAGACCCAAGTAATTTGACGCAGGAACTGATTTCGTAGGACTAATGAATTTAAAAGGATTTTTGCTGACAGTTACCAATTGATACATTTAGACCGCAAAATTGAAAATAATTATTCATTAATTTTTATTTATATTTGCAATGAATAGCATAAAAATATTTTATGAATTATACTTTACATCAATTGCATGTTTTTCTCAAAGTCACCCAATGCGAGAGCATAACCAAAGCGGCAGAAGAACTTCATTTAACCCAACCAGCAGTTTCAATACAGTTGAAAAATTTTCAGGATCAATTTGAAATTCCGCTAACAGAGATTATCGGAAGAAAATTATATGTCACTGATTTTGGAAAAGAAATAGCTCTCGCAGCCGAAAAAATAAGCAATGAAGTACATGCAATCAATTACAAGATGCGAGCCTATCAAGGAAAATTGGCGGGGCGTCTCAAAATTTCGATTGTTTCTACTGGCAAATACGTCATGCCCTATTTTCTTTCGGATTTCTTAAAGAAAAATCCCGATGTTGAATTAGTACTCGAAGTAACAAATAAGTCTAAAGTGATTAAAAGTCTCGAAAATAATGAAGTCGATTTCTCCCTAGTTTCCATACTACCCGAAACCATAAAAGTCAACCGTATTGAACTAATGCCAAATAGTTTGTTTCTGGTCGCTAATTCTGAAATCGAATTCCCTGAAAAAATTTACAATAAATCCATACTCGAAACCATCCCTATCATATCCAGAGAACCTGGCTCAGGAACCCGCCAAACCATGGAACAGTTTATATTGACCAACAACCTAAAGGTGCAAAAAAAGATAGAGCTAACCGGTAATGAAGCGATAAAACAGGCTGTAATTGCAGGATTAGGTTGTTCGATAATGCCACTTATTGGAATCAAAAATGATTTAAAAAACGGTAGTCTTCAAATTATCCCTGTTCAAGGCTTTCCAATACAATCGACATGGAACTTAATTTGGCAAAAAAATAAAAATCTATCTCCTGTTGCTAGTGCCTATTTGACCTATCTTGAAGAATTCAAAAACCAAATCATTAAAAACAAATTTGATTGGATTACTGAATTTTAAACTCTTTGTCCATTTTCAGTGATTAAAGATTAGCTTGAAATTGGGATTCCAGATTAAAAGCATCATTGCTGAACGGATTGTTTTAAACCAATCCTATAATCTGGAAAGTTTCAGCACAAATACCCTATCTTTGCCCGCTTTTGAAAATTGAAAAAAATGATAAAAAATAGTGTATTAAAAGGAGTTTTTTTAGTAGGCCTTGGCGCCACGAGTTATGGGATGCTGGCTACTTTTGTAAAAATAGCCTACGGCGAAGGTTTTACCACGCCCGAAGTTACCATTGCTCAATTTGTATATGGAATTACAGGAATGCTGCTTATTACTATGTTCCAAAAATCTAAAAAAGGAAATGACGTTGCAAAAGCATCCACGAAAAACATTTCTCAATTAGTGCTGGCGGGAACTTCACTAGGAATGACCAGTATTTTTTATTATTTAGCCGTGAAATACATTCCCGTTTCTATTGCTATTGTTTTATTGATGCAAACCGTTTGGATGGGCGTTCTATTCGAAATGATTTTAGAAAAGAAAAGACCTTCCACTCAAAAAATCATATCGGTTCTTATTGTCTTATTTGGAACCGCACTGGCCACAAATCTTATTCAGAGCAAAGTAGCACTCGACTGGCGCGGTATTGCCTTAGGACTTTTGGCAGCAGCTTCCTTTACCACAACCATGTTTACAGCTAATCGTGTGGCAACACATATTTCCTCAGCACAACGTAGTTTATATATGCTACTTGGAGGTGCTGTTATCGTAACTGGGTTTGCAATTGCAACGCAAAACACCCCTTTCAATTTTGAGATTTTCATGAAATGGGGAATCGTACTGGCTCTTTTTGGGACAATAATTCCGCCATTATTATTCAATGCTGGCTTCCCTCTGACAGGAATTGGACTAGGAAGTATTGTTTCGGCGCTAGAACTTCCTGTGTCAGTACTGATGGCCTACGTTCTTTTGGGCGAAAAAGTGATTTTTATTCAATGGATTGGGATTATTTTAATCATCTTGGCGATTGTGATTATGAATGTAAATGTTAAGAAAACAGCTTAATCTCTATTTAAAAGATATTTGCGCTTATTTCATTAAATTTTTTATAGATTCGTAACAAAATACTTTATTATGAATTTACCTTGGCATTTATATGTGATGGCATTTGTTTACTTTATTGCAGGAATAAATCATTTCAGAAATCCGAGACTGTACCTAAAAATCATTCCACCCTATTTTCCAAATCCAAAATTATTAAATCACATCAGTGGTTTAGCCGAAATACTTTTGGGAATTGGTCTGTGTTTTCCGCTACTTTCAAGCTATGCTGCTTGGGGAATTATAGCCTTATTGGTTGCTGTTTTCCCTACGCATCTCTATATGTATTTCGACGAAAAAGCAAGAATGGGTTTACCAAAATGGGTTTTGCTTTTGCGAATGCCTTTACAATTAATCCTTATTTACTGGGCCTACCAATATACGTAAAACAGTGAAATCTCTTTTTGAATCCGCATCAGACCCAATATTTCTAGACTTGCCAGATGCCGATATTATCTATTATCCTCAGTTTTTTGACAAGCAGGCGGCGGATATTATTTTTGCTTCATTAGCACAAGAAATTCCATGGCAGCAAGATGAAATTCGGGTTTACGGGAAAATTCATCCACAACCTCGTTTGACTGCTTTGTTTGGAAATGAAGGAAAATCCTATTCGTATTCGAACATTACCATGCAACCACATCCCTGGAGTTTGCTTTTGCAAAAGTTAAAAACGGCAATCGAAAAGGTCACTGACACCAATTTCACAACTGTTTTACTCAATCAGTATCGCGACGGAAAAGACAGCAACGGCTGGCATTCAGACAACGAAAACGAATTAGGAATAAATCCTGTGATTGCTTCATTAAGTTTTGGTGCGGAACGAATGTTTCAACTCAAACATAATTTAGACAAAGATTTAAAAAAAAGCATCGTTTTGGAACACGGCAGTTTATTACTCATGAAGGGAACAACTCAGCATTTCTGGAAACATCAAATTCCAAAAACAACAAAAGCTGTTGGCCCCAGAATAAATGGTACTTTTCGAGTAATCAAATAGATGTTTTCCAAAAAAATGTATTAGATTTGGAATAAATGCACAAATCATGGATGCTATTGTCACTTATTTTTCTACCATTCCATCTTCACACCGAAGTTTAATTCTTGTAGGTGGAATTACTTTTTTTTGGTTAATCGAAAATGCATTTCCTCTTTTTAATTTCACGTACAAAAAATGGCATCATGCAGGTATTAATCTCTTCATGACTTTCACTACCGTTTTGGTTAACTTTTTTTTGGCGTTTATTTTATTACAATCAGCCGATTGGACAATTGCCAACAATTTTGGGATTTTACAATGGCTGCCTGAAATGCCTTTGTGGCTTTATGCATTGGTCGGATTGCTTTTATTGGATTTAATTGGCGCCTATTTAGTTCATCTAGTGGAGCATCGAATCAAATTCTTATGGCGTTTTCATTTGATCCATCATACTGATAATTGGATTGACACCACATCAGCAAACAGGCATCATCCAGGAGAAAGTGTAATCCGGTTTGCCTTTACGACAATGGGTGTTTTAATCATTGGAAGTCCCATGTGGATGGTTTTCCTATACCAAACACTATCTGTTGTGGCAACGCAATTCAATCACGCCAACATTTCTCTTCCAAAAAAAGTAGATACTCTTTTGAGCTATTTTATCGTATCGCCAGACATGCACAAAGTACACCACCATCATGCTCTGCCCTACACCGATAGTAATTATGGGAACATATTTTCAATCTGGGATCGATTATTTGGAACTTTTATGACTCTTCCAAAAGAAGAAATCATCTACGGCATCGACACCTATCCAGATCCCAAAGAGCACAATCAAATATTAAATTTATTAAAAATACCCTTTCAAAAACCACCATTAAAAGAAAACAAGTAAAAAGTATAAAAAAAATGACCTTTTGAGAAAATCCAATTACTTTTTTTCTTAATATTGGTATTAAATTAGAAGTGTAATTTATTAATCATTAACAACTTATTAGAATTAATTTTCTCGTGATGAAAAAGAGTAACCGTAAAGAATTGAACTGGGAACAAACAGAAAAACTTGTTACAATGGCTTTAGAAGAAAAAAACCCTTTTGAAACCATAAAAAAAGAATTTGGTCTGGCAGAAAAAGAGATTCTTGAGATCATGAAAAAGAAGATGCCTGCTGAAAAATTCGAAATGTGGAAGAAGAAAGCTATTGCAAATAAACCAAAACCAAAACCAATTAAAGTTGATGATTTTGATGAAGATTTAGATGGAAAATATTACATAAAAAATAAACTCGATTAAAAATAAAACTCCTGGAATTCGGGAGTTTTTTTGTTATAAAGCAATTAATTCCCTTACACTTAATAATGGTTTCAGTAACACTAAAACAAAACGACTTTATTTTTGATATTCTTGAAAGTCATAAAATCTGGGCTTTTAAAAATAAACCACCATGGACCGAAAGTCCATAGTTTTGGTTTAGAGGACAGAAAGTCTGCACGGTTATAATAATAAAAATCGACCGCAGATTCACAGATTTATTATAACCTCAAAAAAAAAAATCTGCGAATCTGCGGTAAAATTTTTTAGAACCTGAAAGGGAAATGCACTAAAGCGCATAGTTTTAAACTATTTCTGTGACCAATAAAATTAAAATACCAAAAGACAAAATAATACGAGCGTATCAAAGCAACGATGAATTTACTTTTTGGATTGGCTGGAAAATGCCTCGCACGCAGCTACATGGATAATTACCGCAGGAACGTACCTAAAAAATGGAAAACGGGATTTTTGGGACGTTTGTAATAAACAAAATGCAATTATTGTCGAAATCAAAGACACCTATTACGACAAACTAATTATAGAAGTCAACAACCCGCAAGAAACTATAAACCTATTAAACGAAAAATAAAATGAAAAAATCACTGCTCGTATTCTTGACATTATTTTCGGCACTGTGTTATTCTCAAGTAGAAACAGTTCTTAAATCATTTAACACAGAGGAAATTTCTATAAATCCACTGATAAAAGGCACGGTGTATTTGCCTTTGAAACAGAACAAAAAAACGAATCTTGTCCTACTTATCGCTGGTTCGGGACCTACAGATAGAGATGGAAATCAAAAAGGGATAACAAATAATTCGTTAAAATACGTATCCGAAGAATTAGCAAAAAATGATATTGCCGTTTTTAGTTATGACAAAAGAATCCTTGCTCAAATGAAAGCCGGAACCGTAAATGAGGCAACCCTAACTTTTGATGATTTCATTACTGATGCCACAGCAGTGCTGTTATTTTTTAAAAATCAGAAAAAATACAATAAAATAATAATTGCCGGACACAGCGAAGGTTCGTTAATAGGAATGATAGCCGCAAATGGCAAAGCAGATGCTTTTATTTCATTGGCAGGAGCCGGAAGAACCATTGATACAGTTTTAGTAGAGCAAATAGCAAAACAAGCGCCGTACTTAAAAGAGGAAGTCCAAGACAATCTAAACATCCTTAAAAGCGGAAAAACATTCGAATTAAAAAACCCCATGCTAGCTTCCATTTTTAGAGAAAGTGTTCAGCCTTATATGATTTCATGGATAAAATATAATCCACAAATTGAAATTGCTAAATTACAAATGCCAGTATTAATCGTAAATGGAACCAAGGATTTGCAAGTAGCGGTTCACGACGCTGAACTACTAAAAAAAGCAAAGCCAGAGGCTGAACTTGTTTTGATCGAAAACATGAATCATATTTTTAAAGAAATTAAAGGAGACGATACTGAAAACATACAATCTTATTCTAATCCAGATGCACCAATAGCTCCAAAATTAACAAACCCAATTACTGTTTTCATAAAAGCATTATAACTGTAACAATTTAGTAGTCTGGCAGACTTATCAGAAAACAAAATCAAAAAATAAAATGAAAAGAATACTATTCTCACTAGCATTTGCTTCAATGCTTTGGAGCTGCAAAACTGTAAGCCCAGTTGTTACTGCTGTAGCAAAAGAACAAGTGGAGGTTGCTATAAATTTGAATGATGTAAAGGATGACAAAGTAATGGTCACGATTACCGCTCCAAAAATTAGTTTAGATGAAGTGACTTATAGCATTCCTAAAATTGTTCCTGGAACCTATTCTATAGATAATTACGGAAAATTCATAGAGGATTTTAAAGCATTTGACAGCAAAGAAAACCTACTCTCCGTTACTAAAACGGATGATAATACTTGGTCGATTAAAAGTGCCAAAACATTAGTAAAAATAACCTATTGGGTAAATGACAGCTTTGACACCGAAAAAGGAGACGGTTTTGGTCAAAATGATATTTTTTCTCCAGCTGGAACAAACATAGACGCAGGGAAAAACTTCATGCTAAATATGCATGGTTTTGTGGGTTATTTTCAAGATAAAAAAGACCTTTCGTATACTGTAAATATTTCACATCCAGATACGCTTTGGGGAGCAACCTCAATGACAGACCAAGATGCGAGCACAACCAACGATAAATTTACAACAGCCCGCTATGCAGAATTAGTTGAAAATCCAATACTGTATGCAAAACCGGACTACACTACTTTTACTATAGATGGTATGGAAATCCTGATTGGTGTGTATTCTCCAACTGGAAAAGTGACTGCAGAAAGCATTACGCCGGAAATGAAAAAAATGATGACCGCCCAAAAAACCTTTTTAGGAAAAATCAATGCAACAAAAAAATACAGTGTGTTATTGTATTTATCTACCTTGACTGATAATGATGCAAAAGGGTTTGGAGCTTTAGAACATCCCACAGCAACCACGGTTGTTTTACCGGAAATGATGTCTAAGGAAGAATTAGTAAAATCAATGATAGATGTAGTTTCTCATGAGTTTTTTCATATTGTAACACCTTTATCGATTCATGCTAAAGAGATTCATGATTTTGATTATAATGCACCAAAAATGTCACAACATTTATGGATGTACGAAGGAGTTACAGAATATTTTGCCAATCTTTTTCAAATCAACCAAGGGTTAATAACTGAAGAAGATTTCTTGTCAAGAATGGCTGAAAAAATGGAGCATGCAAATGCCATGAATGACATAATGCCTTTTACAACAATGAGTACTAATGTACTGACTGAACCTTACAAAACACAGTATTTGAACGTTTATGAAAAAGGGGCACTTATTGGAATGTGTTTGGATATTATCATTAGAGAAAAAAGTAATGGCGAAAGAGGAATTCTTGATTTGATGCAAAAATTATCTAATGAATACGGTGCTTCAAAACCATTTAATGACAATGAGCTTTTTGCTAAAATAACTTCATTTACCTATCCAGAAGTGGGCACCTTTTTGACTACTTATGTTTCTGGCGCAACACCAATTCCCTACGAAACGTACCTAGCTAAAGTTGGAGTTACAAAATCTGTAGAAAAAGCACCTGGAAACGTATTCTTAAAAGGACAAATGCCATACATTACCGTAAATCAACAAACAAAAGAAATCATCGTGATGCCTGGTATGGAATTAAACGTCTTTTATACAAATTTGGGTCTAAAAGGAGGTGACATTCTAGTGTCTATTAATGATAAGCCCTATTCATTAGACACTATTTATGAAATGATTACTGAAAGTCAAAACTGGAAAGAAAACGAGGCCATCACAATTAAAATAAAACGTGACGGTAAGGAAAAAGTAATCAAAGGAAAAGTGAACCTTCCTTATGAAGAAAAAGAAGGACTAAGAGCAACTGATGCAACAAAAAAGTCTTTGAAAGAAGCTTGGCTTAAAGCCTAAATTTAAATAATTTCCAAAATCCCAATTTAGAAATAGATTGGGATTTTTTTGTGAAATTTGAATGTTTACTGAAATCATTCCAACAATTTTCTTTATTTTGCGCCAAAATAGAAACACTATAAAATCGTCATGATTTAATCCCGAAGCTTCGGGAGAAATCATAAAAAGACTGGCGAAACTATGTTCCAAAAAAAAAATAAATTTTAACTTCACATGAAAAAATCTATTATTGTATTCGTTGCACTCCTATTATTATCCGCCTGCAACCAGAATGAAACTAAAGGCAATTTGCATATTACTGGAAACATCAAAGGATTAAAAAAAGGAACCTTGTACATCCAGAGAGTCGTTGATACTACATTAGTAGCTATTGACACAATCCATATTGATGGCAGTTCCACATTTGAAAGCAATCTCGATCTTAAATCTCCTGAAATGCTTTATTTATTCTTAGACAGAGGCGTGAGCAATTCTTTAGACAACAACCTATCATTTTTTGCTGAACCGGGAACTATAACAATCGAAACCAGCTTAGACCGTTATTTATCTGATGCCAAAATTACAGGGTCAAAAAATCAGGAAATATTTGAAGAATATAAAAAGATTAACACCCGTTTCACAGATGAAAACCTTACACTCATTGAAAAAAGGTTCAATGCAATCAAAAATAAAGATACAAAAGCCGCAGATAGCTTAAGCGCAAAACAAGATTCTAATACCAAAAGGAAGTATTTGTTTGCCACTAATTTTGCCTTAAACAACAGAGACTTTGAGGTAGCACCTTACATCGCCTTGTCCGAAATATATGACATCAACGTAAAATATTTAGATACAATCCAAAAATCAATGTCTCCAAAAGTAGCAAAATCACTTTACGGGAAGAAATTAACAGAATATGTTACTAGTATCAAAAACCAAAAGTAAAACGCCCTAAAAGCTACATTTAATTCCATAATTAGAATAAAAAATCATCTTGCTACAACAAGATGATTTTTTTCTTTTAAAACAATACAGTAATCCTGGACCAGAAACAAAACGGATCAAGTCTAAATGTTGTGGGGAAATATTAAAATCTAGATATTTGTATTTTTAAAATTAGATACAAATGCAAGATTCTTATAGCGAACTAATCAAGTTATTATTACCCGAAATCATTGTTGAATATTTTGAATTGACTT
>RRZT010767642.1_pt1 | contig 18883 bp, 21 predicted proteins | sample 2165551 | NCBI WGS metagenome assembly RRZT01 (sample SAMN10456910, study PRJNA506462) | wastewater metagenome | biome: wastewater; feature: sludge; material: wastewater sludge; isolation source: wastewater sludge with Escherichia coli K12::gfp cells carrying plasmid... | place: USA: Moscow, Idaho... | reverse complement strand
GGCCCCGCAGATTACCGTGGCGCACCTGCTCCGGAGGATCACATGCGTCTCGCCCCTGCCCTGCTGCTCGCCACCCTGCCCCTGTTCGCCGCCTGCCAGTGGCTGCCCGCCACCAAGACCGAGCCGAGTGCGCCGACCCTGCGCCTGCAGGGCGAGCTGACCCGCCAGGGCGACGACTGGCAATTGCGCCCCTGCGGAGAAAGCCGCACCTACCGCCTGGAGTTCGACCGTCAGGGCGAGCCCGGCGAGCAGATCGCCCAACTGGCTGCCGACAGCACGGGGGCGCTGTTCGTCGATCTGCGCGGCAGCCTGGAGGCCAGCGGCGCGGGCCTGCGCCTGCAGCAGCTCTACCGCCTGCAGGGCGAGGGCCGCGGCTGCCGGGACAGCGGCTTCAAGCGGCTGATCCTGCGCGCCAGCGGCAACGAGCCGTTCTGGTCGCTGCAGGTCACGAGTGGCGGCATGGTGCTGGAGCGCCTGGGCAGTCCGGCGCTGGCCCTACCCTATCTCGAAGAGCGCCTGCCCGACGGCAGCCTGAGCCTGTCCAGCGAGGCGAACGGCCAGCGCCTGGAGCTGTGGCTGAGCCCCGGACTGTGCCGCGACGACATGAGCGGTGCCCTGCAGCACCTGCGCGCGCGCCTGCGCCTCGATCAGGCCGCGCCGCTGACCGGCTGCGCCAGCTTCGGCGGCGCCCGCGACTGAGGGCAACGTCGGCGCGGGCCGGCTATGCTGCAGGCAAAGGGCACAGAAGGAGTCGGGCCATGCTGCGCATCGCCATCAACGGATATGGACGCATCGGCCGGGCCGTGCTGCGGGCGATCTTCCAGAACGGCCTGGAGTCGCGGATCCGCGTCGAGGCCATCAACGACCTGGGCAACCATGCCACCCTCGCCCACCTCACCCGCTTCGACTCCACCTACGGCCGCTATCCCGGCAGCGTGACTCTGCACGAGGACATGCTGCAGATCAGCGGCCAGTCGATCCGCCTGCTGCAGGAAGCCAACGCCCGCCTGCTGCCCTGGGCCGAGCTGGGCGTGGATCTGGTGCTGGAGTGCAGCGGCAAGCTCAAGCAGCGCGAACAGGTCGAGCAGCACCTGCAGGCGGGCGCGCCGCGGGTTCTGGTCAGCCACCCGCTGGAGAGCGCCGAGCTGACCGTGGTCTACGGCGTCAACCACCAGCGCCTGGGCGCCCAGCGGATCGTCTCCAACGCCTCCTGCACCACTAACTGCCTGGCGCCGCTGGCCATGGTGCTGCACCACGCGGTGGGTATCCGCCAAGGGCTGATCAACACGGTGCATGCCTACACAAACGACCAGAACCTGCTCGACCAGACCCATGGCGATCTGTACCGCGCCCGCGCCGCGGCGCTGTCGATCATTCCGACCCACACCGGCGCCGCCAAGACCATCGGCCTGGTGCTGCCGGAGCTGGCCGGACGCCTCGACGGACTGGCGCTGCGCGTGCCGACGCCGACGGTCTCGCTGCTCGATCTGACCTTCAGCGCCGAGCGCGCCGTGACCCGCGGCGAGATCAACGCGGTGCTCGAAAGCGCCGCGCGTCAGTTGCCCGCCGGAGTGATGGAATGCAACGCGCTACCGCTGGTTTCCGGCGACTTCTCCGGCCATCCGGCGTCCTGCGTGGTCGACCTGACCCAGACTCGGGTGCAGGGCGATCTGGTCAAGGTGCTGGCCTGGTACGACAACGAGTGGGCCTTCGCCCTGCGCATGCTCGATGTGGCCCTGCACTGGCAGACGGTCGCTGCGGCCGAGGCGGACGGAACGGGCTAGGTCAGGCTGCCTGCCCGCCGCGACGTCCGAGGCTCACTGCTCCCACGGACGCCCGCGGGTGCCCTCGTACAGGCGCACCTTCTGCTGCATCGCCGCCTTGGCCAGCAGGTTGGCGCTGACCGGTGCGGTGATGAACAGGAACAGGGTGATCAGCAGCTCGTGGAGATTGACCTGGCCGCTGCTGAAGCTGAAGTAGATCAGCGAGGCGATCACCATGCCGCCGACGCCCAGGGTGGTCGCCTTGGTCGGCGCGTGCAGGCGGGTGAAAAAGTCCGGCAGGCGGTACAGGCCGATGGCGCCGACCAGTGCGAACAGGCTGCCGGCGAGCAGGAACAGCGCCACCAGCGCCTCGATCCAGGGATTGAGCATCTCTCACCTCACTCGATGATGTCGCCGCGCAGCAGGTATTTGCATACCGCGACGGTGCCGATGAAGCCCATGATCGCGATCAGCAAGGCGGCCTCGAAGAACAGCGCCGAGCCCAGCCAGATGCCGAACAGCACGAGCAGCGCCAGGGCGTTGATGTACAGGGTGTCCAGCGCCAGGATGCGGTCCGGCAGGTCGGGGCCCTTGATCAGCCGCAGGGCGGCCAGCAGCAGCGCCAGACTGAGCAGCGCCAGACAGATCGGGATCACGTAGTCGAGCATGCGAAGATCTCCTTCAGAGGCGCCTCGTAGCGTTGCTTGATCGACGCCACCAGGGCCGCCTCGTCGTCGATGTCCAGACCATGCACGAGCAACGTGCGGCGATCATCGGAAATATCGGCGGAGACCGTTCCCGGCGTCATGGTCACGATGCTGGCGAGGATGGTCAGCGCCAGTTCGTCCTCGATATCCAGCGGCACCTCGACGAACGCCGGGCGCAGCCGCGACAGAGGCCCGAGGATGCGCCAGGCCACCTGCAGGTTGGCCACCACGATGTCGCCGAGGATCAGCAGCAGGAACGGCACCAGCTTGAGCGGCCGCACCAACCGCGGCGGCTGTACCCAGAACACCCGGATCAGCAGCGGAATGCTCCAGCCGAGAAAGGCGCCGAGCAGCCAGTGGCCGGCGCTGAAGTCGTTGACCAGCAGCAGCCATACGCCCAGCAGGCACAGGCTGAGCACGGGATGCGGCAACCAGCGCGCCATCATTGGACACCTCCCTGGAGAATCAGCATCTGGTAGACCTCGACCGCCTGCAGCTGGTCGACGGTCGCCTCCAGATAGTCGGTGACCGGCTGGGCCAGCAGCACCAGCAGCGGACTGAGCGCCAGCAGGGCAATGGTCGCCAGCAGACGGCCGTTGTCGCTTTCGGCGCAGCCGAGGGTCACCCGCCCGGAGCGCCAGAACAGCGTGCTGCCGGCACGGCTGAGGGCCACCAGGCTACCCAGGCTACCGAGCAGCACCACCGACCACAGCCACAGCGCCTGCATGCCCGGCGCCACCGAGGCCAGCAGCATCAGCTTGGCGAAGAATCCGGACAACGGCGGCAGGCCAGCGATGCCGATGGCGCCGATGAAGAACAGCCCGGCCAGCAGCTGCGGCTGCAGCAGCGCCGGCCCGGCTTCCAGGCGCGCCGCCTTGCTGCCGCGCTGGCGCGCGACCAGATCGGCGAGCAGGAACATGCCACCGGTGATCCAGGTGCTGTGCATCAGGTAGTAAAGCGTCGCCACCAGCGCCTGGGGGGTGCCCAGCGCCACCCCGGCCAGCAGGGTGCCCACCGAGACCACCACCAGATAGGCCAGCAGCAGCGGCAGGCTGCTCGCCGCCAGCGCACCGAGCACACCGAGCAGCAGGGTCAGTAGCGCCAGCGGCCACAGCCAGACCTGGGCCAGGTCGGTGAGCAGCCCGGCCTGGGCGCCGAACACCAGGATGAACACCCGCAGGATGGCGTACACGCCGACCTTGGTCATGATCGCAAACAGCGCCGCCACCGGGGCGCTGGCGGCGGCATAGGCGCGCGGCAGCCAGAAGTACAGCGGCAGCATCGCGGCCTTGAGGCCGAACACCAGCAACAGCAGCAATCCGGAGGCGCCGAGCAGCGGCGCCTGGTCGGGGCTGGCCTGGGCCACCTTGCGCGCCAGGTCGGCCATGTTCAGGGTGCCGGCGATGCCGTAGAACAGCCCGAGCGCGATCAGGAACAGCGACGAGCCGACCAGGTTGAGCACCACATAATGCAGCCCGGCGCGGACCCGCTCGCCGCCGCCGCCATGCAGCAGCAAGGCATAGGAAGCGATCAGCAGCACCTCGAAGAACACGAACAGGTTGAACAGGTCGCCGGTCAGGAAGGCGCCGTTGATGCCCATCAGCTGGAACTGGAACAGCGCATGGAAGCTGCGTCCCCGCTCGTCGTCGCCGCGCACCGCATAGCACAGGGCGAACAGCGCCAGCGCCGCGGTGACCAGCAGCATCAGCGCGCTGAGACGGTCGAGGACCAGGACGATGCCGAACGGCGCCACCCAGTTGCCTAGGGCATAGACCTGCAGCGGACCGCCATGGGCCTCGGCGGTCAGCCACAGGGCCAGCGGCAGCAGGGCCAGGGTGGCGAGCAGCGACAGCGTGCGCCGCCCCCCGCTGCCCAGACGCTGCTCGCCGAGCAGGAGCAGGCAGCCGCTGAACAGCGGCAACAGGATCGGCAGGATCAGGGCGTGGTTCATCGCTTGCGCTCCTTGCCGTCGACGTGATCGGTGTTCAGTTCACCGACGCCGCGCAGCGCCAGCACCACCACGAAGGCGGTCATCGCGAAGCCGATGACGATGGCGGTCAGCACCAGGGCCTGCGGCAGCGGGTCGGTGTAGCGCTCGCTCTGTCCGACGATGGCCGGGATGCCGGTGGCCAGTCGGCCCATGGCCAGCAGGAACAGGTTGACCGCATAGGAGATCAGCGTCAGCCCCATCACCACCGGGAAAGTGCGCGCGCGCAGCAGCAGGTAGACGCCACTGGCGGTCAGGATGCCCAGAGTCAGGGCGAACAGCAGCTCCATCAGTGAACCTCCGTTGCGGCATCGTTCTGGGTCAGCTTGCCCAGGTAGGCGAGAATCAGCAGGGTCGCCCCCACCACGGTCAGGTACACGCCGAGGTCGAACAGCATGGCGGTGGCCAGCTCGAACTCGCCGACCAGCGGCAGGTGGAAGTGACCGAAGGACGAGGTCAGGAACGGGTAGCCGAACAGCCAGCTGCCCAGCCCGGTCAGCCCGGCGATCAGCACGCCGGCGCCGGCCAGACGCTGGAAGTTCAGCGGCAGGCGCTCGCGGGTCCAGTGGATGCCGCTGGCGATGTACTGCAGGATCAGCGCCACCGAGGTGACCAGACCGGCGATGAAGCCGCCGCCGGGCAGGTTGTGGCCGCGCAGGAAGATGAACACCGACACCAGCAGAGCCAGCGGCAGCAGCACCCGCGACAGGCTGGCGAGGATCAGCGGATGGCGCTCCCGCGCCCAGGCACGGCCCTCCGCGTCCTGGCTGGGCGACAGCAGGCGCAGGCCGTGCAGCATCGCGTAGATGCCGACGCCGGCGATGGCCAGCACGCTGATCTCGCCGAGGGTGTCGAAGCCGCGGAAGTCCACCAGGATCACGTTGACCACGTTGGTGCCGCCACCGCCGGGCACGCTGTTGGCAAGGAAGAAGCCGGCCAGATCCTGCGCATAGGGACGGGTCAGCACGGCGAAGGTCAGCAGGCTGACCATGCCGCCGCAGGCACCGGCCAGCAGGAAGTCGCGTAGCCCGCGCAGGCTGCTCGACTCGGCCGGCGTGCGGGCCGGCAGGAAGTACAGCGCCAGCATCAGCAGGATCACCGTGACCACCTCGACCGACAGCTGGGTCAGCGCCAGGTCCGGCGCCGAGAAGCGCGCGAAGGCCAGCGAGACCAGCAGGCCGACCACGCTGAGCATCATCAGCGCCACCAGCCGGCGCCGGTGGAAGACCACGGTGAGCACCGCGCTCAGGCACAGCACGCCCAGGCACAGGGCGGTCACCGGATCGGGACGGGTCTGCGCCAGCGGGCCGACCAGCTGCGGCAGGTCCCACAGGCCGACGAACACCGCCAGCAGCGTGGCCATCAGCAGCAGCGCCAGGTAGCGCTGCAGCGAACCGTTCTCCAGCGCGCCGGTGATGCAGGCGGCCACCCGGACCACCTGGCGCACGGCCAGCTCGAACAGCGCCTTGGCGTCCATGTCCGGCAGGCCGGCGTACCAGCGGAACAGCGGCTGGCGACAGGCGTAGACGGCGATCCCGCCGATCAGCGCGATCACGCTCATCAGCAGCGGCAGGTTGAGGCCGTGCCAGATCGCCAGGCTGTACTCCGGTGGCGTCGCGCCCAGACTGGCGGTAGCCGCGGCGGCCAGCAGCGGCGCCACGGTATAGGCCGGCAGCATGCCGACCAGCACGCAAAGGAACACCAGGATCTCCACCGGCACCTTCATGTAGCGCGGCGGCTCGTGGGGTGGGTACTTGGGCAGGTTGACCGGCTCGCCGTTGAAGAACACGTCATGGATGAAGCGCAGCGAATAGGCCACCGAGAACACCGCCGCCAGGGTCGCGCCGGCCGGGATCATCCAGTAGAAACTGCCCAGCAGGTGGTGCTCGAAGGCCAGAGTCTCGCCGAAGAACATCTCCTTGCTGAGGAAGCCGTTGAGCAGCGGCACGCCGGCCATCGCCGAGGAGGCCACCATCGCCAGCGCCGCGGTGTGCGGCATGTATTTCCACATGCCGTTGATGCGCCGCATGTCGCGGCTGCCGGTCTCGTGGTCGATGATCCCCGCGGCCATGAACAAGGATGCCTTGAAGGTGGCGTGGTTGATGATGTGGAAGATCGCCGCCACCGCCGCCAGCGGCGTGTCGAGGCCGAACAGCAGGGTGATCAGGCCCAGGTGGCTGATCGTGGAGAACGCCAGCAGGCCCTTGAGATCGTGCTGGAACAGCGCCATCACCGCGCCGACCAGCAGGGTCGCCAGCCCCACCAGGCTGACGATGTAGAACCACCACTCCGAGCCGGCCAGCACCGGATACAGGCGCGCCAGCAGGAACACCCCGGCCTTGACCATGGTCGCCGAGTGCAGATAGGCCGATACCGGGGTGGGCGCGGCCATCGCGTGGGGCAGCCAGAAATGGAAGGGGAACTGCGCCGACTTGGTGAACACGCCGAGCAGGACCAGACCGAGGATCAGCGGATACAGCTCATGGTTGCGCACGAAGTGACCGGCTGCCAGCACATCGGACAGCTCGAAGCTGCCGACCAGGTTGCCGAGCAGCAGCACCCCGGCGAGCAACGCCAGGCCGCCGGCGCCGGTCACCGTCAGGGCCATGCGCGCGCCGCGCCGGGCATCGGAGCGATAGCCCCAGAAGCCGATCAGCAGGAACGAGGAAAGACTGGTCAGCTCCCAGAAGGTCAGCAGCAACAGCAGGTTTTCCGACAGCACCACGCCGAGCATGGCGCCCATGAACAGCAGCAGGAAGGCGTAGAAGCGCCCCATCGGCTCCTGCTTGCTCAGGTAATAGCGCGCGTAGAGGATCACCAGCAGGCCGATGCCGAGGATCAGCAGGGCGAACAGGGAGCCCAGACCGTCCAGGCGCAGGCTGAAGTTCAGCCCCAGGGTCGGCAGCCATTGCCACTGTTGCAGCAGCGTCTCGCCGGCGAACACCCGGCTGCGCTCGCCGAGCAGCAGGACCAGACCGACCAGTGGAGCCACCGCCGCCGCCGCGGCACACAGCGAACGCCCGTGGCGTTCGACCAGCAGGGGCAAAATGGCCCCCAGCAGCGGCAGCGCGATCAAGAGCGCCAGCGTCATCGCATATCCCCTTGGTTATCTCACCCCCGGCAGAGGGGCGGTGGCTGTCGATACGCAGCCTTTGTAGACATGGACCGCCGCAGGTACGGCGCTGCCCGGATGTGCGCCCTTGGCGATGGCAACTGCAATGCCGCCAGCACAATGGCCGAGGCAGCATATAGCCAAATGCCGCACCCATGACCGATAAAATGTTTGCAAAGGTTTTAAAAGAAAACGCCGGGCCGTGCAAACCGCACGCCCCGGCGCATGGCCGATCCGTCGTCAATGGCTGACGCGGCTGGTGCCGTTCACCGTGAGGATGCGCACCCGGTCACCGACGCGGAAGATCTGCCCTTCGCTGACTTCCTGCACGTAGGCGCGCAGGTTGCCGTCGTCCTCGCGCACAGTGATCTCCACGCCCTGGGTGCGGGTGATTCCCTCCTCGGTCGCCGCGCCGAGCAGGCCGCCGGCCACCGCGCCGATCACCGCCGCCACGGCACTGCCGCGACCGCCGCCGATGGTGCTGCCGCCGATCCCGCCGACCACCGCGCCGGCGCCGGCGCCGATCGGCGTCTTGGTGCCCTCGATGCGTACCGGGCGCAACGACTCGATGGTGCCCAAGCGCACCGTCTGTACCGCACGCGCCTCGTCGCGCGAATAGGTGTCGCCGGTCAGGCTGGAGGCACAGCCACCAACCGTCAGCGCCGCAACCGCCAGACTCATCAATAAAGCTGATTTGCGCATGACTGCTCTCCACTGGCCAGCCATCCCGAGCCCTCCCGACGCTTTTCCGTGTGCCGGCAATCGGCTAGGGTGAGCGCGCATTCACGGGAGCCCGACATGGACTATTTCATCATCTTCATTACCACTGTAACCGGTTTGTACTTCCACTGGTGGCTGTACAAGCGCATCCAGCGCTGGACCGATCGCGATCTGGCGCTGTCCTTCGCCGGCGACGACCCCGCCAAGCGCGCCTACATGCTCGAACGCCTGCAGCAGGCGCAGGGCAGCGGCATCAAGCGCAAGGCCCTGGCCGCCTGGCTGGAGCAGGCCGCCCGGGAATACCACCCAGCGGCCTGACCCCAGGCATCACGGCGCCAGGCGCTCGCGCAGCCAGACGCCGTCGCGCAACCGATAGTTGAGCCGGTCGTGCAGGCGGCTCGGCCGCCCCTGCCAGAACTCCAGCCGCTCGGGCAGCAGGCGATAGCCGCCCCAGTGCTCCGGGCAATGCGGCGCGCTGTCCATGAAGCGCCGCTCGGTTTCCGCCAGCAGGCGCTCCAGCTCGCCGCGACCGTCGATCACCCGGCTCTGCGGCGAAGCCCAGGCGCCCAGCCGGCTGCCCAGCGGGCGCACCTGGAAATAGGCGTCCGACTCGACGGGCGTGACCTTCTCGACCCGCCCCTCGATACGCACCTGACGCTCCAGCGCCGGCCAGAAGAAGGTCATCGCCGCACGCGGGTTGGCCAGCAGCTGCTCGCCCTTGGCGCTGTCGTAGTTGGTGAAGAAGGTGAAACCGCGTTCGTCCAGCGCCTTGAGCAGCAGCACGCGACAGTGCGGCTGGCCCTCGGCGTCCACCGTGGCCAGGGTCATCGCATTGGCCTCGACCGGCGGCTGCTCGGTCTTCACCGCCTCGGCAAACCAGTGGCGAAAAAGGGCGAACGGCTCGGCCGGCGCCTGCTCCTCGCTGAGACCCTCGCGGGTGTAATCCCGGCGCATGTCGGCCAACGACTGACTCATGGCAAAACTCCTTGTTCAACACGCGGCGCCCTGCGCCGCGACGGGCTTGGACTGACGACCGCGTCGCCCCGCCGGGCGACGCGGCACTCAGCGGTTGTTCTGCGCCACCAGCGCCGGCAGGCCCGAGCGCAGGGTCAGCATCATCTCCACGCGACGATTCTGCGCCCGGCCGGCGGCATGCTGGTTGCTGGCCAGCGGCAGGTCGGAGCCGGCGCCGTGCAGCGCCAGGCGGTCGCTCTGCAGGCCGCTGAGGCGGAAGATCGCCGCCATCGACTGAGCCCGCTCCAGGCTCAGCTTGCGATTGCCCACCACATCGCCGCTGCTGTCGGCATGGCCGAGAATCAGCACCGCGCTGTCGGGATCGCTGGCGGCCAGCTTGGCCACCTGGCTGAGCGGGCGCAGGGTCGCCGGCAGGAGCATGGCCGGACGGTCGGGATTGAACGAGCCATCCACCGGCGCCACCACCACAAGTACCTCGCCACGGCGCTCGACCCGGAACTTGCTGCCGGCCACCGCATCGCGCAGACGCTTCTCGGCGGCGTCCAGCCAGGCGGCATCGACCTTTCTGGGCTTCGGCGCTTCGGCCTTCGCAGCTTTGGCCTGGGCCTTGGCCGGCTGCGCGGCCTCGTCGGCACCGGAGAACCACCACCAGCCGCCCTTCTTCTCGGCAGCCGGCGGTGTCGCCGCAGCGGTCTTGCCGGCTGCCGCCGGCGCAGGTTTGGCATCGCCCTTGGACGCCTTGGCCGCGACCTGCGGCGCCTCGGGACGCGCCTGCCCGGCGCCGGCAGCGACATCGGAATCGGCCTTGCCGGCACAGCCGGCCAGCGCCACACACATCAATACAGCAGCAGGTTTGAGCAGAGACATGATCAGATCCAGTCCAGAAATTCAGGCGCCCGGCCCGGCCGGACGCGCGAGCAGCCACCGCCTGGCCGCTCGCTATCGATCGTTTGCGCCGGACTGCCGGCCAGCCTCGCTGAAAGCATAGGCGGCCCGTTCGAAACGCGGCGAAATAGTGCCGCACGACGCGACTGCCTGGCTAGTCGGCACGCACGACAGCGCGGGGCACAATGAAATCCGGCGCCACCAGGGCGCCGGAGAGGATCGCCACTCAGCGGCGACGGAAGCCCGGACGCTGGCCTTCGCCGGCCGGCTGCGGACGGCGCGGGTTCTGCGGCGCCGCCGGCTTGCGCGACGGGCGCTCGGTGAGGTTGGGGTTGGCGCGTTCCTCGCGCGGCTTGCCCGGACGCTTGCCGCGATTGACGTCGGCCGGACGCTCGGCCAGCGGCGTGCCCTGCTGGCCACGGCCTTCGCCGCGCGCATCGCCACGACCTCGCCCGCGGTTGTCGCCGCGCGCCTCGTCGCGCGTGCCGCGACCGCCCTGGCGGGCTTCGGCCACCGGCTTGCCCGACTTGCGCTGCATACGGTCGAGCTTCTCGCGGGCCTTGCCCTTCATGCCCGGCAGCGCCAGCGGCTTAAGGCCGACCTCGGCGGCGAGGATGTCCACCTCGCCCTGCCCCATCTCGCGCCAGCGACCGACAGACAGGTCGGCGGTGAGGAACACCGGACCGAAGCGCACGCGCTTCAGGCGGCTGACCACCAGCCCCTGGGACTCCCACAGGCGACGCACTTCGCGGTTGCGGCCTTCCATCACCACGCAGTGGAACCAGTGGTTGAAGCCGTCGCCCTGGGGCGCCTGCTTGATGTCGGTAAAGCGCGCCGGGCCGTCTTCGAGCATCACGCCGTTCTTCAGATTCTCGATCATCTCGTCGGTGACTTCGCCGCGCACGCGCACCGCGTACTCGCGGTCCATCTCGTAGGAGGGGTGCATCAGGCGGTTGGCCAGCTCGCCGTCGGTGGTGAACAGCAGCAGGCCGGTGGTGTTGATGTCGAGACGGCCGATGTTGATCCAGCGGCCGTTCTTGGGCCGCGGCAGGCGGTCGAACACGGTCGGCCGGCCTTCCGGATCGGAGCGGGTGCAGACCTCGCCCTCGGGCTTGTTGTAGATCAGCACCCGGCGCACCACCTGGTCCTCTTCCTCGCGGCGCAGCAGGCGGCCGTCGAGAGCAATGGCGTCGCCGGGCTGCACGCGCAGACCGAGGGTGGCGTCGACGCCGTTGACCTTGATGCGGCCCTGGGCGATCCAGGCCTCGACGTCGCGGCGCGAGCCGACGCCCATGCGTGCCAGGACCTTCTGCAGCTTTTCGCCGAGCGGGCTGTGTTCTTCGTGCTGAATGCTTTCGTTCATGCTGGGCACCTCCCGGTGGAACCGGATTCTGTGAACTGACTCCGCGACGCGGAGCGGGCGCGCATCATACGCCGATGACCGGCGCCACGCACCCGACAAGACTGGACGGCGGCCGGGGCGCTGGCAAGCGCTCAGCCCTGCCGCTCATCGTCGGTGTCCGGCCCTGCCGCACCGGACAGCGCGTCCGCCTCGGCCAGCGCCGGCAGCGGCAGGTCCTCGAAGTCGCTCTTGAGGCCCTGCTCCATGGCATCCAGCTCGGCCAGCAGGCTGCGGAAGCTGGTTTCCGCCGCCGCTTCGGCCGGCTCGACGCCCTCGCCGTCTTCACCCGCCTCGGCCAGCGCCAGATCGGCGCGCGCCTGCAGACTGGCCGGCACCGCCGGGTCGTCGTCCTCGTCGGGCGCCGGCAGCTGCGGCTCCAGTTCGCGCAGCACGGCCAGAGGCGGCAGCTCGTCGAGGCTCTTCAGGTTGAAGTCGTCGAGAAAGCCGCGGGTGGTGGCGAACAGCGCCGGACGCCCCGGCACCTCGCGATGGCCGACCACGCGGATCCACTCGCGCTCCTGCAGGGTGCGGATGATGTTGCTGTTGACCGCCACGCCGCGCACGTCCTCGATCTCGCCACGGGTGATCGGCTGGCGATAGGCGATCAGCGCCAGGGTCTCCAGCAGGGCCCGCGAGTAGCGCTGCGGGCGCTCCTCCCAGAGCCGCCCGACCCAGGGCGCGAAGCGCGCGCGCACCTGCAGGCGGTAGCCCGAGCCCACCTCGCACAGCTCGAAACCGCGCCCCAGGCAGCTGCCGCCCAGTATGCCAAGGGCCTCGCGCAGCAGCTTGGGCGAGGGTCGCTCGACCTCCTCGAACAGCTCGCCGAGGGATTCGATGGACAGCGGCTTGCCCGCCGCCAGCAGGATGGCCTCCAGCAAAGGGGCCAGTTGCCGGGGATCGTTGAGGTTCATGCCGGTTCGGACTCCTGGGTAATGACGGCCGCGGATTCGCCGCGCAGGCGCACATGGATGGGCGCGAACGGCTCGCTCTGCACCAGCTCGACCAGCGACTCCTTGATCAGTTCGAGGATCGCCATGAAGGTCACCACCACGCCGAGGCGCCCCTCCTCGACACCGAACAGCGTGGCGAAAGCGACGAAGTCGCCGCCGGCCAGGCGTTCGAGCACCTCGCTCATCCGCTCGCGGGTGGACAGCAGTTCGCGGGTCACCTGGTGGCTCTCGAACAGCTCGGCGCGGCGCATCACCTCGGCCATCGCCAGCAGCACTTCCTCCAGGCACACCTGCGGTAGCAGGGTGCGCGCGCGCGCCTCGGGGGCCGGCAGCTGCGGCACATGCAGCTCGCGACCGACCCGCGGCAGGGCGTCCAGCTCCTCGGCGGCCTGCTTGAAGCGCTCGTACTCCTGCAGGCGGCGGATCAGCTCGGCGCGCGGATCGTCCTCCTCGGCGCTCGCCTCGCTGGAGCGCGGCAGCAGCATGCGCGACTTGATCTCGGCGAGCATCGCCGCCATCACCAGATACTCGGCGGCCAGCTCCAGGCGCACGCTCTTCATCAGTTCGACGTAGCCCATGTACTGGCGAGTGATATCCGCCACCGGGATGTCGAGGATGTCGATGTTCTGCTTGCGGATCAGGTAGAGCAGCAGGTCGAGCGGCCCCTCGAAGGCGTCGAGGAACACCTCCAGGGCATCCGGCGGGATGTACAGGTCCTGCGGCAAGTCGGTGAAGTCGCGGCCATAAACGCGCGCCGGCGGCGCGCTGGGCTCGCCGCCACCGTGCAGCGCTGCGTCGGGGGACGGTTGCTGTTCAGTCACCGGGTACATCCACCACCGTCAGGCCTGCACCCGGAAAGGCTGCGGGTCGCCACAGCCATCGCGCAGCACTTGGGGATCGCCGTCCACCAGGCTGACCACCGTGGACGGCTCCAGGCCGCCATAGCCGCCGTCGATGATCAGGTCGACCAGCTTTTCCAGGCGCTCGCGGATCTCGTATGGATCGTTGAGGGCCTCCTGGTCGCCCGGCAGGATCAGCGTCACGCTCATCAGCGGTTCGCCCAGTTCGGCCAGCAGCGCCTGGGCGATGGGATTGGCCGGTACGCGCAGGCCGATGGTGCGCCGCTTGGGATGCAGCAGCATGCGCGGCACCTCGCGGGTGGCGTCGAGGATGAAGGTGTACGGCCCCGGCGTGTGCGCCTTGAGCAGGCGGAAGGCGCTGGTGTCGACCTTGGCGTACTCGCCCAGCTGCGACAGGTCGCGGCACACCAGGGTGAAGTTGTGCTTGTCGTCCAGCCGGCGCAGGTGGCGGATGCGGTCCAGCGCCGCCTTGTCGCCCAGCTTGCAGCCGAGCGCGTAGGAGGAGTCGGTGGGATAGACCACCACGCCGCCGGCGCGAATGATGTCCACGGCCTGCTTGACCAGCCGTGCTTGCGGGTTTTCCGCGTGGATCTGAAAGAACTGGCCCATGACGTTTCCTTATGCGGGTGGGGATTGCCGGTCGCGCAGCCGTGTCGCCAGTTGCGGCAGGTCGTCCGGCAGGCCGCGGTAGCGGCCCAGCTCGGACCACAGGCGCGGTCCGTGAAAATCGCTGCCGGCGCTGGCCAGCAGGCCGAACTCGCGGGCGAGGATGGCGAGCATGCCGACCTGGCTGTCCACCTGCGGGCCGTTGGCGACCTCGAGGGCATGGCCACCGCCGGCGGCGAAATCGCTCACCAGGCGGCGCCGCTTGCTGCGAGTAAAGTCGTAGTGGCAGGGATGCGCCAGACTGATCCAGGCCCCCGACTGGCGCAAGGTCTGCAGGGTGCTGTCGAGGGTCGGCCAGTGCTGCTTGACGTCGCCGAGCTTGCCGGCGCCCAACCAGCGCTGGAACGCCTGGGCATGGTCCTTGACGTAGCCGGCGGCCACCATGTAGCCGGCGAAGTGCGGCCGCGACGGCGCGTTGCCGCTCTCGCCGCGCGCCTGCTGCACCTGGCAGGCGCCCTCGAAGCAGCCGGGCATGCCCTTGGCGGCGAGCCGCCGACCGATCTCCTCGGCGCGCGCCCAGCGCCCGGCGTGCAGCGCCGCCAGCGCCTCGCCCAGGGCCGGCGCGGCGGGGTCGAAGCCGTAGCCGAGCACATGGATGGTCGCACCGCCCCAGGTGCAGGACAGCTCGACGCCGTCGACCAGGGTCAGGCCCAGCGCCGCAGCCGCGGCATGCGCCTCGGCCAGTCCTTCGAGGGTGTCGTGGTCGGTCAGCGCCAGCAGCTCCACGCCCTGCGCGCAGGCCCGTTCCACCAGGGCGCTGGGCGTCAGCAGCCCATCGGAGGCGGTACTGTGGCAGTGCAGGTCGGCAAGCATGGCGATCTTTTCCGTCTTTTGTGGTTTGTTATTATGCGCTTTCACCTCCGTTCATGGCGCGCCGCAGACGAAATTCCGCCATCGCGCCGCTCTCCCCTGCCTTCCTGCGCCGCCTTGCGGCCCACTCCGAAAGGATCGCCATGCTCTACGCCATCATCGCCACCGATGCCACCAACTCCCTCGACGCGCGCCTGGCTGCCCGCCCGGCGCACCTCGAACGCCTGCACGCCCTGCGCGATGCCGGCCGCCTGGTGCTGGCCGGCCCGCACCCGGCCATCGACAGCAACGACCCCGGCAGCGCCGGCTTCAGCGGCAGCTTGATCGTCGCCGAATTCGACTCCCTCGACGCCGCCCGCGCCTGGGCCGACGCCGACCCCTACCGTGCCGCCGGCGTGTATGCCGACGTGCTGGTCAAGCCGTTCCGCCAGGTTCTGCCCTGACCCTTCGCCGCCCGGATGCCCCGACCGCCATGAACGACCTGCTGCTGATCGACGACGACCGCGAACTGACCGAGCTGCTCGCCACCTGGCTGCAGCAGGAAGGCTTCCAGGTGCGCGCCTGCCACGACGGCGCCAGCGCCCGCGCCGCCCTCGCCGGGCAGGCGCCGGACGCCGTGGTGCTCGACGTGATGCTGCCCGACGGCAGCGGCCTGGAGCTGCTCAAGCAGCTGCGCGGCGAACACCCCGAACTGCCGGTACTGATGCTCTCGGCGCGCGGCGAGCCGCTGGACCGCATCCTCGGCCTGGAGCTGGGCGCCGACGACTACCTGGCCAAGCCGTGCGACCCGCGCGAGCTGACCGCCCGCCTGCGCGCCGTGCTGCGCCGCGTGCAGCCGGGCAGCACGGCCAGCAACACCCGCCTGGAACTGGGCGACCTGAGCTACAGCCCGAGCCGCGGGGTGGCCATGCTCGGCGAGCAGGAAGTCGCCCTGACCCTCTCCGAGAGCCGCATCCTCGAAGCCCTGCTCGGCCAGCCCGGCGAGCCGCTGGACAAGCAGGCGCTCGCCCAGCTCGCCCTCGGCCGCAAACTGACCCTCTACGACCGCAGCCTGGACATGCACATCAGCAACCTGCGCAAGAAACTCGGCGCCCATGCCGACGGTCGCTCGCGGATCATGGCCAGCCGCGGGCGCGGCTACTACTACGCGCCCTGACCCCTTTACCGCGGATTTACCCTCGCCTGACGGCCGTTGACCTTGCGCGCCCTAGACTGAACTCATCCGGCACCCCGCCGACCACGAGAGAGGAAACGATCATGCGCAAGACCCTCACCGCCCTGCTGCTCGCCGCCGCCCTCCCCACCCTGGCCATCGCCGGCCCCGGCATGGGCGACGGTTACGGCCACGGCGCGCACCACATGAAAGGCGACGCCCCGCACATGATGCGCGGCCTCGATCTCGACCGCGAGCAGCACCGCAAGATCCGCGATGCCCAGCGCGAGCAGATGAAGGAACACCGCGCCATCGTCCAGCGCTACCTGGACAAGCTGCCGGCCGCCGACAAGGCCGCCATGGAGAAGGAACTGCAGGCCAACCGCGACAAGCAGCAGAAGGCCATCCGCGACACCCTGACTGCCGAGCAGCAGAAGCGCTTCGACGAGCTGAGCAAGGAACGCGAACAGCGCCGCGCCGAACGCGCCGAGTTCGAAGCCTGGAAAGCCGAGCGCGAGCAGAAGGCCCAGTAACCCCACCCCCAGCCTCGCTGGCGGGCCGCCCGACGGCGCTCGCCGCGAGGCGTTCGAGAGCCGAACCCATGCGTTCCCTGTTCTGGCGCATCTTCGCCACCTTCTGGCTGGCCATCGCCGTGGTCGCCGGACTGTCCCTGCTGCTCGGCCATGCGCTGAATCAGGACGCCTGGATCCTCGCCCGCCACCCCGGCATCCACAACGTCGCCGCACAGTGGACGCAGCGCTACGAGAACCATGGCGCCGCCGCCGCCCAGCACTACCTGGAGCGCCACAAGCATCGCCGCCACATCGACGTGCAGGTGCTCGACGAAAGCGGCCAGCTGCTGGTGCAGGGCACCTTCCCGCGCCGCGCCGCGGCCTTCGAGGCCCGCCAGCGCCACCGCGAGCGGCTGCCCTGGCGCCGCCTGACCGAGGAATACGCCAGCCCCGAAAGCGGCCAGACCTACCTGTTCATCTACCGCATCCCCAAGGCCGAACTGGCCGAGTGGCACCTCGACAGCCTGCTCTGGCCGGCCAGCGCCATGGGCATCGCCCTGGTGGTGATGACCCTGTTCAGCCTGCTGCTGACCCTGTCGATCACCCGTCCGCTGGACCGCCTGCGCAGCGCCGTCCACGACCTCGGGCGCACCACCTACCAGCAGCACAGCCTGGCCCGCCTGGCACGCCGGCGCGACGAACTGGGCGTGCTGGCCCGCGACTTCAACCGCATGGGCGCGCGCCTGCAGGATCTGATCGGCAGCCAGCGCCAGTTGCTGCGCGACGTCTCCCACGAACTGCGCTCGCCGCTGGCGCGCCTGCGCGTCGCCCTGGCCCTGGCCGAGCGCGCCGACCCCGAGGCCCGCGCCCGCCTGTGGCCGCGCCTGGGCCAGGAGTGCGACCGCCTCGAAGCCCTGATCAGCGAGATCCTCGAACTGGCGCGGGTCGACAGCGAGAGCAGCCAGCGCCAGCCCATCGACCTGCCGGCGCTGCTCGGCAAGCTGCGCGAAGACGCCCGCCTGCTCGCTCCCGAGCAGGCCATCCGCATCGAGGTGCCGGAGGGGCTGCAACTGTCCGGCTGGCCGGACCTGCTCGAACGCGCGCTGGACAACCTGCTACGCAACGCCGCGCGCTTCAACCCGGCCGACCAGCCTCTGGAAGTCGCCGTCCGCCGCGACGCCGGCCAACTGAGCATCAGCGTGCGCGACCACGGCCCCGGCGTCGTCGCCGAACACCTGGCGCACCTGGGCGAACCCTTCTTCCGTGCCCCCGGCCAGGCCAGCCCCGGCCATGGCCTCGGCCTGGCCATCGCACGCCGTGCCGCCCAGCGCCACGGCGGCCAGCTCGGCCTGGCCAACCACCCGGACGGCGGCTTCGTCGCCACGCTGGAGCTGCCGCTGGGCCAGGGGTGAGCCGGCCCAGCACCTGCGCGCCGACAGACCTGCACCCGCGCGCCGCATGTGCGTTTCTGCGCCCGACGGTGCAGGCGCTCAGCGCCCGCGGATCAGCTCGCGCAGCAGGAAGCGGCTGGGATGGCAGGCCTCGGCCACCGCGCGGGGCAGCGGCAGCGCTTCGTCGTCCAGCCAGGCGGCGATCAGTTCGGCCGACAGCGGCGCGCTGATCAGCCCGCGCGAGCCGTGTCCGGCGTTGACGTACAGGCCGTCCAGCCAGGGCGCCGGGGTGTCGAAGCGCTGGCGGGCGTCCTTGCCGAGGGCGGCGTAGGCGGCGCGGAAGGCCTCGGCGTCGACCAGCGGGCCGATCAGCGGCAGGTAGTCCGGGGTGGTGCTGCGGAAGGCGGCGCGGCCCTGCAGGCTGGCGAGATCCAGGGCGTCGGCGCCGAGCGCGTCGGCCAGCGCCGGGGATATCTGCCGCAGCATGCCGAGGTTGTCGGCGTGCTCTTCGGCACTCAGCGCCAGGTCGTCGCGCTGGAAGTTGAAGCTGGCGCCGAGAGTGTGCTCGTCGCCGCGCGGCGGCGCCACATAGCCCTCGGCGCACAGCACGGTGCGCAGCGCGCGACTGGCGGGGCTGGCCGGCAGGCGGCTGATCTGGCCGCGGATGCGCTTGAGCTTGAGGTGGGCGGCAGCCGGGAAGCGCAGCACCTCGCTGGCGCTGCAGAGGATCGCCACCGGCGCGGCGGCGAGCAGCGTATCGCCCTGACGGGCCTGCCACTGACCGTCGACCCGCTGCAGGTCGAGGGCTTCGCTATGGGTATGGACGCGGATCGCCGGATCGGCGGCGAGGGCGCGGCACAGCGCCGGCGGGTGCACCCAGCCGGCTTCGGGATACCACAGGCCGCCCTGCTCCAGCGCCAGGCCGCTCAGCGCGCTGGCCTCGGCGGCATCCACGGCGCGCAGCAGCGCGGCGGGGAAGGCGGCGGCGAG
>RRZT010314934.1_pt1 | contig 18896 bp, 16 predicted proteins | sample 2165551 | NCBI WGS metagenome assembly RRZT01 (sample SAMN10456910, study PRJNA506462) | wastewater metagenome | biome: wastewater; feature: sludge; material: wastewater sludge; isolation source: wastewater sludge with Escherichia coli K12::gfp cells carrying plasmid... | place: USA: Moscow, Idaho... | reverse complement strand
TCAATAGTGTTACGGTGGTCATAGCGAAAGGGAAACACCCGGTCCCATCCCGAACCCGGAAGTTAAGCCTTTCAGCGCCGATGGTACTGCAGCGGGGACGCTGTGGGAGACTAGGACACCGCCGGACTACATTTACACAGAAAGCCCCTCCAGCCACGCTGGAGGGGCTTTCTGCATTCCTTCCCAAGGGGTGTGCCTGGGGTCTGCTCGTTTTCCTGCTGCCCCCCCTACACGCAACCCGGGCAGCGACAACGCGACGGGTGACACGTGGCTTCCGTCGTCCAGCCAGGAGTGCCAATAACGTGGTTGTGTTCGTTCCCTGAACCTGCTGGCCCGGTATCCGGTGGAGGTTGGTGCTTAGGCGATAGGCGCGGCTTGGGGGTCGCCGGGCTGGGAGCCGGTGATGTCGGCGACCGCGGGGTCGTCGGCAGCGCGGAGGCGGCGGACCTCTGGCGAGAGCAACGCCAGAGCGACCCCCGCCAGCATCAGGAGTGACGCTCCGACCATGGCGGGACGCACGCCCCACCACACGACGGCGTGGCCGGCGACCATGAGCCCGATCGGGCCGAACATGAGCGAACCGAAGGCGTCGTACGCGGCGACGCGCGAAAGTGCTTCGGTAGGGACAAGCCGCTGCATGGTGGTGTTCCACAGCACGCCGAAGATGTCGAACGCGGCGCCCATGACGACCGCGAGCGGGACCACCAGCCACAGCGAGGCGCCGAGCCCGAGCGCGAGGAACGGGGGCGTTGCCAAGGTGGTGAGGAGCACGCCCACCAGGATCGGCCGTCTGGGCCGGATACGCATCGCGATCATGACGCCCAGCACCATGCCGACAGCGTCTCCGGCGAGGATCCACGACCACGGCCCGGCCCCGCCGAGCTCGGTCTCGGAGAGCACCGGCCCGAGGACGCCGAAGCAGGCCTGGAAGAGCATGACCATGAACGAGAACTGGAGGACGACGACCCAGATCCACTGGCGTGAGGAGAACTCGTGCCAGCCACGTTTGAGGTCGGCGAATGTGGAGCTGGACTCCTCGCCGCGGTGGTCCGTGAGGCCGGTCAAGCCGGAGAGGATGATGCCTGAGGTCGCAAACAGGAGCGCGGCGCCCATGAGCGCCCACGCGCCGCCGATCATGGTGACGACCCAACCGGCTGACACCAGACCCGCGATGCGTGCGGTGTTGGCGCCGAGCGCCAGGAGGGCGTTGCCCTGTTGGAGGTCTTTGGACTCCAGTACCTCAGGAATGATGCCGGTCAACGCAGGCATCATGATGGCGATGCCGATCCCACTGAACGCCGCGGCCGTGCACAGCAGCCATACCGGGGGATCGCCCGTCAGGAGGAGCGCGGCGAGCAGGGCGAACGCGGTCGCGGAGGAGAACTCACCGAGCATCATCACGCGCTGGCGCGGGAAGCGATCCGCGATCACCCCGCCGATCAGCAGGAACACGATCATCGGGACGCTCTCGGCGGTCAGCACGATCGACAGCAGCTCGCTGTCGCCTCCGGGCAGGTGCAGGACGCCGAATGCCAGGGCGACGGGCGCGAACGCCGACCCACCCATCGACGCCGTGCGGGCGCAGAAGAGGCGGGCGAAGCGCCGGTCGCGCATGAGCGACCAGTCTGCACGCATGAGGTCCGGTCCTTCCGGGATCAGGCGCCTCCCGTGATGAGACCCGCGGTGACATCGGGCGCGGAGCCGGGGCTCGTTCGTCGAACCGTGGGGCCACGCGTTGTGCGGACGAGACGGCCGGTAAGCCGGATTCTGTCGACGGATGATCATCTATCTGAGGCCCACCGTTGCCGGTGGGCTCGTGCAACCTACCCGGGCGCCTCGCGCGAGCAGCGCTCAAGCGGCGTCCGCGGCCGACCCGTGGGCCGGCCTTCTTGGTCTTGCTCCGAGTGGGGTTTACCGAGCCACCCCAGTCACCTGGGGCGCTGGTGGTCTCTTACACCACCGTTTCACCCTTACCTGTCGCCAGGCGGTCTGCTTTCTGTGGCACTGTCCCGCGGGTCACCCCGGGTGGGCGTTACCCACCACCCTGCTCTGTGGAGTCCGGACTTTCCTCAGCTCTTGCGAGCCGCGATCATCTGGCCGTCTCGTCCGCCCGAGAGTCTACTCCCTCGACGCGCCGCTCTCGACACGTCGCTGCGTGGGCCGCGGGCGGGCCGGTCAGCGGCCAAGCAGCGCGGCGACCGCAGCGTCCAGCTGGTCGTCCAGCACCTCCGGCGTCGGTCCCATGGCGTCCGTCCGTCCCGAAGCCATGGCGACGGCGTTGCCGTCGCGGCGGAAGAGCAGGTGCTCCTCCGTGGCGAGCGGATGACGGGTCCACACGCCCCCCTCGGACACCTCGGTCACGAGCGTGATCGCCACGCCGTCTGGCGTGGACGTGACGGTCCACCGGTCGCGCGTGCCGTCGCCCGCGCCGTCGCCCGGGCTGTCGACGCAGCCCTGGGCCTGGGTGACGAGCTCGGACACGAACAGCCCGGCCGCCGCGTCGTCGACGAACCGCAGCACCGACTGGTACCGGCCGCCGGCGAGGGCACCGGACCGGCCAACGTCGAGCTCGGCCAGGGCCTCGAAGGAGAAGGGTGGGGTCCCCGTGAAGCCGTCCCGGTTGCACGCGAGCGAGTAGGCCAGCGGCTTCCAGCCGTCCGGGACCGCGGGGAGCGCCGAGACGTCGCCCCACTCGGCGGGAAGCTCGTCGAGGACCGCGTAGCGGGGGCCGGGCGCCTTGGTCGAGCCCGTGGGTGCGGGGGAGGATGCGGGCGTCGTGGGGGGAGCCGAGTCCGACGTTGCCGGGGACAACGGCAGCGTGGTGACAGTGGGGGAAAGCAACGGGCTGACGGCGACGGCGGCCACCGTGAGCGCGGCGACGGTGGTGACGGCCAGCGCGGTGCGACGGTGCCGGGCGCGCCTCCCGGCGCCGATGGCAGCCGCGGCGATCGCGGCATCGTCGGCGCCGCCGGGGTCTCGGACCTGGAGCAGGTGCCGCAGATCGTCCTCATTCATGGGGCTCATGACAGGCTCCTCGCGGTCCGTGGCGAGGTTCACCATCACCTTGCGCACGTAAGCGCGTCTTGCGGCACCATCGATGCGCTGCCACGCCAACCAGGTCTTCGTCAACGCGTCCTGGAGCAGGTCTTCGGCCGCGTGGCGGTCGCCGGTCAGCAGATACGCGGTGTGCCGGAGGCTCGGGGCGCAGCTGACGACGAAGCCGGTGAACTCCGTGTCGCGGTCGGTGGCGGTCATACCCATTGAGACGAACCTAGCCCGCGCGGGGTTGAGTCTTTATGGGAGGGTGAGGATCTCCGCGCCGGTCTTGGTGACGACCAGCGAGTGCTCGAACTGCGCGACGCGCGACTTGTCGGTGGTGACGACCGTCCAGTCGTCGGCCCAGAGCTCGGTCTCGTGCGTGCCCAGCGTCAGCATCGGCTCGATCGTGAAGGTCATCCCCGGCTTCATGACGGTGTCGAGGCGGGGCTCGTCGTAGTGGAGGATGACGAGGCCGGAGTGGAACGACGTGTGCACGCCGTGGCCGGTGTAGTCGCGCACGACGCCGTAGCCGAAGCGCCTCGCGTACGACTCGATCACGCGGCCGATCACCGAGATCGGGCGCCCGGGCTTGACGGCCTTGATGGCGCGGTTGAGCGACTCGAGGGTGCGCTCGGTCAGCAGGCGCGACTCCTCGTCGACGTCGCCGCAGTAGAACGTGGCGCAGTTGTCGCCGTGCACGCCGTCGTAGAAGGCGGTGCAGTCGATCTTGACCAGGTCGCCGTCCTCGAGCGGGCGGAGGTCCGGGATGCCGTGGCAGACGACCTCGTTGACCGAGGTGCAGATCGACTTCGGGAACCCGCGGTAGCCGAGCGCCGACGGGTACGCGCCGTGGTCCAGCATGTACTCGTGCGCGACGGCGTCGAGCTCGTCGGTGGTGACGCCGGGGGCGATCGCCTTTGCGGCCTCGTGCATCGCGTTCGACGCGATCTTGCCCGCGATGCGCATCTTCGCGATCACCTCGTCGCTCTGCACGTCCGATCCTGTGTACCGCTTCGGCCCCGGCCTGCCGACGTACTCCGGGCGCGGGATCGACCGGGGAACGTCGCGGAGCGGGGTGACGGTGTGCGGGGCGATCGGATTCACGCGCGCCAGCTTAGCCCGGCTCACGCAGCGGTGGGGATCAGCCGTCGAACCGCAGCGAGTCCAGCGAGTGCCGGACCTCCTTCTGGTTCTCCTCGTGCCCGATGGTCGCGCAACTGACGTAGGCGGCGATCTTGTCCGGGTCGTCGGTGGGCACCAGGACGATGTCGACGACGTCGCCCTCGATGCCGTGGTGCCTCTGGTTCGAGACGTAGACGTTCGACGTCAGGCGCCAGCCGCGCCGGGCGGAGACGCTGAAGGCGTTGTCTGTGATGACCTCGCGGTGCGTGAAGCCGTAGAACATGCCCGACGACGCCATGCAGGTGATGAACTGCTCCGCCGCCGTCGCCGGGTCCGCGCTGAAACCCTCGCTCACCTTGATGTAGCCGACGTTGACGTTGCTGATCCAACCGGTGGCGATGGGGCGCACCATCGAGTTCGAGTCATGCATCCAGTCGATATAGGCGATCTCCTGGCGCCACTTCGAGCCGGTTGGCGGCTCGATGGAGAGCCCGCCGCCGTGCAGCCTGCCGTTCACGATCTCGCTGACGCCCCAGTCCTCCGCCACCGGACAGTCGATGGGCTCGCCGAATCCGTCCTCGATGTCGTCGGGCGGCGGGGTCTCCGTGGGCAAGAGCTCGTTCCACTGCTGGCCGGTCGGCCGCGAGGTGCGCGTGTCCTCGGGCGTGGCGCCCCAGCTGTTCGCGTTGCGGGGCAGCACGACGAGCGCGATGACGACGGCGGTCGCGACGACCAAGGCGACGGCGAGCCACAGCCAGCGGCCCTTCCCACCGCGCTCGGGCTGCTGCGGATCCAGCCAACGACGACCGTCCCAGTAGCGCCGACCGTTGGGCGCGCTGGGGTCGCTGTACCAACCCGGCTGAGCCATGTCGAACAGCTTATGCGACAGTCCGGAGTGCGGGCCGTCACGCGTTCGTAACATTGGCTCGGCAGACTCGCGTCATGGATAGGCAGACTGAGTTTGTGCTGCGCTCAATGGAGGAGCGCGGGATCCGATTCGTGAGGCTGTGGTTCACCGACGTATTGGGCTCGCTCAAGTCCGTGGCGATCACGCCGGCGGAGGTCGAGGGCGCCATCGCGGAGGGTGTCGGCTTCGACGGCTCGGCGATCGAGGGTTTCGCGCGCGTGTTCGAGTCGGACATGGTGGCCCACCCCGACCCGTCGACCTATCAGGTGCTGCCCTGGCGCCAGGAGGGCCGCGCCACGGCCCGCATGCTGTGCGACATCAAGCTGCCCGACGGCTCGCCCAGCTACGCCGACCCCCGGTTCGTGTTGAAGCGCGCGATGCGCCGCGCCGCCGACATGGGGTTCACGTTCTACATCCACCCCGAGATCGAGTTCTACCTTCTCCGCTCGCTCACGCCGCCGGTGCCGCTCGACGACGGCGGCTACTTCGACCACACGACTCTGGGCGACGGCACCGACTTCCGCCGCGACGCCATCACGATGCTGGAGCAGATGGGCATCTCGGTGGAGTTCAGCCACCACGAGGCTGGGCCGGGCCAGCACGAGATCGACCTGCGCTACGCCGACGCGCTCACCATGGCGGACAACATCATGACGTTCCGCGTCGTGATCCGCGAGATCGCCGTCAGCCAGCGCATCCACGCCACGTTCATGCCGAAGCCGTTCTCCGAGCATCCCGGATCGGGCATGCACACCCACATGTCGCTGTTCGAGGGCGACGCCAACGCGTTCTACGACGCCAGCGACGAGTATCGCCTCTCCAAGACCGCGAAGCACTTCATCGCGGGCCTGCTGCGCCACGCGCCGGAGATCACCGCGGTCACCAACCAGTGGGTCAACTCCTTCAAGCGCCTCGTCGGCGGCAGCGAGGCGCCGTCGTTCGCCTGCTGGGGCCGCGCGAACCGCAGCACGCTGGTGCGCGTGCCGCAGTTCAGCCCGGGCAAGACGTCGTCCGCGCGGATCGAGTACCGCGCCGTCGACTCCGGCGTGAACCCCTACCTCGCCTACGCCGTCCTGCTGAACGCGGGCCTGAAGGGCATCGAGAACGAGTACCCGCTGCCCGAGGAGACCGAGGACGAGGTGTGGCGCCTCTCGGAGCGCGAACGCCGCGCGATCGGCATCGCGGAGCTGCCGCGCAACCTCGAGCAGGCCATCCACCTGATGGAGGAAAGCGAACTCGTCGCCGACACCCTCGGCGAGCACGTGTTCGAGTACTTCCTCCGCAACAAGCGCGAGGAGTTCACCGCCTACCGCCAACAGGTGACCCCCTGGGAGCTGGCCCGGCACATCCGAGTGATGTAGCTCTAGAGGGGAAAGGCGCGGGCGGTCTCATGCGCGTGGGCGCCGCTCGCCGAGAGCCGGGCATCCTCCCAGGCTGTGGCGCCGGTGGCGAGCGCGATGAAGACCTCGGGTGCAAGCTCGACGACGTTGGGCGGCGTCCCGCGCGTGTGCCGCGGGCCGGTCTCGAAGCCGATCTGCACGGCGGCGAACGGCGGCACCCGAACCTCGATCGCGTGCCCGGGATGGCGTTCGCCGAGCAGGCCGCAGCCGGCCCGGCAGACGGCCGCCGTCAGCTCGCGGCCGAGGTCGCCGGGAATCGCCGCCGCTTGCAGCAGGAGCCCCGTCAGGTCGGGGCGCCGTGCGGCCAGGACGGCGTCGACGGGCGCGTCTCCGAGGCGGGCGCGCAGCTCGGAAACGACCTTCGGGGTTGGCTTAAACATCGTCCGGCCAGGATAGCCACGGCTACGCTTCCCTCATGCCCAGGTACCAGTCGCCGACCGCGGAGTTCGCGCGCCGCGGCTTCGACGACGCGACGGCGTCGGCGCGGGTCTGGGAGCGCTGGGCGGAGCGGCTGGGAACGGAGCCTCCCGTGAGCCTCTCCCTCCTCGAACGCGTATCCGACCGCGACCAGGCCCTAGAGGCGCTCGACCGCTTCGAGGCCGCGGATCCCGCCCTCTTCGCGCGGATCGCGGCCGACCCCGACTGGCTGCAGCGGCTCCTGCTCGTCCTCGGCGGCAGCACCCTCCTGGCGCAGACCCTCACCCGGCACCCCGCCGAGGCGCTGCTCCTCGAGGAGGAGCCGAGGCCGCGCGGGGCTTCCGGCTGGATGGACTTCTTCGGAGGCCGCGTGGGCATCGTCGACGGCGTGGCCGAGGGCAACGGTGACGCGCTCCGTCGGGCGAACAGGGCTGCGCTGATCGAGATCGCGGCCCGCGACCTCGCCGCAGTCGACGCGGGCGCGGTCGAGATCGTCGAGTCCGTCGCCGAGGAGCTGAGCCACGTCGCCGACGCGGTGCTCGAATGCTCCCTCGCCTATGCGCGCGCCGAGGTCCCCGGCTGGGAGCGGGCGCGGCTCGCGGTCCTGGCGCTCGGCAAGGCGGGCGCGCAGGAGCTCAACTACATCTCCGACGTCGATGTCGTCTACGTCGTCGAGCCGGCCGACGGGGTCGGCGTCGACGAGGCCACGGCGATCGGCACGCGGCTCGCCGCCGCGCAGGCGAGGATCTGCTCCGCCCACACCATCGAGGGCAGCATCTGGCAGGTCGACGCGGGGCTGCGGCCCGAGGGCAAGGCCGGCCCGCTCGTGCGGACGCTCGATTCCTATCGCGCCTACTACGACAAGTGGGCGAAGAACTGGGAGTTCCAGGCGATGCTCAAGGCGCGCCCTGCCGCCGGCGACCTCGAGCTGGGCCAGGCGTTCGTCGACGTCGTCTGGCCGCACGTGTGGCGGGCGGGGGAGCGGCCCGACTTCGTCACCGAGGCACAGGCGATGCGCGACCGCGTCATCTCCCTGATCCCGCCGAAGCAGGCCGACGCCGAGATCAAGCTGGGCAAGGGCGGCCTCCGTGACACCGAGTTCTCCGTTCAGCTGCTCCAGCTCGTCCACGGCCGCGCGGACGAGCGGCTGCGCGTGCGCGGCACCTTCGCGGGCCTCCGTGAGCTGGTGGCCGCCGGCTACATCGGCCGGGCCGACGGCGCGGCCATGGGCGACGCCTACCGCTTCCAGCGCGCCCTCGAGCACCGCGTGCAGCTGCGCAGGCTGCGCCGCACCCACCTCGTCCCGGACGAACCGACGGCGCTGGACCACGTCGCCCGGTCGCTCGGGACCAAGGCCGACACCCTCGTCGGTGCCTGGCGCGCATCCACCCGGAACGTGCGGATGCTGCAGCAGCGCCTCTTCTTCTCGCCGCTGCTCGACGCCGTGTCCCGCGTTCGCACGGAGGACCTGAAGCTGACGTCGGAGGCGGCAACGGACCGGATGTGGGCGCTGGGCTTCCACGATCCGCGCGCGGCGCTCGGCCACCTCGAGGCGCTCACCCGCGGGACCGGCCGCGCCACGGAGATCCAGCGCCAGCTGCTTCCCGCCATCCTGGGCTGGCTCGCGGAGGGACCGAATCCGGACTTCGGCCTGCTCGCGTACCGCCAGCTCTCTGAGGCGCTCGGGGACAGCTCGTGGTACCTGCGGGCGCTCCGCGACGACGCGCACATGGCTCACCGGCTGGCGCGCATCGCGTCGGCGAGCCGCTACGTCGTCGACCTCCTGAAGCGCGCGCCCGACATGATCCGCATGCTGGGCGGCAACGAGGAGCTGCGTCCCCGCTCCGCCGAGGAGCTCGGGCTGGCCCTCGAGCGCGCCGCCGCGCGGCACGACGATCCGGCAAAGGCCCTGGCCTCGGTGCGGGCGCTGCGTCGTTACGAGCTCTGCCGCATCGCGCTCTCTGACGTCCTCGGGCTCGCCGAGCCGGACGCCGTCGCCCTGGCCCTGAGCGACCTCGCCTCCGCGACGATCGACGCCGGGCTCCGGCTGGCGCGGCAGGACGTCGACGCGCCGCCCGTGGGGGTCGTCGCGGTGGGCCGGTGGGGAGGCAGCGAGATGGGCTACGCCTCCGATGCCGACTGCCTCTTCGTCGTGCCGGATGGCACCGATCCACAGGGGATCGCGCGCGCCACCGAGCTCGTTCGCCGCGTCGCGGACCTCGTCGGCAAACCGGGGCCCGACCCCGCGCTGGTCATCGACACCGACCTCCGCCCCGAGGGCAAGGGAGGTCCGCAGGTGCGCACGGTGTCGTCCTACGCGGCGTACTACGAGAAGTGGGCGTCGGTGTGGGAGCGCCAGATGCTGCTGCGCGGGCGTGCGGGCGCCGGCGATCTCGGCCTGGCACGGGCGACGCTGGAGGCCATCGACTGGTACCGCTACCCCGAGGGCGGGCTCAGCCACGACCAGGTCGTCGAGATCCGACGGCTGAAGTCGCGGATGGAGGCCGAGCGGATCCCCAAGGGCGTCCCGCGCGAGCGGCACCTCAAGCTGGGCCCCGGCGGGCTCAGCGACGTCGAGTGGACCGTCCAACTGCTCCAGCTGCGCCACGCGGCCGCGCATCCGGAGCTGCGCACGACGTCGACGACCCAGGCCCTCGCGGCGCTCGCCGACCTTGGCCTCGTGACGGCGGACCAGGCGTCCCGCCTGGGCGACGCCTGGCGGAGGGCCAGCCGGCTGCGCGACGCCCTGATGCTCGCGCGGGGCCGGGCCAGCGACGCGCTGCCGTCGGATATCCGGGAGCTGGGCGTTGTCGCGGAGCTGCTCGGCTACCCGACGCGCGAGTCGTCGATCCTGCTGGAGGACACGAGGCGGCTGCTGAGGCGCGCGGTCGAGGTCGTCGAGGCTCTCTTCTGGGAGGGCTGAGCGCGACGCTGGCTATGCAGCCGGCCGAGCTCGTGTAGCGCCGGGCTGCTATGGCCGGCATCGTGCGTGCTAGGCGGCGGAGTGGGCCCGTGCGCGATGCACGCGGCCGAGCACAAGCAGGCCGATCAGCATCGCCGCGGGGAAGACGACGCCGACGCCGAGCGCGGACTGGAGCGAGCCGAACCGGTCTGCGGCCGCGCCGACGACGAAGGGTCCGAGGCCGCAGCCGGCATCGCCGCCCAGCGCGAGCAGCGCGAACATGGCCGTGCCGCCGCGCGGGAACTCGCTGGAGCCGACGGTGAACGTGCCGGGCCACAGCATTCCGACGGAGAACCCGCACAGCATCACGCCGACGAGGCCCAGCCACGGCCACGGGCCCAGCCAGGCGAGCAGGTAGGCGACGATGCACGCGGCGAGGCTGAGCTGCATGATGCCGCGCACGTTCGAGACGGTGGCGCGGGTGCCGAGCAGGACGCGGGAGAGGCCCATCGCGACCGCGAAGCCCATGGGGCCGAGCAGATCGCCGGCGGTCTTGCTGAGGCCCAGGCCCGCTTGCGCGTAGGCAGATGCCCACTGGCTCATGGCCTGCTCGGAGGCGCCCGCACCGAGCATCAGCAGCACGAGCAGCCAGAAGGTGCCGCTGCGGAACAGGTCCTTGTAGCGCATGGCGAGGCCGTCCTCGACGAGCGAGAAGAAGGGGACGAAGAGCAACACGACGGCGTTGAGCGCCGGCACGATGGCCCACGCGAAGCACAGCCACGGCCAGCGCTCCTCACCCAGCAGCACGAACCCGACGGTGGTGAACGCCACGACCGCGACGTGCCCCCAGCAGTAGAACGAGTGCAGCAGGCTCATATGGAAGGCCTTGTTCTCCGTCGGACACGCCTCGACGACGGGGCTGACGAGCACCTCGAGGAGGCCGCCGCCGATCGCGCAGATGCACGTGGCGGCGATCAGCCCCATGAACGGAGTCGGCGCGACGAACGGCAGCGTGCCCATCGCGACCAGGCCGAGCGCCGCGACGATGTGGGCGAACACCATGCTGGCGCGATAGCCGACCGCGTCGATCGCCTTCGGGGCCACGGCGTCGACCAACAGCTGCAACGTGAAGTTGATCCCGACGATCGCGCCGAGCGCCGAGAACGAGATGCCGAAGCTGCCGTGCCAGATGAGGAACATGAGCGGCCCGAGATTGTTCACGATGGCCTGCGTGACGTAACCCACGTAGCTGGAGGCGAGCGTGTGGCGGTGATCGAGGGGGAGACGCACCCACCGAGCCTATCGGCACGATCGCTCCTTGAGCCGGTTGCATCGATGAAGTCGACGGCGACCGCGTCGAAAGGTACGCTGGCCCCAAACGTGTTCCGGGGTCGGTGTAAGTCCGAACCGGCGGTGACAGTCCGCGACCCCCGCGGCGCCTCTCGACAAGAGGAAGGCCAAAGGGTTGACTCGGTGAAATTCCGAGACCGACAGTGAGAGTCTGGATGGGAGGAACGCGGCAGCGCGTGCGCGAGGCGTCGTTCGACGTCGGCGCACGGCGATGCTGTCGTTTGCGCACCCCGGACCGAGGAAGGTACGGGGCATGACCACCACGCAGCAGCTCAGGGCGCGCGGCCTCGCGCACCTCGGGCTGTGGTCCGCCTATCCGGGCCGCACGCACCCCGGCCGCCTGCGCTGGGTACCGGCCGTCGTCGGCCTCGCCCTGGTGCTCGTCGCCTGGTTCGCGGTCACCGCAACGGGCGCCGTCGATCCCCTCTACCTTCCCGGCCCTCTCGACGTCGCGGCCCGCATGGCCGAGCAGGCGCGGCTGGGCATCGCGTGGCGCTATCTCGCCCCGACGCTGGCCGCCGCGCTCGCCGGTGCCGCGATCGCCCTGGCGGTCGCGCTTCCGCTCGGCGTGGCGGTGAGCCACTCCCGCCTGCTCGCGGCGGTGCTGGAGCCCGTCATCGCGTTCTCCCAGACGGTGCCCCTGGTGGCCGTCGCGCCGCTGCTTGTCCTGTGGATCGGCTACGGGACCGTGCCTATCGCGGTGTTGTGCGCCATCGTCGCGTTCTTCCCCATGGTGACCACCACCATCGTGGGCTTGCGCGGGCTGGACATGCGCGTGATCGAGCACTCACTGCTCGACGGCGCGGGCGTCTGGCAGCGCCTCTGGCACATCGAGCTGCCGATGGCCGCCCCCGCGGTCCTCGCGGGCGTGCGCGGCGGGCTGGTGCTCGCCATGACGGGCGCCGTCGTTGGCGAGATGGTGATGGGCGGCTCCGGGCTCGGGACGCTGCTCACCCTCTCGCGCGAGGCCGCCGACACCGCCGCCGTATTCGCCGTCGTGGCCTGGATCTCGCTGGCCGCCATGACCCTCTACTACCTGGTCCAGCTCGCAGAGCGGGCCGCCGTCGCTCGACTCCAAGGAGAAGACTCATGATCGCTCGCCGCCACCTCTTGTTTGGGGGCCTCGCCGCCGGCGTCGCCCTCGGCCTCAGCGCCTGCACTGGCGCCGCACCCGCGCCGTCGGCCCCGGGAGCCACGAAGGTCACCGTCGGCCTCACCTACATCCCGAACGTGCAGTTCAGCCCGTTCTACGTGGGAGTGGAGCTGGGGCTGTTCGAGGGCCTCGACGTGACGCTTCGCCACCACGGCGAGCAGGAGGACGTGTTCGGCGCGGTGCTGAAGGGCGAGGAGGACGTGGTGTTCGCCTCCGCCGACGAGGCGATGGTCGCCGCGGCGGGAGGCAAGGCGCTGAAGTCGTTCGCGACGGCGTACCAGACCTACCCGCTGGAGGTGATGGGCATCGGCGAGACCGAGCTGCCCGAGAACCCGCTGTGGATTCTCAACGGCAAGCGGCTGGGTATCCCCGGCCACTTCGGGTCCAGCTTCTACGCGGCGCTGGTCGCGATCCACCAGGCGGGACTCACCGAGGCCGACGTCACCCTCCAGGACATCGGCTACACCCAGCTTTCGGCGCTGGCCAGCGACAACGTCGACTTCATCATGGGGTTCCGCAACAACGAACTCGTCCAGCTTCGGGCCCAGGGCCAGGCGGTCACGTCGGTTCCGGTGGTCGACGCCGTGGAGCCGCAGCTGGTCGGCCCCAGCCTGATCACCGCGGGCGGCCCGAGCGAGGACGTGTTGCGCGCCATCGCCGAGGGCATGCGCAAGGCGGAGGAGGCGATCATCGCGGACCCGGAGATCGCGCTCGACGCCACGGCCAAGCAGGTGCCCGCGCTCGCCGACCCGACGCAGCGCGAGTCCGCCGCCGCGGTCCTGAAGGCGACGAGCGAGCTGTGGCTGGTCGACGGGAAGGTGAGCGTCGCCGTCGACCAGGCCGCCTTCGGCAGGATGGGCGAGTTCCTGGCCTCCGCGGGCATCATCGACGCCGCCCCCGAGCAGCCGTTCGTCGCGCTGTAGGTGCGCGCCGCCGTCAGATCGTGACGAGGGTGCGGCCGTGGCGCCTCCCCGCCAGCAGGTCCTCGCCCGCGGCGATCACGTCGTCGAGGCCGATCCTGCTCGTCATGGCGTCGAGGCGGTCGGGGTCGACGCCGCGGGCGAGGATGCGCCAGGCGTCGGCCCGGTCGTCCGCGTCGGCCCACACCGAGTCGATGCCCGCCAGCGTCACTCCCCGCAGGATGAACGGCATCACCGACGACGGTAGCGCGGGCGAGCCGGCCAGCCCGCAGGCCGTGACGATGCCGTGCGGCTTCGTGCGGGCGATCGCGTTCGCGAGGGTCTCGCCGCCGACGGAGTCGACGACGGCCGAGTAGACGGCCTTCTGGAGCGGGCGCCCGGCGCCCTCGAGTTCGGTGCGGGGGAGCACCTCGGTGGCGCCCAGGTCGCGGAGGTAGGCGGTGAACTGGTCGACGCGGCCGGTGGTGGCGGTGACGTCGAAGCCCGCTGTCGCGAGCAGCATCGTCGCGATCGAGCCGACACCACCCGTCGCGCCGGTCACCAGGACCGGGCCCTGGTCAGGGCGGATGCCCTCGCCGATGATCCGCAGCACGGACAGCGCAGCGGTGTACCCGGCGGTGCCGAGCGCGGCCGCTTGCTGAGCGGTCAGCCCGTCGGGAAGGCCGACGGCGAGCTCGCCGTCGATCCGGGCGCGCGTCGCGTACCCGCCGTTGCGGGTCTCGGACAGCCCCGCGCCGTTGAGGACGATCCAGTCGCCGGGCCTCCAGCGTGGATCGCTGGACTCGGCGACGGTGCCGACCACGTCGATTCCCGCGACCAGCGGCATGGTGCGCACGACGCCCGGGCGTCCGGTCACGGCCAGCGCGTCCTTGTAGTTGAGGTCCGAGTAGGCAACGTCGACGAGCACATCGCCGTCGCCCAGGAACTCCTCGTCGAACTCTTCCAGCGCCACCGCGCCCTCGCGCACCACAATGCCTCGGATCATGTCCCCACCATATCCCCGGTGCCGGCCCGCCGGACTCCACGGTCTGCCACCATGGGTGCATGCAGATGCGACGCAGAATTGCCGCGGCCCTGGCGGTGGCGCTCCTCGGTTCGATCACGGTGGTCCCTGTGTCCGCCGATGCGGCAGGCAGGCCCGCGTGGACGAAGAACTGCACGGCGCTGAACAAGAAGTACCCGCACGGCGTCGGCAAGACGTCGGCGAAGGACCTCGACTCGAAGGGCAGGCCGGCGAAGAAGCCGGTCAAGAACTTCAAGAAGTCCAACACCCTCTACAAGAAGGCCATGAAGTACAACAAGGGCCTCGACCGGGACAAGGACGGCATCGCCTGCGAGAAGCGGTGATGCCCGCTCAGGTGCGCAACAACAGGAGCGCGCCGAGGTAGGCGGCATAGACGACGATGAAGGCGATGCCCTCGCGGCGGCTGACCGTGCGGCCGGTCAGGAACACCGGGATGCAGACCAGCGACACCGCGACCATGACGGGGAGGTCGATCCGGACGAGCTCCGGCGTCACTTCCAGCGGCGCCACGAGCGCCGTCGCGCCGAGGATGAAGGCCAGGTTGTAGACGCTGGAGCCGATCAGGTTGCCGATCGCGACGTCCCGCTGGCCGCGGAACGTGCTGACCAGCGTCGTGACCAGCTCCGGCATCGACGTGCCGATGGCCACGATGGTCAGAGTTCTGGGAGGCTGGTGCCGATCGAGACGACGGTGAGGCCGACGACGATGGGCGGAATCCCCAGCCGGAGCGCGAGTGCTGCCGCGCCGCGGACGAGAAGCTCGGCGCCCACCACGAGGGCCACGAGCCCACCGATGATCAACAGCGCCGTCATGCCCGGATTCTAGAGGGTCGAGCGGGGCCGTTGACGGATAACCTCCTGCGAGATGCCTTGTAAAGGTCCCATTTCGGCAAAATCCGGATCTGGCCGCACTTTTCCGCCAGTCGGCGGTAAAGCACTCGGGCCTCCGCCGAACGGCGGAGGCCCGAGTGTGGTCAGCGGGTCAGAGCGCGTAGTACAGCTCGAACTCGTGCGGGTGCGGGCGCATCGCGATCGCCTGGATCTCGGCGCGCTTGAGCTCGATCCACGTCTCGATCAGGTCGGGTGTGAACACGTCGCCGGCGAGCAGGAACTCGTGGTCGGCCTCGAGGGAGTCGAGGACCGCGCCGAGCGAGCCGGGCACCGTCGGAACCTCCGCGTGCTCGTCCGGGGGCAGCTCGTAGAGATCCTTGTCGATCGGGGCCATGGGCTCGATCCGGTTCTGGATGCCGTCGATGCCGGCCAGCAGCATCGCCGCGAACGCCAGGTAGGGGTTCGACGACGGGTCGGGGCAGCGGAACTCGATGCGCTTGGCCTTCGGGTTGGAGCCCGTGATCGGGATGCGGATGCACGCCGAGCGGTTGCGCTGCGAGTACACCAGGTTGACCGGGGCCTCGAAGCCGGGGACCAGGCGGTGGAACGAGTTCACCGACGGGTTCGTGAAGGCCAGCAGCGCCGGGGCGTGCTTGAGCAGGCCGCCGATGTAGTAGCGGGCCATGTCGGAGAGCCCGGCGTAGCCGTTCTCGTCGTAGAACAGGGGCTTGCCCTCGTTCCAGATCGACTGGTGGCAGTGCATGCCGGAGCCGTTGTCGCCGAAGATCGGCTTGGGCATGAACGTGGCGGTCTTGCCAGCCTCCCACGCGGTGTTCTTGACGAGGTACTTGAACTTCATCACGTCGTCGGCGGCCTTGAGCAGCGTGTCGAAGCGCCAGTTGATCTCGGCCTGGCCGGCGGTGCCGACCTCGTGGTGGGCGCGCTCGACCTCGAGGCCGGCGTTCTCCAGGTGGCGGACGATGTCGTCGCGCAGGTCACCGAAGTGGTCGACGGGGGCGACGGGGAAGTAGCCGCCCTTGTACTTGACCTTGTAGCCGCGGTTGCCGCCGTTCTCGACCCGGCCGGTGTTCCAGGCGCCCGCCTCGGAGTCGATGTGGTAGTACGACGAGTTCGCCGAGGTGTCGAAGCGGATGTCGTCGAACACGTAGAACTCGGCCTCGGGGGCGAAGAACGCGGTGTCGCCGATGCCGGTCGACGCGAGGTAGCTCTGCGCCTTGCGGGCGATGTTGCGCGGGTCGCGCGAGTAGGGCTCCTTCGTCAGCGGGTCGTGGACGAAGAAGTTCACGTTCAGCGTCTTCGACTTGCGGAACGGATCGACGTAGGCCGTCGTCGGGTCGGGCAGCAGCGACATGTCCGACTCGTGGATCTTCTGGAAGCCGGTGATCGACGAGCCGTCGAAGTTCAGACCCTCCTCGAAGACCTCGGGGCCGAACGAGCCGGCAGGGACGGTGAAGTGCTGCATGACACCGGGGAGATCGCAGAAGCGAACGTCGACGGTCTCGATGCCCTCTTCCTTGATGTAGGCCAGGAGGTCGTCTGCGCCTTGGAACATTGGGGGCTCCTTCGTGGGAGTAATCAACTGCACCCCAGACGGTAGTGGGTCGGCGTTGCCCCGTAGTTGCGCGTTCGTTTCAGGGAGGTTACGTCGACGAAGGGTTTCTCTTGTGTCCTTGGTGCGTGCACGAATCTCTGCATGCGTGAAGGAAGCGGTATATGGCGCTTCCTCGACGCATGCAGAGATCTGTGCACGACCCTCGGCGCGATCCGGGCGCTTCGCGCGCCAGGTTCCAAGGAACGGTCAGACGGAGACGGCGTCGAAGCTGGGCTTCGCGTCGTAGGTCTTCTTGTCCAGGATGCCCTCGCGCTTGGCGACGATCGTGGGTACCAGCGCCTGGCCCGTGACGTTGAGCGCGGTGCGGCCCATGTCGACGATGGGCTCGACGGCCAGCAGCAGGCCGACGCCGGCGAGCGGCAGACCCAGCGTCGACAGCGTGAGCGTCAGCATCACCGTCGCGCCGGTGGTGCCTGCGGTGGCGGCAGACCCGATGACAGCCACGAAGGCGATCAGCAGGTAGTGCGTCAGGTTGAGCTGGATGCCGTAGAACTGCGCGATGAAGATCGCGGCCAGCGCGGGGAAGATCGCGGCGCAGCCGTCCATCTTCGTGGTCGCGCCCAGCGGGACGGCGAACGAGGCGTACTGGCGGGGGACGCCGAGGTTGCGCTCGGTGACCTGCTCGGTCACCGGCATGACGCCCATCGACGAGCGGGTCACGAAGCCCAGCGAGATGACCGGCCACACGTTGCGGTAGAACTGCGCGACGCCCAGGCCGTGCAGCTTCAGCACCAGCGGGTAGACGGCGACGAAGACGATCAGCAGGCCGATGTAGAGCGTGACGACGAACGCGCCGAGCGAGGCGAGCGAGTCCCACCCGTAGGCGACGACGGCCTTGCCGATGAGCGCGGCGGTGCCGATCGGGGCGAGGCGGATGACCCACCACAGCACCTTCTGGACGACGGCGAGCGCCGACTCGGTGAAGGTGATCAGCGGGTCGGCCTTGGCGCCGACCTTGACCGCGGCGATGCCGAGCGCGATGGAGATGAGCAGGATCTGCAGGATCGAGAAGTTCGGGCTGGCGGTGAAGCCCTCGTCGACGTTGCCCGCGACGCGGACCGAGAGGCCGAAGATGTTCGAGGGGACGAGGCCGGTGAGGAACGCCGTCCATTCGCCGACGCGGCCAGGCGCCTGCTCCGCCTCGGCGGTGACGCCCGCCGTCAGCCAGGACTTCGTGACGAGGCCGAGGACGATGCCGACGATCACGGAGGCCAGCGCGGTGATGGCGAACCAGACCAGGGTCTGGACGGCGAGGCGCGCCGCGTTGGCGACCTGGCGCAGCCGCGCGACCGACGAGATGACCGCGGTGACCACCAGCGGGATGACGAGGACGGTCAGCAGCGAGACGTAGGCCTTGCCCACCTCGGTGAGGAGGGTGGTGAGCCAGTTCGGGTCCCGGTTCTCGCCGACCGTGCCGAGGGCGACGGCCACGAAGCCCAGGACCAGGCCGGCGATGAGGCCGACGACGATCTGAAACGACAGCTTCGTGTAGAAGGGCCTCTTCTGCTCGGGCTGCTGTTCGGAGGGCGTGACGGCAGGATCTGTTGTTGCTTGAGACATGGGGTGCTTTCTTCGAGAAGGTGAGGGGACGGGGCGATCAGCCGCGACAGACCGCGCTGGCCTGGCGCCGCAGGTCAACCCACGGCCGTCCGAAGAAGATGTCCATGCCGATACCCTCGCACACGCTTCCACGAACGGCCGACCCGCGGCTTGCCTTTTCGCTGGTGGCCGAAGGCGGAATACCGCTACCCGCTCCCGGGCACCGGGTAGGCTCTCGCGCGTGACGAGCACCGACGAGTACCCCGGCGCGACGATCGGCCTCCCGGCGACCGGCCCGGGATCGCTGGCGCCCTGGCGTGCGCGGGTGGGCGCCATGGTCGGCGACTGGGCCGCGAGCATGGTGGTCGCGATCGGCCTCTTCGGCATGGACGTGATGGTCGGCTCCGGCTGGAAGTCGTTCATGATCCTCGCCGTCTACTTCGTCGAGGCCAGCCTGCTCACCATCTTCACCGGCGGCTCCTTCGGGCAGTTGATCGCGCGGATCGGCATCGTGCGGGTGGACGGGCGGCCGCTCGGCTGGTGGCGGCCCGTCGTCCGCACCGCGCTGAAGTGCCTCGTGCTGCCCGCGCTCGTCGTCGGCGCCGAGCGCCGCGCGCTTCCCGACCTGCTCCTCGGGACGGTCGTCGTCAGCCGCCGGTG
>RRZT010031391.1_pt1 | contig 18904 bp, 19 predicted proteins | sample 2165551 | NCBI WGS metagenome assembly RRZT01 (sample SAMN10456910, study PRJNA506462) | wastewater metagenome | biome: wastewater; feature: sludge; material: wastewater sludge; isolation source: wastewater sludge with Escherichia coli K12::gfp cells carrying plasmid... | place: USA: Moscow, Idaho... | reverse complement strand
GGTGCACGCCCGTGGTCGTCTCCTCGGTCACGCCCTTGATGCCGGCCGCGGTGCGGGTCCACTTCTGCGGGTCACTGGCGAGGGTATGCCGCACCAGCGCCTTGACGACGGCGAACTCCTCGGAGGCCTCCTCGGTCGTCGGCGGGACCAGCCCGGCCTGCTCCCACTCGCGCCCCTTGTGGACCAGCAAGGTGGCGTCGCCACCGTCATCGAGGATCATGTTCGGTCCGGTGGCGCCGTCCGCGTCAGCGGGCCAGGTGAGGATCTGGTCGGTGCACCACCAGTACTCCTCGAGGCTCTCGCCCTTCCAGGCGAAGCAGGGCACGCCCTGGGGGTCCTCCGGGGTGCCATTGGGGCCGACGACGACCGCGGCGGCCGCCTCGTCCTGGGTGGAGAAGATATTGCACGAGGCCCAGCGCACCTGGGCGCCGAGGGCCACGAGGGTCTCGATGAGCACCCCGGTCTGGACAGTCATGTGCAGCGAGCCGGCGATCCGGGCGCCGCGCAGCGGCTGGCTGTCGCGGTACTGCTCCCGCAGGGCCATGAGGCCGGGCATCTCGTGCTCGGCCAGGCGCAGCTGGTGTCGGCCGGCGTGGGCCAGGGAAAGGTCGGCGACCTTGAAGTCGAAGGGCATGGTCGTGCTCCTGGGTAGGGGTGGACGCTGACCCGGCGTAGCCCATCTGGGCACGTCATACGGTTGCGCGGGTCATCACCCACGCCGGCGAGCACCAAGTCTACCCGGCGCCGGTCGGGGCCCGGGGGCTCCGGCCCCCGCGACGGCGCCCCGCTCCTCGCTATCCTGACGGCCATGCCGACCCCCGAAGGCACCCTGGGCTGGGCCCCCCTGGGCGAGCACCTCGACCTCGTCGCCCCGGCGGTTGCCGCGGTGGCGGCGCGGGTGCCGCGCGCCCGGGTCGCGGCGATCGATCCGGAGCTGGCGGACACCGCCGCCTTCTGCGCCGCGTACGACGTCGCCCTGAAGTCCTCGGCGAACTGTGTCGTCGTCGCCGGGCGTCGCGGGGGTGTGACCACGCATGCGGCCGTCATGGTGCTGGCCACCGACCGAGCGGATGTCAACGGGGTGGTCCGACGTCATCTCGACGTCCGGAGGATCTCCTTCGCGCCGATGGCCGAGGCGGTGGCGCTGACGGGCATGGAGTACGGCGGGATCACGCCGGTCGGGCTGCCGCCGACCTGGCCGGTCCTCGTCGACGAAGGGGTCGTCGCCGCCGGGCCGGTCGTCATCGGCAGCGGGCTGCGTTCATCCAAGCTGCTCATCGACGGCGCCGACCTCGCGGCGCTCGGCGGCGTGGTCCTGCCGCTCGCGCTGCCGACGCAGTGACGACGCCGCGACCGAACCGCGAGTGGGTCAGCCCCGGGTGGGGCGGCCCTCCTCGACAAGCAGCACCGGTATGCCGTCCTCGACCCGGTACGCCAGGCCACACGTCGAGCCCAGACACAGCAGCTCGGCCCCGGTCGGTCCGGTGGAGTCGGCGAGCTCGCTGTGGCAGGCGGGGCAGCGCAGGATCTCGCGCACCCACGGCTCGATCGACGCGGTGGACTGCTCGCTCACGGGTGCTCTCCTCGGATGACGGCCAGGGCCCGGTCTCGGACCTGCTCCATCGTCGCACGGTCGTCGGCCTCGACGTTGAGGCGCACCAACGGCTCGGTGTTGCTCGACCGGACGTTGAGCCACCAGTGCGGCCCCGACGCGGCCGCGTGGGTCGCCGTGATGCCGTCCAGCTCGTCGAGCGTCAGCCCCTGGGCCTCCGACCAGGACCGCACCGCGGCCAGCGCCGCCGAAGGGTCGGCCACGGTGCTGTTGATCTCCCCTGACGAGACATACCGGTCGTATGTCGAGACCAGCGCGGACAGCGGGGCATCCTGACCGCCGAGGGCGGCGAGGACGTGCATGGCCGCGAGCATTCCCGTGTCGGCGAACCAGAAGTCGCGGAAGTAGTAGTGCGCCGAGTGCTCGCCGCCGAAGACGGCCGACTCCTTCGCCATGACCGCCTTGATGAAGGAGTGACCCACCCGGGTCCGGACGCCGCGAGCGCCGATCTCGTCGAGCACCTCCTGCACGGTCGCCGAGCTGATGACGTTGTAGACCACGGCGACCTCCTCGGCACGAGCCCCCGCGGCCACCGCCCGGGCCACCTCGCGGGTCGCCACCAAGGCGGTGACGGCGCTCGGGCTCACCGGCTCGCCGCGCTCGTCGACGACGAAGCACCGGTCCGCATCGCCGTCGAAGGCCAGCCCGAGGTCGGCGCCGTGGGCGACGACGGCGCGCTGAAGGTCGACGAGGTTGGCCGGCTCGAGCGGGTTCGCCTCATGGTTGGGGAAGGTGCCATCGAGCTCGAAGTAGAGCGGGATGACCTCCAGCGGGAGGGCCGGCAGCCCACCGGCGTCGGTGAGGACGACCGGAACGGTGTGCCCGGCCATGCCGTTGCCCGCATCGACGACGACCTTGAGGGGGCGGATCCGGTCGAGCGGCACGAGCTCGCGCAGATGCCGACCGTACGCCACGGTGATGTCCTGGGTGCTGACCGACCCGACCCCTCTCGGCTCGTCCGGACCGGTCCCGTCGAGGATGGCCAAGGCAAGGTCGCGCACCTGGCCGAGCCCGGACTCCAGGCTGATCGGGCGCGCGCCGGCCCGGCAGAGCTTGAGCCCGTTGTAGCGGGCCGGGTTGTGGCTGGCGGTCAGCATCACGCCGGGCAGCCCGAGCGCCCCGGAGGCGTAGTACAGCCCGTCAGTCGAGGTCAAGCCCAGCAGAACCACGTCAACCCCCCGCGCGGCGGCACCGGAGGCGAAGGCCTGCGCCAGCTCCGGCGAGGACGGCCGCATGTCGTGGCCCACGACAACCGCCGGCGCCCCGTCGGGATGGGCGATGACGTCGGCGAAGGCCGCGCCGAGCGCCGCAACCCCCGCCGCGTCGAGCTGGTCGGGGACGACGCCCCGGATGTCATACGCCTTGACAATATGCGCCAGTGGATGCCCCGAAGTCACGGGCGTGAGGTTACCGGACCGACCGGCTCAGTCGCGCACCACGCGCAGATGGGGTCGACCATTGGGTGGGGGCACCGAGGCGGCGGCCGACCTGGGACGCCCGGCCTCACGAACCGCGTCGGCCAGGGCGAGCAGGTCGTCGGTGCTCGGTTCGGGCTCGACGAACTCACCGGGCAGGCGCACGACGTCCCACCCGCGCGGGGCAGTGAGCCGCCCAGCATGGGTCGCGCACAGGTCGTAGGTGTGCGGCTCGGCATACGTGGCCAGCGGCCCGAGCACCGCGGTCGAGTCCGCGTAGACATAGGTGAGCGTGGCGACGGCCGCACCGGAGCAGCCGGCCTTGCTGCACTGCCGCTTCAGACCCACGGGGGGACTCTAGCCCCGCACCGAGGGGCCGCACTGACGGCACGCCGTGCTGGCCTACAGTTGGCGCTGTGATCCGGTTCCGGCCCAAGAGCGCGCCCGGGGCCCTGCCCGTGCCGCCCCCGCGCGGGGGGCAGCGTCGCGACCGCCGTGGCCGTGGCCCGCGCGGGCCGCTGGCCTGGCCCGCGGTCCCGGCGATGCTGACCCGGGCGGCGCGCTTTGACGGCGTCGTGCTCGACGCCATGAGCCGGCTCGAGACCCTCTGGGGCAAGCCCCTGCCGACGATCCAGCTTGCCGTCGAGGAGGTCCCCCCAAGCGACCCGGCCCCCTGGGAGCACCGGCAGGTGCCGCTCGGGCGGATGTTCCCCGCGACGGCCACGGCGCCATACCAGGTCGTCGTCTACCGTCGGCCCATCACCACGCGGTGCCGCGACGAGGCGGACGTCGTCGCACTGGTCACCTCGGTGCTCACCGAGCAGGTCGCCGGAGTCCTCGGGATCACCCCCGAACAGCTCGACCCCGGGTATGACGACGTGGGCTGAGTCGGCCCGTCGCTCGAGCGCCGAGCGCCGGGCCCCCCAGCGGTAGCCAGGCTCAGCCGACGTCGCGGATAACCAGCGCGTCCGCGACCAGGGTCAGGCCCGGGAGTGGAAGCACCGCGAGCAGCGGGGGGTCGGCGCTCTTGCGTCCGAGCGAGACCGCCGCAAAGACCGACTGTCCCCCACCGGAAACCCACACCTGTGAGGTCGTCGACACGTCAACCGCCGTCACCCCACCTGCCGGGATGTCGACGCTCACCCGGACCGCCTGGCCGGCCGAGGTTGTCGTCACCGAGACCGAGGCGCCGTCGGGTGAGGCGAGGAAGAGCGTCGCCACCTGGTCGCTCGGGACCTCGGCAGGCGCCAGGACGGCACCGGCGAGCGTCCCCGCAGCTGGCATGGCCGGGATCCAGGCAAGGTCCGACTGGGCATCGGCGATCGACCCGCCGGCGGGGACGGCCGCGTACCGCTGGACCAGGGCCCCGGCGATGATCGGTACCGTCGAGCTGAGCTCCACCGCGAAGACGGGTTCGGTGACCGCGGTGAGGTCGATGTCGGCACTGGTCCCGTGCGCCACGGTGGCGACCCCGTTCGACGGCGGGCTCTTGCGCCCGGACGGGGTGAGCAGCGTCGTCGTCACCTGGGCGTCTGCGGGTCCGGGGACGGCAACGCGTAGCCGGGTCGCTCGCGCCAGGCCGATCGGGAGGACGACCCGTGCGGCAGGCTCGGTCAGCGAGACCGCATCGTCGGATCCTCGGCCGGTGGCGCCGTCGATCCAGGCGTCGTCGAGGACCGCCGCCAGCCGCCCACCGGTGGCCACGACGTGGACGACCGGGGAGGCATCCTGCGGGGCCAGCGCGTCGAGGAGCAGGGCCAAGCGAGACATCGGCGGGACGGTGACGGTGTTCGTCCCGATCGACGGCAGGGTGCCCGTCGTGCCGAGGACGGTGACGGTTGCGGTGACCGGGTTCGCCCCAGCGTTGGTCAGGATCAACCGCTCACGGCGGGCTGCCTGGGCGCCGCCGCCCACGAGCCAGTGCTCGGCCTTCGGCGTCAGGCACGGCGTCGCGACCAAGGCCCGGGTATCCCCGGTGCCGGCAGACCAGAACTGGCTGGCGACCAGGCCGGGCGCGAGGGCGCCGCGCCCGCTCACCAGCGCGGCGATCGGACCATCGAGGGGCGCCTGACTAACGGCGCCGGGGTCGGTCCCCGTGAAGAGTGGGCGCTTGCCCGGCAGGGTGAGACCGGCGATAGCTCCCGGCCCGCCCGTCCCGACCAGGCCGGTCGGTGGGGCAGCGGCGAGGACCGTCGTCGTTCCGAGCACCTCGTCGACACCGGCCAGGCCGGCGGTCTGCGGGCCGGGACAGGCCAGCTCGGTCAAGCTCACCGGGCCACTGGACGGCGCGGCCGAGGCCCCTGGTGCGCCAGTGCCCGGACGCAGGGTGGCCGACGGGAGGTAGGCCGCCGTCAGCGCCGCGCCAACTGCGGCCGCGACGAGGACGACCCGCGTGGCGCCGGCCCACAACGGCCTCATCGAGTCCACTCCCTCTCCCGGGACCGACGGTTGCCGAAGGGTATGGCGAGGAAGAGCACCAGCGCGAGCACGCCGAGCTGGCCGTAGTGCCAGAACCGGTGGGCCGGGGGAAGGTCGATAACGAGCTGACCTGACGTCTCCGGGATCGCGTAGCGTGGCCGCCCGCCGGTACCCATATCCGTTAGTACCACGCCGCCGTAGCTCACCTCGCTGCGTGACGCCCAGCCCGGCGCCTCCGCGACACGCAGGGTTCTGGGCCCGCTCCCGGCCGGTAGCGCGACATTCACGGCACCATGCGGCCCACTGACCGGGACCTCGGCGAGGGGCCGACCCGACGCGTCGGTCAGACGGACCCGGGACGGCGCGACGGCGAGGGTCGGGTCGGTCGCCGACGGCACGGCGACGACCCGCCAGAGCACCCGACCATCGGACGAGCCGAGCCGGGTCAGCCCGGGCATCGTGTCGCGGCGACCGCCGAGATCGCCCTCGGAGTCCCCGGTGACGGTGACAAAGGCGATCCCGTCGGTGGCCAGATCGAGAGCTAGGGTGTCCACCGGGCCGCCGACCTCGGCGAGCCTCCTCGCGAGCGAGGCGAGGACGGGGTCCGGGGCGATCGGGCTCGCGGTGGCGGGCGCGACGACCTCACCGGGTTCGGCGCCGATGAGGCGGTAGTCCACCCGCCCGGGGCTCGTGACGTCCAGGGCCAGCAGCCGGGCGGCCCGCGGGCCGGAGGCCTGGTCCGCCGCAACGGCCGGGAGCGCGGCAGCAGTGACCGGCATGGGGCGAGTGGACGCGGTCCACGAAAGCCATGCGGCTCCCCCCACCGTGGTCGCTGCGACCGCCACGGGGACCAGAGCCAGGACCCCACGACGCCAGCGCGGCCAGCGCCGCGGCTGGGTCATCGCGCTGGCGCCGAGGCAGACCAGGGCGGACACCCCGAGGAGGTAGAGCTGCTGGCCGACCCCTGGCCACAGCACCGCGGGAGCGAGGCTCCCCTCACCCGTCACCAGCGCCCCGATGACGACTCTGGGGGCGGCCAGGGCGGCGGCGAGGCCGAGCGCAGCGAGCACGCCGACGGTGGCGGCCGCCACGCCGGAGCCGCCGCGGCGCGACGGCCAGGCCAACCCCACGACGGCCAGGACCAGAGCCGGGCCGAGCAGGTATGCCGACCAGCTCGCCGGTGCGCTGAGCAGACCGAGGGCGGCCTGCCACGGTAGGAGGTCGGCATACGTCCCGCCAGCAGGTGCCCCGAGACCTGGCGCGGCGAGGAGCTGGACGGGGTCCTTGACGAAGCGCAGCACCCACGCCCCGGTCAGTGCGGTGGGCACGACGGCCAGCGCCAGGGCACGGACCCGACGGCCGCGACCAGGGCCGACCGCGAGCATGACCAGCGCCGCAACGGTGGCCAGCACGAGGAAGACCGGGACACACACCCCGACCACGGCGGTGGCCAAGGCGGTCGCGAAGGTCGCGGTCCCGGAGGCGTCCCGGGCGCTAACCCGCACGAACCCGCTGAGCACCGCCGGGAGGAGGATGTGCGCGAGGACGACCGGAAGCCGACCCTCCTGGAGGGCAACCACGAGGACCCCGCTGCAGGCCCACACCAGGGCCGCGAGGGCCCGTGGCCACCGGGCCGTGGTGACGACACGTCCCGCGAGATAGGCCGACGTGGCCGCGGCGGGCATGGCCAGCAGCAGCATCCAGGCGAGCGCCACCGAGGCGGGGGACACCCCGTCCGCGACCCCAGGGACTCGCTCGGTCAGCCAGGTGACAGCCGAGAGCAGGGCGGTCAGCGGGGCCGGCTCCCCCGCGGCACCCAGGCCCGCACCATGCCACCAGTCACGGAAGGAATGCCACAGACCGGCGGAGTCGGACTCCACCGCGCGCAGCTGGCCGCCCGCGAGCCCGAGGGAGTCCGGCCGGAAGGCCGTCGACGCGGCACGCCAGAAGACCGCCGAGGTCGCAGCTGCCACCAGGGTGACGAGGAGGCCGGGGTTGGTCAGCGATCGGCGGACCAGTCCGGCGGGGGCGGCGGCGAGGTCCTCGGCCTCCTCGGCCACCGGGCCAGACTCGATGGCGCCCAACGCCGCCGGGGCCCGCCGCTCCAGCGTCCAGGATGGGGTCAGGGCCCCCTGGACGAGGTCCCAGGTATGCCGAGCGGCGGCCCGAGGCCCGATGAAGAGACCATGGAGGTCTCGGGGGGCGACGCGTCGCAGCCCGCGGAAGCGGTGCCGAGAGCGCAGGATCGGGCCGGGACGGAGCAGGACCGAGGCGTCGCCGAGCTCGGCCCAGGCGTGCCTCGGCCGCTTGAGCAGCAGCAGCCCGAGGAACGAGAGGATCGAGCTCACGCCGACCCACACCCCGAGCAGGGGTGCGGCGAACGCCGAGCTGCGGGCAAGGGCGACCTGACGGGACGCCTGGCGGCGCTGGCGGTCCGACCGACGGGCCGACGGCGAGCCGCGCCGGTCCCCGGTCGCGGAAGCCGACGCCTCCCGGACCCGTGCCGCCGGGACGACGACGACCCGGTGCCCAGCCAGCTGGGCCCGCCAGCCGAAGTCGACATCCACCCCGAGCGGACCGAAGCCGGCGTCAAAGCCGCCGAGCTCGGCGAAGACGTCCCGGCGCACGAGCATCCCGTTCGTCGCGACGGCGATGACATCGCTGCGGGCGTCGTACTGTCCCTGGTCCCGCTCGCCGGGGCGCGGCAGGCTGATCCGGCGTCCGGCGCGGGTCAGCTGGATGCCGTTCTCGACGAAGATCCGGGCGTCCTCCCAGCGGACGATCTTCGGGCCGGCGACGGCGACCGAGGGCGATCGGCGGACGGCGTCGGCGAGCAGCTCGAGGACCTGTGGCTCCGGGGCGCCGTCGTCGTGGAGCAACCAGAGCCACTCCGGGTCCCCGGCCTGAGGCTCGCTCAGGTCGGCGACCCCTTGGGCGACCGCCGCGGCATACCCGACGGCGGTGCTGAGCGAGCGGACGGTTACCTCGGCGACCACGCGGCGCACCGCCGTGTGCTCCTGGGCGATCTCGAGCGAGCCGTCGGTGGAGGCGAGGTCGACGATGACGAGTCGCTGCGGCGGCTGCGTCTGGGCCGCCACCGCATCGAGGGTGTCCGGGAGCCACCGGGCGCCGTCGCGGACGACGAGGACCGCGCTGACCGGCAGCGCGGTGCGGAGCGGGGCGATGGTCACATCCAGTGGGGGCGCACGGGGCGAAGTGCGCCGGGCAGGGTCAGACTGCCCGCTTCTTGAGCTTGCGGCGCTCGCGCTCGGACAGGCCGCCCCAGATGCCGAAGCGCTCGTCGTTGCCGAGGGCGTACTCGAGGCACTCGGCGCGGACCTCACAGGACAGGCAGACCCGCTTCGCCTCGCGGGTGGAGCCGCCCTTCTCGGGGAAGAATGCCTCAGGGTCGGTCTGGGCGCACAAGGACCGCTCCTGCCACGACAGCTCCCCCCCGGGAATGACCTCGCCAACGACCAGCTGCAGCTCCTGCACGACTCCTCCTCCACCCTGAGCTCGAAGGCAGCCACGGACCGTCGGGCGCCTGAGGAACGACAATAATGGAATTACACGCGTGTCATACCGCCCGCGTCAAGCCACAGTCTGCTATTTGTCTGCAGCCGATCGACCTGGTAGAGAACGGACGTGGCGATATGACGGCCACCGACACGCCGACGAAAGGCCCTCGCATGAAGATCACCGCGCTCGCCGGAGGGGTGGGCGGAGCGAGGTTCCTCCGCGGCCTGCGCGATGCCCTGGCCGCCCGCGGGCTCGGCCCGACGGGCGCCGACCCGGCGAGCGTGACCGTCATCGGCAACACCGGTGACGACATCACCCTGTTCGGCCTGCGGGTATGCCCCGACCTCGACACCGTGCTCTACACCCTCGGCGGCGGCGTCAACGAGGAGCAGGGGTGGGGCCGGGCCGACGAGGGCCACCTGCTCCAGGGCGAGCTCGCGGCATACGGCGTGGAGCCGCAGTGGTTCGGGCTCGGCGACCGCGACCTGGGCACCCACGTAGCCCGCTCGCTCTGGCTGGGCCAGGGCGCCTCGCTCAGCGAGGTGACCGCCCGCCTCGCGGCGCGGTGGGGCCTGCCGGAGAGCGGCTTCACGCTGCGGCCGATGACCGATACCCCGGTCGAGACGCATGTCGTCATCCCCGATGACGACGGGACCGGGTCGCGGGCGGTGCACTTCCAGGAGTGGTGGGTGCGCCTGCGCGCGGCCGTCGCCGCGCAGCGCTTCGTCGTCGTCGGCATGGACCGCGCCACGCCCGCCCCCGGGGTGCTCGAGGCGATCCGCACAGCCGATGTCGTCCTGCTGCCCCCGAGCAACCCGGTCGTCTCGATCGGGGTCATCCTCGGGGTCCCCGGGCTTCGCGACGCTCTGCGTGGGACGCCCGCCCCGGTCGTGGGGGTCAGCCCGCTCGTCGGCGGCCGCCCGGTCCGTGGTCACGCGGACGCCTGCCTGCGAGCCATCGGGGTGGAGTCCTCCTCCGCCGCGGTCGCCGGCCTGTATGCCGACTTCCTCGACGGCTGGCTCGTCGACTCGTCCGACAGCGACGGCTCGTATGCCGACCGGGTGGCCGTGCAGCGGCGTCCGCTGCTCATGAGCAGTCCTCCCGCGGCAGCCGAGCTCGCCGGGGCCGCCCTCGACCTCGCCCTCTCGCTGCGGGGTCGCGGCGCCCGAGCAGTGGGCTGACCGCAGTGGCCGCCGCCGGGCCCGTGACCGTCCTGCCCGTGGTGGGTATCCCCGAAGTCGCCGCGGGGGACGATCTCGGCGAGCTGGTCGCTGCCGGGCTCGACAGGTCAGGGCTGCAGCTGCTACCCGGTGACATCGTCGTCGTCTCGAGCAAGGTCGCCTCGAAGGCGCTCGGGCTCGTCGCCTCGTCCGAGGACCGCGCTGCGGTCGTCGCGGGCCAGACGGTCCGCGTCGTCGCCGAGCGTGTCTCGGACGGCCAGGTGACCCGGATCGTCGAGAGCGCCGCCGGCCCGGTCATGGCCGCCGCCGGCGTCGATGCCTCGAACGTCGGCGGCCGAGGCGGCGTGCTGCTCCTCCCCCACGACCCGGACGCGGTGTGTCGCGGGCTGCGGGAGTCGCTGACCGGGCGCACCGGCGTCGCGCCGGTGGGGGTCATCCTCAGCGACACCGCCGGTCGACCCTGGCGGGTCGGGCAGACCGACTTCGCCCTCGGGGCGGCCGGGGTCGGCGTGGTCGACGACCTGCGCGGCGGCCTCGACGCCGACGGGCGAGGGCTCATGGTGACCGCTCGGGCGGTCGCGGACGAGATCGCCGCGGCGGCCGACCTCGTCAAGGGCAAGGTGTCCCGGGTCCCGGTGGCCCTCGTCCGCGGGCTGGCGGCTCAGGTCAGCGTCGAGGACGGTCCCGGCGCTCGTTCGCTGGTCCGCACCGGCGCGGGCGACTGGTTCGCCCTGGGGGCGCACGAGGCGGTCCGGGCCGCCCTCGGGGTGGCTCCCGGGACGCCACGGGCCGTCGAGGTGGGACTTCGACCGGCGGCCGGGGATGACCACGACGCGGCCGTCCGGCGAGCGGTCACCGCGGCGCGGCTGCCCCTGGGCGACCTCGCCGCCGACGTCAAGGTGACCGGCACCGGGCCGCTCGTCGTCACCGGGCCGGACGCCGTCGTCGTCGGGATGGTCGCGGCGCGGCTCTGCGTGGCCCTGGCCGGCGAGGGGCTACCCACCCTGCTGAGCGTCCGGGCCGGGTCGGTCGAGGTCGGCTGGCCCTGACCTGTTCCACCCAGGTCTGCAGCGTTCGACATCAATATCCATGCATACTGGATGCATGAGTGTGCTTGTGCAGATCCGCGATGTCGACCAGACCGTCCGGGACCAGCTCAAGGCCCGCGCGGCACGCTCGGGTATGTCCTTCAACAGCTATCTGCGGGACCTGCTCAACTCCGCCGCCGCCCGCCCAGTGCGCGAGGACGTCCTGGCCCGGATCCAGGCACGCACCGAGTCCGCCACGGCCTCGGCCACCGCGATCATCCGGGCCGAACGCGATTTCCGGGCCCAAGACCCGCAGCGATCCGGACGCTCCCGGCGGACAAACCCGGGGACGCAGGGGTGAGCACGCGCGGCGACCTGGTCGTCCTCGATGCCTCGGTCGTCGTCGACCTGCTGGTGGCACCCGACCGCCCCCGGTTGGCCTCGGTGCTGGGCGCGCATTCCTGGCACGCACCGGCCCATCTCGACGTCGAGGTGGTGTCGGCCCTGCGCGGCCTGGTCCTCGGCCGTCACCTCAGTGCTCCACGAGCGGTCGACGCTCTGGTGGATCTCGCCGACCTCGAGATCACCCGATGGGCGCCCGATCTCGCTGTCACCCGGCGGGTTCTCGCCCTGCGTGATCGGCTCACGGCGTATGACGCGGCCTATCTCGTCTGCGCCGAAGGCGTCGATGCGCCGCTCGCGACCCGCGACCAGCGCCTCGCCCGCGCGGCCGACGGACTCGTCGAGGTCGTCCTGCTCTGAGGCCGCCGGGCCTACCGCGGGAAGTGGGTCGGCAGGGTCCGTCTCGGTCCGCGGCGGGGGTGGTCGATGCCGACGAGCTCGAGCAGGCGCTGCACCCGGTACCGGTGACCGGCATACGGCTCGAGCAGCTCGAGCATCGCGGCATCGTCGAGCTCCTCCCCGACCAAGGCCCAGGTGATGCTCCTGGCCACGTGGTAGTCGCCCACGCTCACCGCATCGGCATCCCCAAGGGCCCGGGAGGCGACCTCACCGGAGGTCCAGACCCCGACCCCGGGCAGGCTCTCCAGCCGGCGCCGCGCGGCGACCGGCTCCATCGAGACGCACTCCTCGAGCCGGCCCGCCCGGTCGACCGAGCCGCGCACAGTCCGGCTCCGGGACGGCTCGACGCCGGCCTTGAGCCACTCCCACGACGGGATCGCCGCCCATCCGGACGGAGCGGGCGGGACGACGAGCGGGCGGGGTCCGGGGGCCGGCTCGCCATACCGTCGAACCAGCCGGCGGTATGCGGCGAAGGCCTCCTTGCCGGTGACCTTCTGCTCGATCACCGCCGGGACGAGCGCGTCGACCACGAGATGCGAGGCCGGGACCCGGTAGCCGCCGAACCGGCGGTGGGCAGCGGCGACGACGTCGTGGTGCGGGGCGAACCCGCTGGGGTCGTCCCCGGCCCCGAGCAGCGCGGGGACCGCATCGAGCGCCCAGCCCGCGCCGGCACCCCAGGCGCGGGCGATGACCTCGTCCGCACCGGGTGTCAAGGCCAGGGTCGCGGTGCCTTCCGGGCTGCGGAAAGCCCGCCACCAGGTGCCATCGCGCTCGGCGGCGCTCGTCGGGTCGCCGGGGCCGCGCCGGAACGGGCCGAGGATCGCGCCGACCGGCACGGGACGACCCGGTCGCCACTGACGCACCCGCTCGGACTCCACGACACACCAGTCTCCCCTACCCCGGCGACAGCGTGTCGAAGCGGACCACAGCGGCACGCAACCTTCGCGACAAACCCGGGCTCCTAGGGTGTGAAAGGAAAGGGGTTGGCCATGGATGCTCGTGCCGAGGAGGAGTTCCGCGTCTTCGTCGCGGCCCGCTGGCACACACTGGTCCGCACCGCCGTCCTGCTCACCGGGGACCACGGCCTCGCCGAGGATCTCGTCCAGCAGACGCTGGTCATCGTCCACCGACGCTGGGGCTCGATCCTGCGGCAGGAGAACCCCTCGGCGTACGCGCGGCGGGTCCTGGTCAACGAGAACCTCAGACGGTTCCGGCGGCGCCGGCTGGTCGAGGTGCTCAACGGGGGCTTCCGCTCCGACGACCCGCTAGTGCTCGACCCGGCCGACCCGGGCACCCCGACCGACGACCTCGAACGGCGCGAGACCCTGCTCGCCGGACTCGCGGCTCTCCCGCCGCGGATGCGGGCCGCCCTTGTCCTGCGCTACTTCGAGGACCTGTCCGAGGCCGAAACCGCCGAGGCGCTGGAATGCAGCGTCGGCACCGTCAAGAGTCAGTGCTCCCGCGGGCTGGACCGCTTGCGCGTCCTGCTCGGCGAGCCCACGGAGACGAGGCAGTCATGATCGAGACCGAGCTCAGAGATGCCCTGCACGCGCGAGCCGAGGGCGTGCCCGTCGGTGTCGCCGATCCGGTGGCCCGGGTGCTTACCGCCGTCGGAGCTGACCGGCGCCGCCGGACGACGCGAGGAGTGGCCATCGTGGCCGCACTGGCCCTGGCCACCGGGCTGGGGTCCGTCCTGGTCCGGATGTCGGCCCAGCACTCCCCCGCTCCGGCAGTGACAAGCTCGCTGCCGGCCCCCTCCGACCCGGCCTGGGCCGATGTGTTGACCTGGCCGGCCCGAGGCTCGCTCATCGGCGATGCCGGCCTCGTCGCGGCGGCTCAGTCGATCACCGACGCCCGGCTGGCCGAGCAGTATGCCAACACCACCGTCGAGACCGCCGGCGAGACCACCACCGTCGACCGGCCCGGCCCGTCTCGGGTGCTCTTCGCCGAGGTGGTCGGTGAGCGTCGGATCGTCGTCACGGTGAGCTCAGCGGGGTACACCCGCTCCGTCGCCATCCTCGACGGCTACCTGCGCGCGGACTCCGCCCGGCTGGCGATCGTCTCCACCACCGTGGTGGCACCCAACGCCCGGATCCTCTCGCTGCTCGCGCCTGAGTCCGGGGCGGCACCGAGCACTCCGGCCCCGTGGCTCGTCCTCACCCCCACCACCGTGGCCTCGGTCCGGGTCTCGCTCCGCCCGACGATCTCCCCGGACGGCGTCGTCACCCGCACCTATGTCGACCACGCCGTCACCGCGGGGGTCTGGGTCGGGTCGCTGGCTCCCGAGCTGGCCTACCTCGCCCACATCCAGACCGCCGGGTATGACGGTCCCGCCTCGGTCGAGGCAGTGGGCACCGCCCACGCCTTCCCAGGCGACACTTTCCCTCTCGCCCTCGCCACCGACTGGCCGTCGTCCTTCGACGCCCTGCTGGCGAGCTACTGTGCCGCGGCACGCAAGGACGCCGCCCTGGTCCTCGACGTGCCCGAACCGGACCTGGTCTGCACCCAGAAGAGCGCTGTTGACACGACCTCGCTGCTGGGCCTGCCCGATGGTCAGCGGATCGCCGTGCTGACCACCCATGTCGTCGCCCCCAACGGCGTCACCCTGCGCTATGCCCTCGAGCTCAGGCAGGAGGGTGGGGGGTACGGCTTCGGCTCGATCGCCGCGGCGACCCCAGTGGCTCAGGACCCGGCGTTTCAGAAGCCACTCATCAGCCTTGGGTCGACCGACTCCGACCGGCGTGGACGCCTGCTGGTCTACGCCCCCGCGGCGAAGTCCGCGACTCTCGTGGCGAACATCCAGACGGTCTCGACACCGATCGGCACCTCGGGCGTCGCGGTCCTCGTGCTACCGGTCGACGCGGACTGGACCACGTCCTCGGTCACGACGACCGATAGCGCCGGCAGGACGCACGGCCCCTGGGCCGCGTCGGACCTGTCCGCCCCGCATAACGTCTTCCCGGCCGACAACCAGCCGAGCATACTGCCGCGCGGGAGTCACTAGCCTGTCGCAATGCCCTTCCCGTATGCCGCCCTCGACTCCACCTGCCGAGCCGACTCGGCCTCGCCGCGGCTGACGTGGTACGACCGCAGCGGCGGTCCGACCCACGGCGAGCGGGTGGAGCTGTCCGGACGGCTGCTGCTCATGTGGGCCAACAAGGCCGCGAACCTGCTCCTCGAGGAGCACGACGTGGGCCCCGGCACGCGCGTGGCGCTCGCCCTGCCGGTGCACTGGCGGGCCTGCTACTGGGCACTGGCGTGCTGGGCGCTCGGCGCGACGGTGAGCGCGGACCCCGACGCCGCCGACGTCGTCGTCACCGATGATTCCCGGCTCGCCGACCGAGCACCGGAACGGTCGATCCTTATCACCCTGCCCGCCCTGGCACGCCGAGCACCGCAGGAGCCGCCCGCCTCGGCGATCGACGAGGCGGCGACGATCTCCGGCTACCCCGACGATCTCAGCATGCCTGTCGACCCGTCACCCGAGGACGTCGCTCTCGACTTCCCGGAGCGGCATACGACATACCGGGAGATGAGCGCGGAGGCGACCCGGGACGGCGACCCGACCGGGGAGCGGCTCCTCCTCGACGGCGACCTCGACGCCGTCCTCCACGACGCGGCGCGCACCTGGGCCCGCGGCGGCAGCGTCCTGCTCATCGCCGGCGCAAGCACCGAGGAGCGCGCCACCGTGATGGCCAGCGAACGGGCTAGCGTCCGTCGCGGCGGTCCAACGCCGTCCAGGTGAGCGTGGCGACCACGCCGGTCTGGGTGATCGAGCTCGCCTTCTGGAATGCCTTGACCTTGCCCTCGGTGATCGGGCCGAACCACCCGGTGGGGTTGATCCCCAGAGCCCGCTGGAGGGCGCTGACCGCGGCCCCCTCGCTGCCGTAGCGCAGCACAGTCAGGCGGTACTCGAGGTAGGGGTAGCCGCGCCGCTGCAGGGCCAGCCAGACCGGCCGGTCGGCCACCCCGCTGGCCAAGAGACCGTTGGCGCTCTGGTAGCTGGCCACCGCCGCCTGGGTGCGCGGCCCGTAGACCCCGTCGACGGTGACCCCGCCGAGGGCGGCCTGGAGCACCCGGACCGCGGTGCCGGAGCACCCAGTGCGCAGGAGGACGTCGAGATAGGCCGTGTAGCGCGTGGCGTTCGAGGCCGTCGCGGCGGCGAGCGCGGCAGCCGACGGCGTGCAGGTCGTCGGCTGGCCGGTCGAGCCGCCGACCATCCCAAGCGCGGTCCGCGTGGCGAGGTCGGCGATGCCGGTGACCGGCAGCCGATGCGAGCCCTGGTGCTCCTTGACCCGGGCCAGCGTCATCGGGCCGAACCAGCCCGTGATGGGCAGGCCGCCGAGGGCGCGCTGGAGCGCCTTGACCGCGTCGGACTCCATCCCGTACCGCAGGTCGCCGGCCGACCCGGAGCCCGAACCCGAACCGTTCGACCAGCCCGGCAGGGTGATCCCGAGCTGGGTGAGCATGACCTTCTCCGCTACCCCGGTGACCGAGAGCGCGTGGGCCTGCTGGTACTCGCGGACCTTGCCCTGGGTCATCGGACCGAACCACCCGGTGATGGGCAGGCCACCGAGGGCCCGCTGCAGCGCCTTGACGTAGTCGTTCTCCATCCCGTACTTCAGCTCGGTGATCGGCGTGCTCGACCCAGGGTCCCCGGTGGCTGTGCCCGGTCCGGTGAGATAGGACGTCGCGGCGACCCCGGTCCACCACGAGGTCTTGCCCATCGCGCCATTCCACGTGAAGGAGAAGTGGATGTGGTCGGTGTGCGGGGAGGAGCCGTGGTAGTCCGCCCAGCCGCGGCCCATATCGTAGGCGCGCCACTGCTTGCGGTTCCAGATGATGTACATGATCCCGAACCGGCGGGCCCTCGCCCCCCGTCGGCCCTGCGCGTCCGGAGGGACGAGCCAGGCGACGACCGAGTCGGCGATGGCCTTCTGGTCCGGATTGGTCGAGCTGAGCATCCAGTCCCACGCCCGGCCGTCGGAGTGCTCCGTCACGCCGTTCCCGCAGGACCGGGTAATGCCACCGGTCGACCCGACGCCGTAGTGGGAGGTCATCAGCCGGGCGAAGTTGAGCACGCCGGGGCGCGCAACCGGGTCGCAGAAGGTCATCCCTTGGTAGGGCACGGCGACATCGAGCGCGGACGGGAGGGCATGGGTCGGCTGAGGCGGTGCGGTCACCGCGGCCGCCGGCTGCACGGCCAGGGCGGTCGCTCCGAGCACCGGGGCGAGGGCGAACGCGAGGCGGCGTGCGGTCTGCGGGGTCATGGGATCCTCGGGGTCGAACGGCTGGTCCGCAGGCGGCTGGGCGGCATACCACATCAACCTCAACAGCACCGTGGACCACTTCCGCAACATTCTGCGCAGCCGTCACACGGGCGGCGCAAGGGGTTCGCGGGAACTACAGCGGTGTACTTCACCTGCGACGATGTCCCCCCAGCCGCCGTTGACGTGACGTCAGCGGAGTAGAGTCCGAGCCATGGACAAAGTCGTCTCCTCGGCTCACGAAGCCATCTCCGGGATCGCCGACGGGCACCGGCTCGCGGTCGGCGGGTTCGGCCTGTGCGGCATACCGAGCGTCCTGATCGACGCCCTTCACGACGCCGGCGTGACGGACCTCGAGGTGATCTCCAACAACTGCGGCGTCGACGACTGGGGGCTCGGCATCCTCCTGAAGGACAAGCGGATCCGGCGGATCATCGCCTCCTATGTCGGGGAGAACAAGGAGTTCGAGCGGCAGTACCTCCACGGCGAGCTCGAGGTCGAGCTGACGCCCCAAGGGACCCTGGCCGAGAAGCTGCGCGCGGCTGGGGCGGGGATCCCCGCCTTCTACACGATCACCGGGTCGGGCACGCAGGTCGCCCAGGGCGGCATGCCCTGGCGGTATGACGACCAGGGTGCGGTCATCAAGGCCTCGCCGCCGAAGGACACCCGCGAGTTCACCGTCAACGGCCAGACCCGGACCTATGTTCTCGAGGAGTCCCTCCCGGCCGACTTCGCGCTGGTGCGGGCCTGGAAGGGTGACCGGCACGGCAACCTCGTCTTCAACCAGTCGGCCCGCAACTTCAACCCGCTCGCCGCGATGGCCGGCCGGGTGACCATCGCCGAGGTCGAGGAGCTCTACGAGCCCGGCGAGCTCGCCCCGGATGAGATCCACCTCCCCGGCATCTACGTCCAGCGGGTCCTGCCGCTCACCCCGGAGCAGGCCGCGACCAAGCGCATCGAGCGCCGCACCGTCACCCCCCGCCCGACCACGAGCCCGGAGGCCTGAGCACCATGGCGCTGACCCGTCAGGAGATGGCCGCCCGAGCCGCCCGCGAGCTCGCCGACGGCATGTATGTCAACCTGGGCATCGGCCTGCCCACGCTGGTGCCGAACTATGTGCCCGAGGACGTCGAGATCGTCCTTCAGTCCGAGAACGGCATCCTCGGCGTCGGGGCATACCCGGACGAGGACGACGTCGACCCCGACCTCATCAACGCCGGAAAGGAGACCGTGACGATCCGGCGCGGCGCCTCCTTCTTCGACTCAGCGACCTCCTTCGGGATGATCCGTGGCGGCAAGGTCGACGCCGCGATCCTCGGCGCCATGCAGGTCTCGTCCCGCGGCGATATCGCCAACTGGATGATCCCCGGGAAGATGGTCAAGGGCATGGGCGGGGCGATGGACCTGGTCCACGGCGCCAAGAAGGTCATCGTCCTCATGGAGCACAACGCCCGGGACGGCTCGTTCAAGATCGTCGACGAGTGCGACCTGCCGCTGACCGGTGAGCGGGTGGTCCAGCGGATCATCACCGATCTCGCGGTCATCGACGTCACCGACGACGGGCTGGTGCTGCGCGAGGTCGCTCCCGGGGTCACCGTCGACGAGGTCGTCGCCAAGACCCAGCCGACCCTCACTGTCGCGCTGGCGTAGGCGCGGCGTCTGC
>RRZT010993969.1_pt1 | contig 18907 bp, 11 predicted proteins | sample 2165551 | NCBI WGS metagenome assembly RRZT01 (sample SAMN10456910, study PRJNA506462) | wastewater metagenome | biome: wastewater; feature: sludge; material: wastewater sludge; isolation source: wastewater sludge with Escherichia coli K12::gfp cells carrying plasmid... | place: USA: Moscow, Idaho... | reverse complement strand
GGATTGCCATTCAAACGCTCACGAACGAGTTCAACCACTTCAAACAGCTGTTGATAGCCGGTATCGCGATCATAGATACCGGACAATCCATCTTCAATCTGCTCCCGGGTCGGTGCCGAATAACGTTCAATCAAATCGGCAATAACCAGAGATATCGCCGGACTGTTATAGCCGGACTGAACCACACCAACATCAACCATCGCCTTTTGCACAACACTCAGCTCATTCCAGGCAGAAAGAGACTCGGCAGTGCGCACTGCAGCCCCTTCGAGTTGAGCCGCTATCAACAACGACGCATTGACGATAACGCCGTTAAACAGAATCGAATCTGTGCCCGCGAAACCAAAACCATCGTCGGAATTACGGACCGAATGCATGCCTAAATCGAACAGCAACCGCTGGACGTTTTCGCCAGCACGGCAATCGACGCTGCGCTCACTTCCATTTAGAGTAAAACGGATGCCCATCTCATTTCTCCTTGATCATCTGCTGGCAGTCGGCAAGAAGGTCCGCGACCACCACACCTGCGATATAGCGCTTGTAAGACACGCTACCGCGCAAATCAGCGACCGGCGCAACCGCCTCGCTTACCGCAGTTTGCAGCGCCTCGCCCGAAAGCCGCTTTTGTTCTACAGCGGCAAGACGCACGGGGCTTGAAACTACGCCTTCAATCGCAACACGCTGCTGACCGTCAGCGGCAATCGCCACAGCAGCAGTAAGAACCGTGAGACCACCCACCGAACGGGCGACCTTGCGGGTTGAGCAGCAAACGTTCGGCTCGGGCAAGACGACACCGAGCACGAGACCGTCACGCGAACCAGCGAGCCAACTCGCCAGATCGGCATCGCCGCCACCAGCGAGAAGCACTTTGGCATTCATCACCATCAAAACAGGCAACAACACGGCTTCGTTCTGTCGCGCAAACAACTCCCCACCAAAGCTCGCTTGATTACGGACATTACGCGAGTAGACAAAGCCCGCCGCTTCGCGCACCGCAGCGGGGACGACCGGATTGTCGATCACTTGTTGCAAGGTCGCGGTGGCGCCGATTGTCACCTGCCCACCTTCCGACTTGATCCCACTCAAACCTAAGCCTGCTAGAGAAATGGCCACGCTCTTGGTCGAGCGCGTCGGCGTTGCATTCAGCTTGCTACCGCCGGCCATGAAAACAGCATCGTCCTTGAACTGGCTCTTGAATCGAACTGCTTCATCAACCGAAGCAGGTTTCAGAAATTGTTCAAACATTGTCTACTCCCGTACTGTCCAACTACTATCTTAAAAAACTGGAAAGCTTCAGACTAGCGCATCCATGCGTTTCCACATCGCAGCAGCAACCTTGCGAGCCTCTGCGTAGATGGGTTCGACATCAAAAGCGAACGCCCGGTTCTCATAAACGAGCTTGCCTTCAACCATAACGCTATCAACAGCGCTCGAACCCATGCCAAAGGCCAGATGCCCACCTATGTTCTGGGCGACCAACGGGGTCGGAGAGTCATAGTTGCAGATGGTCAGATCGGCCTTGTAGCCCGCTTCGAGACGACCAAACTTGGCACCAAAATTCCGCTCAAGCAAGGTGTTACCGTTAGACAGGAAACGCGCAAAGCTATCCGGCCACATCGAGCCACCGGCATCGCGATGCTTGAAGTAGGCGAACTTCAGCTCCTCAAGCATGTCCGCACCGATACCATCGGTACCCAGCGCCACATTACGCAGCGTGCCGAGTTTGTGGTTGTAGCCTACGTGGTTGTTCATATTGGAACGGCTGTTATGAACCAGGAAGGCATCCTTCTCGTTAAGGATTGCAATGTCCGCATCCGACAGGTACAGACCATGACCGATAAGCGTCTTGGAATTGATCAGGCCGTGTCCGGCCATGCGTTCGATCAAATCCTTGCCGTAAATGTCGTGGCCATGGGAGACGTCATACAGATCTTCGGCGACGTGGATATGCATACCACGGCCCGTCGACTTGACAGCGTCAGCCATCATTTCCATGCCGCTTTCACCAACGGTGAATGGCGCGTGCGCACCAATATGGCACTCAACCAGATAGGGCTCATCGCCCTTGGCTTTGGCCGCGTCAATTTGCTTGGCGAAGGCGATGTTCTCATCGACGCCGGCACGCAATTCAGCCTCACCACCGTTGCGCTGAGTTGTCTCATAGCAGGTCATGCCACGCAGACCGGCCTTGAGAAAACCCTTGCGCAGGGTGTTGAGCGAACCGGCGATGTAGTTCGGCGAGGCATGGTGATCAATCACCGAGGTACAACCGCTCTTGATTGCATCCAAGGAACAGATCAGACCGCTGTAGTACAGCGACTCCTCGTCAAGCACGCGGTCGAGACGCCACCAAAGGTTCTTGAGCGTCGAGATGAAATCCGGGCACGGATTGATATTGGCCATGATGCCGCGCGCCAGGCCTGAGTAGAAGTGATTGTGCGAGCAGACGATGCCAGGCATCACCAGCTTGCCATTCATCTCGCGGACTTCGGCAGTCGGGTACTTGGCGGCAAGGCCGGCACCGACTTCCTTGATCAACGAGCCCTCGATGGCGATATCGACACCAGATTGAACCGAAGCCGGTTCAATCTGTACTGCAGTTACATTCTTCAGAATCAACATTGATTATTCCTCCACTGCGGTCAGCAGATAGCTATGCTTGCTGTGAATCTGGGCGATGACGCGACACATGTCGGACAACTCGGCGGGTGCATTTTCAACCTGGCTGCTGGCGTTGATCTTCAGGTTAAAAACCTTGCCATCCTGACGAATGGTGATCGCGGAACCATCGATGTAGAAGCCGGGGTTGGTGCTCTTCACGAAGTCCTGCGGCAGGCTGAAGATGGTGACCTTGTCCTTGTACGGACGACCTTGATGCGGACAGAATTCACCGCAGTTGCCGCACTCGTTACAGAAAGCATCCACGTGAACGGTCTGGCAACGATCCTTGTAACCAGGAACCGGGATGGAGATATTGGCGCGGTTCGGGCACACATCGACGCACTTGGCGCAAACGTAGTTACATTCCAGACAACGCGAACCTTCCTGCTGGGTGAAGGAATGCAGATCAACCTTCTTGACGAAGTTCACCACCACCTTGCTCTTGCGCGCGGCGATGTCAGCCGGATTAGCATTGGCCCAGTACTTGTCGTCAAAGGGGTTCTTCAGGTTCTCACGTTTGACAATGACATCGGTTGCGCGACGAGCATCACCAATAGCCGAAACGATGGAAGACGGACCCGTTTGCACGTCACCAATCAGGAAGACGTTTTCACGCGGCGTTTCACCGGTCTTGGCATCAACGATCGGCCAACCCTTGGCGTCGAGCGGAACACCCATTGCCTTCAGAACGTCACCATCGGCTTGCTCACCAATCGCGGTGACCAGCGCATCCATCTTGAAGGTAACTGTCTTATCGGTTGCTTCCGGACGACGACGACCTTTCTCATCGGGCTCGCCCAGAGCCATCACTCGGCAAACCAGCGTGCCATCCTTGTCAAAACGCTCAGGATTGGTCAGGAAGCAGAACTTGATGCCATCCTCGACAGCCTCTTCGTACTCTTCGAGGTAAGCCGGCATTTCGTTGAGGGTACGACGATAGATAACGGTCACGTCTTCGACGCCCGGAACGCGCAGCGCAGCACGGGAGCAGTCCATCGCGGTATTGCCTGCACCAATGATGGCCACATGCTTGCCGAGCTTGAGCTCTTCGCCCTTATTGAAGCTGGTCAGGAACGGTAGCGAGCTGTAGATGTTCTTGTTGTCGCCTTCGAGCTTGACGCCGCTGTTCTTCTCGGTACCGATACCGATCAGCACATACTCGAAACCTTGCGCGCGAAGTTGATCAACCGTCAGCTTCGGATCGCAGCTGTACTCGAACTTGACGCCGTGCTCAGCGACAAAGTTGATGTCGTGCATGACCGTTTCAGCCGGAATACGGAAGCGCGGGATGACATTCATCACCACACCGCCGGCATTGGCTTCACGCTCAAAAACCGTGACCGGATGACCAGCGCGGGCGAGGAAGTAAGCCGCCGACAAACCGGCCGGTCCCATACCGACAACAGCCACCGGATGACGCGAACCAGTGACGGCCGGCTTGTTCCAACGAGCGTGATACTCGGACCAGCCTCTTTCCAGCGCCACCTTCTTCATGTCGCGAATCTTGACTGAACCTTCGTAGTCAAGACGCGTACAGTTGTACTCACACTGGTGATCACAAATATGACCGGTCATGGCTGGCAACGCGTTGTTGCGATAAATCACTTCGAGAGCATCGGCATAACGGCCTTCACCGACCAGACGGACGTACTCCGGGATGTCCTGATGAATCGCGCAAGCGGTAACGCAAGGCGCGACATAGCAGTCCATCAGTGGCAACGCAGTGCCGGTGTCGATCTTATCCTTCGAACGCCAGGCTTTCTGCGTGTATTCAGCAGTCAGCGACTTAGCAGCAAGGGCTTCGACTTTCGCGACGTCGATCTTGGTCATACCCCAGGTCTTGGACGTGTCGAGCTCCTTGACGCACTCGAGCATGCGGCCGTAACCACCCGGCTTGAGCAGATCGGTAGCCATGGTGATCGGGCGGATACCGCAATCAAAGATGTCTTTGATGTTGTACAGGCTGGCACCACCGGAATAGGAAACCGGCAGATCACCATCAAATTCGCGCGAGAGAACCGCTGCAACGTTGATCGACAATGGGAACAGAGCACGACCGGACATGTAGAACTCGCCACCAGGCAAAACACCTTTTCCGTTAACCGCGCCCAAGGTATTGGTCAGTTTGACACCGAAGCTGAGTTTCTTTTCTTTGGCCACAGCACGCAAGCGGTGCAGCATCTCCTTGGCGCGATCTAGCTTGAGATCATGTTCAAAGGATTCTTCCTTGACGATCAGATAATCAAAGCCGCAGGTATCGAGAATTTCGCGAACGCGCTTGAAGCCAAGCAGCGTTGGGTTGAGCTTAACAAAAGTGTTGAGCGATTTTTCTTCCAGCATGTACTGGCAAATCTTCTCGATTTCGTCTGGCGGGCAGCCGTGCATCGTCGACAGTGTGACGCCATGCACCAATTCTGGGGAAATGCGTGAAGGCAGGCTCTGCAGACGCGCCTTGCGACTTTCCAGACCCATGCTCTTGATGAAATCCTCATCATTAACCCATTTTTGAAGGATACGAACGTACTCAGCAAATTTCGGGTGCTTTGAGGAATTGATCGTATTGTTAATGAATTCCTGCATCGGCGGCTGCTTGATGCCGTCCAGGTTGTAGCCAACACTCATATTAAAGCTGAATGAATTAGCCTCACCGTCAACACGCGGATCGAAGATTTCTTCCAGCAAGTACAAAACAAACCATGCCTTGAGGTATTCGTCGTACGCTTTGGGCAGCGTGTATTCAGTCGACCATTCCGTGTTGTAGCACTCGTCTTCTGCGTCGATACAGGGCTTTTCGATCTCCAGACGATCCATGATCTGGACGGTCTTGAGCTCAATGAAGCGGCCGCCGGACAACCAGGCAGTCACGATATTTTGAGCGAGCTGCGTATGCGGGCCGGCAGCAGGCCCTACTGGCGTCTCGCAAGTCTCACCAAAAACGCCAATCAGGCTCTCGTTACTTTTGCGGTAGAACTGCTGTTCTTTGATGTCAAAAATAGAACGGTTAGCCTTGAACTCCCCAAAAATACGAGTCAAGAGTGCTTCAAATGGTACCGGGCGCATGATGTCGCTCATAGTGATCTCCTTATTATTGCCAATCGGCTAAATGAAATTACAAGGCCCGCAACTGCAAAACATCGGGCCCATCGAAAGAATCGTAAGCAAAACTCAAGCCAGACGCCGTGCGAATCCAAACCCAATTTTCGACTCACTTCGGCCGCCAGCAGCTATCAAATCAATACTTTGCCTATCAATTTGATAGATACCTCAAAACCCCCTACAAAATAGCCGCCTATTTCCATACAGCTACCGGTGGTCGGCCATTCAACCCTCAGCCGAAACGTCCGCTATTCGCTAGCATATTCAAAAGGGGGATCCAAAACCGCCCAAAGAGCGTACCCAGCAATTCAAAAGACAACTGAACGACTGACCTACACGTTACTCGAGCGACGTTCAAGAGCCGGATAGAATACCAAATTCAAACAGAAAGGGGCACGAAAATCGAGTTGCGCCCACTTCGCCGCACGCCGCTTTTGATGCCGTACCTTGACTGCACCCGGCCTGGGCTTAGCCCCGAGGAACTATTTGCAAGCAGAGGAAGCTCCTCACCCCACCCTTTGAACCCTTACCATCTCGGAAACATGAAGTCAAACGCGATACTTGTTACCGCGATTCAAATGCATTACCATCGCCCCACCAAATAAGAATCAGTCTTAAGACTGGCGCGCTCGCGATTTCTGGCTTTAAACTTTCCCCAGAGTCTCCGAGCTTAGTCCCGACGTCATTTGGCGGCGGGAACCCTAGTTACATTAATGAGTTTTAATCTTCAAGGAGATACAAATGAATAACAATATTGTCCACCCAGTGGACGAAGTACTGCCTACCGGCAAACTCGCCGCACTGGGCATACAACACGTGCTGGTGATGTATGCCGGGGCCGTCGCAGTACCACTAATCGTAGGCCGCGCACTCAAGCTCGACCCCCACCAGGTTGCGATGCTGATCTCGGCGGATCTGTTCTGCTGCGGTTTGGTTACGCTGATTCAGTCATTTGGCCTTACCAAGTGGTTCGGCATCAAGCTACCCGTAATGATGGGCGTGACCTTCGCCGCAGTAGGCCCCATGGTGGCCATGGCCAATGCCACGCCTGGGCCAGATGGCGCGCGCGCGATCTTTGGTGCGATTATTGGTGCGGGTATCGTTTCTATGTTATTGGCTCCGGTGATGGGGAAATTGCTGCGCTTCTTCCCGCCGGTGGTTACGGGGAGCATCATCGCCGTCATCGGCATCAGCCTGATGCGCGTTGGCGTGAGTTGGGCAACCGGTGCGCCGGCTCAATTCGCGCAGAACGTTGATGTGCCCAAACTAGTGGCCATGGTCGACGGCGCCAAGGCCAGCGCTGCTTCGGCAGCAGAGGCTGCGGCAGCAACTGGAGCTGCAGCACCCGCCATGAAGCTGGGCCCCATCCCGATGGTGAACAACCTCAACTACGGCGCGCTGGATAACCTGGCCATCGCAGGTTTTGTACTTGTGGTAATCCTGCTGCTGGTGAAATACGGCAAAGGCTTCATCGCCAACATCGCGGTGCTGCTGGGCATCGTTGCCGGATGCGTGTTGGCCACGGGCATGGGTAAGATGACTTTCGAAAAAGTGGCTAAGGCCAGCAACTTCGATGTGGTCACACCCTTCGCTTTCGGCATGCCCATCTTCGAACCCATGGCGATCCTCACCATGTCTCTGGTGATGATCGTAGTGATGATCGAATCCATGGGCATGTTCTTGGCGATCTCGGACATGACGGATCGCAAATTGACGCAACACGACATTACCGCCGGTTTGCGCACCGACGGTCTGGGAACGCTGATCGGGGGCATCTTTAACACCTTCCCCTACACGAGCTTCTCGCAGAACGTCGGCTTGGTAGGTGTGACAGGTGTACGTAGCCGCTTCGTTTGCGTTGCAGCCGGCATAATCATGATTGTGCTTGGCTTGCTGCCCAAGATGTCCGCACTGGTCGAGTCGGTGCCGCAATTCGTGCTGGGCGGAGCGGGCTTGGTAATGTTCGGGATGGTGGCCGCCACGGGCGTGCGCATTCTCGGTCGCGTAGACTTCGCTGGAAACCGGAATAACCTTTACATCGTGGCCATCGCCATCGGTGCCGGTCTGGTTCCGTTGGTGGCGCCACGCTGGGACCAGCAAATGCCTCATGGGCTTCATATCTTGCTTGAATCCGGCATCCTGCTGTGCGCACTGGTGGCCGTTGCCTTGAACGCGTACTTCAACGGCGGCAAGGGTGACCTGGAAGCCACCATTGAAGCTTCCAAAGCGGCAGGCTCAGAGTAAGCAACAGTTCGGCCATTGGGAATCCCACCCACCGGCCGACACCGATCTGACCGAGGCAGAGATTAGTGCGAACAAACGACCTCTCTGCCTCGGTTGATCCGGATGAAATTAACGCCTTCCTGAACAGTTTGTTGCACCACTGATACCTCCAGCCTATCGCGGCCAACGTCAGTTTCTTAGAGCATTACTGGGCGTCCCCAATAAGTATCATCTTGATTTGATAAGCATTTAAGCGTTATCCGGTATAATTATTGCTTAAACTCACCGGGAGCCGCGAAGACACGCGACGACGGCATTCATACTCTCTAAAAGGCAAGTCCACCGAGGAAAAATTTTTCCGGCGTAATTTTCCAATGAGCGCCAGCGAGGATGTTGCGATGGCCAGAAGCAAGAACGAATTTGAAGTGGCATTTTCCAATACTCCCGGAATCAATGTTGATTCGGGGAGTCTGTGGAGGAGCCCATCCCCCCCACGCCGATATTGCAGTTCGGCAGTCAAGAGCTTCATCCAGGATCTGGAGGCCCTGGCAAAATAAATGAGGCTTAGGCTAAACACACGATGAGATTTGCGTTCTTAGATCGCCGACTCAGCAGTCCGCAATCATAGCGAAGCAGCAAATTATTAATTGACAACATCATACGCTCGAAACCTTGAATTGACCAACATGAAAGGAAGTACGCATGAATACTACAACGCTACAACCAGGCTCTAGCGACGACTCGCTTGGCCATATCAAGAACCCCACAATACTAGGCCACCGCGTTCCACGTGTGGATGGCGTTGGCAAAGTTACCGGCTCCGCCGTTTACGGCAATGACATCAAACTCCCAGGAATGCTCTATGGCGTCTGTCGCTACGCCGATATCGCTGCCGGCAAGATCCTCTCAATTGACACCTCGGAAGCCGAGAAGATCGAAGGCGTCGTGCGCATTGCGACGCACAAAGACATCACTGGAAACCCCGTGGTTGGCGTGATCGTCAAAGATTATTTGCCTATTGTCAAAGACGAAATCGTATTTCACGGCGATGTTGTTGCTTTGATCGCCGCAACAACTTACGAAGCGGCTTGCCTGGCCTCTGACAAGATCAAAGTCAGCTACTCGCCTTACGAGCCAATCACTGACGTCGAAGAAGCCATCAAGCCAGGCGCCCGTCGCATTCATGCGCACGCTGAAAGCAACCGAATCAATCATCACCACACCGTTAAGGGTGATATTGACGCAGGTTTTGCTGCTTCTACCCATATCATTGAACGCGAATACGAAGTCGGCTTCCAAGAGCACGCTTATATTGAGCCAGAAACGATTACCGCCTATATCGACCCAACGGAAAGAAATCTGGTCATTACCGGTTCGGTACAAAACCCACACCGAGTGCGTGGCTTTGTCTCTGGTTTCCTTGGTATAGCCCAATCAAAAATCGCCGTCAAACGTGCGGTTATGGGCGGATCATTCGGCGGTAAAGACGATATTATTGACCACCTTTCCTGCCGAGCAGGATTGATGGCCAAATTGACAGGCCTACCTGTCAAATTTACCTATACGCGTGAACAATCGATTCGCGAGAGCTGCAAACGTCACCCCTACAAGATGAAGTACAAAGTAGGTTTGAATGACAGCGGCCGTATTCAGGCTATCAAGATTGACATCTTGGCTGATGGTGGTGGTTATGCCGCATCAACGCCTTTCGTAACCTGGCGTTCTGTATGCCAGGCGGCCGGCCCATACAATATCGCCAACGTTCGTGTTGATGTCGTTGGTATTTACACCAACAACAGCTACACGTCAGCGATGCGTGGTTTTGGTTCGCCACAAATTGTCTATGCCAACGAGTCTTTGATGGACGAAATTGCGCGACATTTCAACATGTCGCCAGTCGAAATTCGTCAGATCAACATGCTAAAACAAGACGATCTAAGCATCACCGGTCAAGCATTCACCAAGCATGTCGTTTCTACCGGCGAAGTCTTGAATAAAGCCATTACCGAAGCAAAGTTCAACGAAAAACGCGAGCAGTGCAAAAAGCTGAATGCTCAAGGCGGCACGATCAAATACGGCATCGGCTTAGCTCTTAGTTATCGCGGTTGCTCTATGGGTGCGGAAGGCGTAGACACTGGGACTGCGCTAATTCAAGTCAACCATGATGCAAGCATCAGCGTTTCGACCTCAGTTTGTGAAAACGGACAAGGTCTACAGACCACTATGTCCTTGATCGCCGCAGAGTGTTTTGGTGTCACACTGAAAAACGTTATTTTCAGCGAGCCATCAACATCGGTCATTGCTGATGGTGGCCCAACCGTTGCATCACGCGCCACCTTGATGGGTGGCCGTGCGGTTGTTGACGCAGCCGAAAAAATCAAGGCGCGTATCGTTGGCGTAATCGGTGATTCCATTCAAGTCAAGAGTTTGGCAGAAACCTCATGGCGAAATGGCAAGATCTTCAACAAGGCAAATCCCAAGCTCCACATTTCCTTTGTCGAAGCCGTCGATAAAACCAAGTGGGCCGCGGTCAACCTGGCGGACTACGGTTGGTTTGCTTCGCCTGACATTCATTGGGACGAAGAACATGGAAACGGAAGCCCATATTTCACTTGGGTTTACGGTTGCAATATCGCTGAAGTCGCGATCGACACCAGTACCGGCAAGATCACGATGCAGCGCGTGACTGCAGTACACGATGTTGGTAAGGTGATCAACCCCGTTGGTTACGAAGGTCAAGTGTGTGGTGGTATTGCTCAAGGCTACGGCTACGGCATTTTGGAAGACTTTAATATTGAGCACGGCAAAGTCAAATCAGAAAACTTTGATTCCTACCTGTTGCCAACCATAAAAGACATTCCACCAATCAACGTTTATGCCGTTGAAAACCATGATCCGGAAGGTCCTTTCGGTGCGAAGAGTATTGGTGAGCCAGCGACGGAATTGGTCGGCGCAGCCATCAACAATGCGGTCAATTTCGCGTTGGGAACAGCATTCAACAAACTGCCTCTGACCCTCGAACAAGTGTTTTTGGGCTACAACCTGAAAAAACCCGTTCGCCAGAGCGAATTGCTGATGGCCTCTGCCGAGAAGAAGCAAGTTTTGCGTTTGAATAACATCAGCATCCGCAATCCTGCCTCCCTGGACGAAGCTTTGGCGATGTTGGCTGAAGGCAATGTGACCGCACTTGCTGGCGGCACCGACGTCATGGTTCAGGCACGGATGAAGACCAAAGCGCAAAGCTTGATCAACGTTGCAAACCTTCCTGGCATTAGCCACATCGAAGAGCGCGATGGTTCGATTGTGATCGGCGGCGGTGTTAACTTCAACAAACTGACCGAGAATCGTTTGGTACAAGAGCGTTATCCACTGCTGGCCGAAGCATGCCACACCGTGGGTTCCAACCAGATTCGTAACCGTGCAACCATTGGCGGAAACATTGTTAACGCTGCACCTTGCGCAGACTCTGTTCCCCCGCTGATTGCTTATGAAGCAGAGGTCGTCTTGCAATCGGTTCGCGGCAAACGCCGTATGCCTGTTGCTGACTTCATTACCAACGGCTACGAAACGAAGCTCGAAAGTGGCGAATTGCTGGTTGAAGTCATTTTGCCGGCACCACCTGCCAATGTGCTGCAAAACTATGATCAACTTGGCCGTCGAAATGCGCTAAACATCACTCGTCTGAGCTTAACCAGTTTGCTTGCTTTCGATGATATGGGCAAAGTCAATCTATGTAGACTGGTTGATGGGGCGCTATTAAGCAAGCCGCAAAGACTCACCGCAGTCGAAAACGCGTTGCTGGGCAAACCGCTCAATGACGAAAGCGTTGCTGAAGCGCTGAAAGTCTTGGATAAACTAATTGAAGAAGCCATTGGCGGGCGTTGGTCTGCCGTGTACAAGCAGCCTGTTTATCTAAATATTTTCCGCGATCAAATGAACAAGGTTCGTGCGCAAATTGCGAAATAATCAAAGGAAGACGACATGAGTAAAATTACATTAAACGTAAATGGACAGACTGTTAGCGGAGACGTTGAAGGCAATATCCGCCTACTTGACTTTGTTCGTGATTCACTTGAACTAACCGGCACAAAAGAAGGCTGCGCCGTTGGCGAATGCGGAGCTTGCACCGTTATTTTGAATGGTGAAGCGGTCTGCTCTTGCCTCGTGTTGGCCGCTCAGTGTGATAATGCGACCGTCACCACTGTCGAAGGTTTGGCTTTGGATAACGTTGGCAAAAAATTGCAAGAAGCTTTCGTCGAAAATGGAGGCGTTCAGTGCGGCTTCTGCACCCCTGGTGTTTTGATGAGTGCAAAGGCGTTGTTGGATAAGAACGCCAAGCCCAATGAGCAAGAAGTTCTAGACGCTATGGAAGGCAACATTTGCCGCTGCACAGGCTATCAGCCCATTTTGCAATCGCTTCGGTCTGTTATTGGCGATTAAATCCTGAGGCAATCAATACCGATCAACAACTGCAAAAGTGAAAGGCAAGACACCACTGGTCAGAGCAACCGGCCAGTGGTGAGCATGATTGTAGCCTAGGTATGAATTGAGCTTCGTTGCATAGCTATAGTGAATCAGCTCTTCGGAGCTTTAAAAAAGGGAGCTGAAAATAATTTTCAGCTCCCTTTTTTACGATAGGGATATGCCGTTACACACGTGAATTGCCCCGAAAAATCGGACATCCGGATAAGTGATACTTCTGCTTCCATGTGCAATGTAAGTTGCCAACCAACGGGAACAAAAAGTAATGAGAAGACCGAGAGGTAACCACACAGCGACCTTCAAGTCCAAAGTGGCGATAGCTGCCCTCAAAGGTGATGAGGACTTGCCGCGTTAGCAGAAAGGTTTGATGTGCATCCGAACCAAATTACACTGGAAGACGCAATTGCTGAAGAACGCTGTTGGCGTCTTCGCAACAGCAGCTGAAAAGCAAACTGCGGGCCCCGATCTGAGGAATCTTCACGCAAAGATAGGCCTGCCGACATTGGCGATTGTTTTTTTGCTCGGCGAGCTCAGCCACATAGGCCATGCGAGCGCAAAACGATGATATACAAAGAACATGAGCAACCGGTAATTCTGCAAGTTCCGCCACTTGAGTTCTCTCACTCGTCGGTGTCTTACGGCCGCAGCCGATCTCGGAAAGATATCTTCAGTTTGTTCTTTGCATTACCATCCGTAGTGCTTGATTTTTGCGAATAGCGCATGCACCAAAACATAGATTCGAGGATAATGACCAATCACTTCTAAATTTCCGACCATGGTGAAGCTCTCCTCTACAGTAATCAACGACCGCATCTACGTGCTGCGTACGCGCTGGGAGCGATACGTCGCAGAAGGGACGTTCGAGCTCTTCATCGAGTTCACCGTCGCGGTCAACAGCTTGGCTGAGAATTTCTCCAGGATGCGCATGCCCGGTCTGGTGCGCATCTGTGAGGGCCTTGAAAACACCGCGCTTAGTCGTCTTGGCTCACCGGCAACACATCCGGTCAACAGCCAGGATATCGCAGCGCTGCAGCGGCAGATGGATACCCTTCTTGGCGCCGTAGCGAGCATGCGCATCCCGGTTGCCGACCGGCGTACCGATGACGATGAACACCAAGCGGAAGTCACGGATATCGACTGGATCAAGCCACGCTCGGTATGGCTGATCGTCGCGCCCGAACTTCAGGAAATGGCAGCTGCACTCGGCCAGCAACTCAGCTTCTTCGGCTTTCAAACCGGCATTATGGCTTGGGGTGAGCAACACCCTGCGGGTAAAGTACCTCTAGCAGTCGTGTTCGTCGCACACACCGAATCCTCCGGCTCTGAAGAGCACAAATGCATTGCCGAGATCCGCAAGCGCTGTGCTGCAAGCCAGCTAATCTATCTCGGTGCACAACCCGATATCGAGACTATTGTCGCACTGATGCGCTCGGGCATTGACCTGACCATTCCTCAGGAAGAAGGCGCAACCATTGCGCTGAACTGCGTCCTCGACCTTGTGCAAAACTACGAGCCCGAAAAACACCGGGTTCTGGTTGTTGAAGACTCTCGTGTCGCTGTAGCGCTGATCCAGCGCACCTTGGCTGAACACGGCATTGACAGCCGCGCCATCCGCGACCCCGGAACGCTTTTGCCCGAACTGGAAGCCTATCGCCCAGACCTGATTCTGATGGATATGTACATGCCACGTTTCAACGGCGTTGAAGCCACGCGGGTACTGCGCCAGATGTCAAGTTATACCTCAATCCCCATCGTCTATCTCTCTGGCGAATCCGATGTTGGCATGCAGGTTGAAGCTTTGCGTCTGGGAGGAGATCAGTTCCTGATCAAGCCCTTCAATCCGGTTCTACTGGCCGCCGTAGTCAAAACAAAGATCGAACGCTTCCGCGAAACTCAACGTTCGACCCGTCTCGACGGCCTCACCGGCCTGCTCAATCACACCGCGACAAAATCGCAGATGAAAGCCCTGATTTCAAAAATCGGGCCACAAAAAGGGCTCACCGTAGTCATGATCGACATCGACCACTTCAAATCGGTCAATGACGCCTACGGCCACCCGGTGGGCGATCAGGTTATCCGTGGCATTGCCTGGCTACTTAAGGGAAGACTCCGTTCATCGGACATCATCGGCCGTTACGGTGGCGAGGAATTCCTGATTGCGCTCCCCGATGTCTCGCAGGAACAGGCCAGAGTCGTCATCAATCGTATCCGCGAAGACTTTTCATCGCTACCGCACGCCCATGCAGGCGGCGCTTTATTTTGCACCTTCAGCGCCGGAATCGCCTCCTATCCGGACTTCGACTCGGCGCAAACGCTGACCGAAGCGGCAGATAATGCCTTACTGGAGTCCAAGCGACAGGGGCGCAACCGCGTCACCTTGGCACAAGCGCCGATCTGAACCATCCGACGCTATCCAAGCAATACGCAAGCCCAGACCACCAGCACATTGAGCAGCGCCAGAAATACCGCCGCACTGCCAATATCTTTGGCGCGCTTAGAAAGGTGATGGTGGTCAAGCGAAACCCGATCTACCACCGCTTCAATCGCAGAATTGAGCAACTCCACGATCAACACCAATAGCACGCTGGCAATCATCAAAGCGCGACTAAGCCCGCCCACCGGCAACAAAAAACTCGCCGGAATCAGCACCACCGCAAGCAAGGCTTCCTGCCGGAACGCATCCTCGTACGAAAATGCGGCACGCAAGCCGGCCATCGAATAATGGAACGCATTCGTCACGCGGCGCACGCCAGTCTTGCCTTTGAACGGACTTTCTTCGGACACAAATTTCTCCTAGATAAATCAAAGTTTCTAAAACCGGGTGGATTTCCAATAGTCACGGAAAGCCCCAGCGACAAGGCCATCAAAAAGGGCTACCGCAAGGGGGGGATTCTAACCCACATCACCAAACCACCCAGGCTCTGCGTAGAAGAAGAGTTGGCCGACCGCGCAGCAGTCTTACATCACCAGCGAGATCAACCGTGTAGCGGCCTGATCCAAAGAAACCTGCGCCGTATCGACAATCAGATCCGGCGACTCAGGAGGCTCATACGGTGAAGACACACCCGTAAAATCAGCCACCTGTCCGGCTCTCGCCCCCGCGTACAAGCCCTTCGGATCACGCGATTCGCAGACCGAAAGCGAAGTGCTGACATGCACCTCCCTGAAACGCCCCGCGCCAATGATCTTGCGCGCGGCTTCTCGATCAACGCGATAGGGCGAAATGAATGCGGTAATCACGATTAGGCCGGCATCGTTCATCAAGCACGCCACCTCGGCAATGCGGCGAATATTTTCCGTGCGATCCTCCGGGGAAAACCCCAGATTACGGTTCAGCCCGTGGCGCACATTATCGCCATCCAACACATAACAAGCACGGCCTTGATCAATCAACTTGCGCTCCAGCGCAAAAGCAAGAGTAGACTTGCCGGCGGCACTCAAGCCCGTCAACCAGAGTGTCGCTGGGCGCTGATTCAACAGCGTTTGGCGCTCCTCGGGGGAAACATGGCCGCCATGCCAAACGATGGCTCGATTACTTTCTTTGCTCAAAATATTCCGATCAGCTGAAAAACGTCAGGCTGTTTAAAAACCATATGCAATTCCTTTGGAAAAAGCCAATCACTCTGGCATGCTTCGCATTGCCCAGAGCGCACAAACATGACTGAAATGTAACGGAATCCAGCACAAGACAAAAGCGTCCCGGCAACAAAACATCAAATCAATGCCCGCGCGACATCCACGGCTTCAATAAAGCGCTCCACTAACTCGCACCCCCATCATGGCAAAACTCCGAAATCAAACAAACCAAACCGCAAAGGAAATGAGCCCTTTAGCCGAGCAGGTCAAGCCTGAAAGAAAAAAAGCAGAAGCCACACTCCTGCGTACCATTGAGGCCCACCCGGAATCTGATCCTGCCTATCATGCTCTGGGACTGATGGCCTACGAAGCGGGCAATCTCACTAAGGCGACTGAATTCATAAGCCGTGCAATATTGTTGGCCCCGAGCAACGGCCTCTATCATCGAAATTTCGGAGAGCTCTGCCGCCGCCTCGGACGACTCGACGAGGCGATCAAGGCGGCACGGCAAGCCACAGCGCTTTGCCCGAGTGATAGCGAAGCCCATTTCAACCTTGGACTGGCGCTCGCTGACAGTAACGACTGGCCTGAAGCCATAGCCTCGTACCAACAAACCCTGTCACTCAAACCAAATCACGGGCTTGCACTGAACAACCTCGGCGTCGCGCTTTTACGTGTTGGACGACGCACAGAGGCCTTGCAGGCCTTTCTCAATGCAACGCAACTGAACCCATCACACATCGAAGCACAGCTAAATCTGGCAATTCTTTTCAAGCAATCCGGCCAAGTTGAACTCGCCCGCAACTGCCTGGCTGTTGTAAACAGACTCGCCCCGGGATTCGCCGAAAAGCAGTCGTTTTCATTAAATGACTGCTTAGCTTCAATTGCCCCGCCAAGGATATCGGTACGCGACACCTGTAGCCCGAGAGGGCGAGGAGTGTTTGCCGAACGCGAATTTTTCGCCGGTGAAATTGTTGAAACAGCACCGGTCATCCTTCTGAATTCCGGCTACGCAAACTTACCCCCAGAGATAAAGGCCTATGTATTCAACTGGGGCGCACTATGCGGCGTTGGCAAGGCTCACGCACTAGCTCTTGGGTACGGCGGCCTCTACAACCACGACAACCCGGCCTGCCTGCGCTACGAGGCCGATTCAGAAAACATCTCGCTCAAATTCATCGCAACGCGAAACATCGCGTCCGCTGAAGAACTGACGATCAATTACGACAATGCAATCGGGATAGAGACCAAGAGCGGAAGCGACTGGTTCGCACAACTGGGCACCCAACCGATCCTCGCTTCCTCCAAGCAAACTTGATTCTGCACATCCAATCATCTCAATGAAGCTGTTATGCACCCCTCTGCTGGCGCTACTCCTTACCTCTTGCGCGAGTTCCTTGCCCCCCCCGGCGCAGCGCGGACAACACATGGACGCCCTGGCATCGGCACACAACTGGCAAAAGCTGCGCGTGCCGACGGATCGTTTCGTTTTGACGGCTTACGCCCCAGCTCCGCCGGTCAAAGCTCAATCATTGACCATTTACATCGAAGGCGATGGCCTGGCCTGGATGAGTCGCTCACTCCCGTCGGACGACCCCACACCTAACAACCCTATCGGCCTCGAACTCGCGCTACGCCATCCCGGCAGCGCGGTAGCCTATCTAGGGCGGCCTTGCCAGAATATCGATCCGCAGGACTGGAACAACTGTACAGACAACTACTGGACTCGTCGCCGTTTTTCACCAGAAGTCATCGAAGCAAGCAACCAGTCGATCAGCGTTCTTAAAGCCCGAACCGGCGCAGAACAACTCATTCTTGTCGGCTACTCTGGCGGCGCCGCAATCGCTGCGCTGGTCGCGGCACGGCGACAAGACGTAAGCCGCTTCGTTAGCGTAGCCGGCAATCTCGACACAAGCGCCTGGACGTCCCTTCATCACATCGAGGCACTCACCGGCTCACTCAACCCCGCCGATGAATGGCCGCGTTTGCAGCACATCAGCCAAATGCATTTTGTCGGTGGCAAAGACACCAACATCACGCCTGAAATCGTCAACGCCTACCGCATGCACTTTCCAGCTGGGAAGCGCCCGGAGACCCGCGTTCTGCCTGACTTTAACCACGCCTGCTGCTGGCTTGAACAATGGCCTGCGCTGATGGACGAAGCCATGCCGTAACGCACTTTGTTGCCCCGCAAAAAACAAGGCGCCCGCGGGCGCCTTGTTTGCATTGCGTAGCGGTACTTTTAGAACGGCATGCGCAGATTCAACGAACCGGTCTGGTTGGTAAAGTCCGAAGAACGCCCTTCGATGTCGTAGCGCACGGACAACTCAAGCGATTTGGTCTTGGACATCACGTAACCCAAACCGCCACGGTAGACCCAAGGCGACTGATCCGTGCCATCGGTAGTGAATGCGCCACCACCACCAACGAAAGCCGAGGTCACTGAACCCTGGTCATTCAGCACGTCATAGCCGATACCCAGATTGGCCGTAATCTTCGAGGTTTCGTCGATGGCAAAATCAAATTTGCCATCCACCCCTAGCACGAGCGACTCGGCCTTGCTGCTACCAACATCCAGATTAAGGACGCCTGCGCCTTTTTCGTTGTAGCCGTCATTGTGGACTTTGATGTAGTCGGCACGCACCGAGGGGATAAACGTGGTGCTCTGGTTGATCGCATAAGCGCGCTCAACACCTACGCCCAAATTGGCACTCCAACCGTTATAGTCGGCTGTCGCTGTGCTGGTCGGTAGCGACCAGAGTCCGCCGACGGCAATAACGCGCTTGCTGTCGTTTCGTTGCACGCCGTAGCCAGCCTGGAAGTTGACATTGGTCACGGCGTCGAGGCTATGACTGCCGTAGGCCGTTAG
>RRZT010441464.1_pt1 | contig 18914 bp, 12 predicted proteins | sample 2165551 | NCBI WGS metagenome assembly RRZT01 (sample SAMN10456910, study PRJNA506462) | wastewater metagenome | biome: wastewater; feature: sludge; material: wastewater sludge; isolation source: wastewater sludge with Escherichia coli K12::gfp cells carrying plasmid... | place: USA: Moscow, Idaho... | reverse complement strand
GCGTGCAGTGTCTCCACTGTTAGCGGCAGCAACCCATATCCCTGCGGTAGCCTCGCCTACCGACGCTCCCAAGATAAAGCCCGACCGCAAGCCTGTCAACTATGTGGTTGCTGGGCGAGTTCACAGCGAGTCATCCCCGTCAGTCATGTCGCCAACGTTTGCGTTGTTTCCCGGCGTCCGTGTGTATGCGTTCCGACGAATAGGTCGCATACACACGGACGTTTTGATGGGCTGAAACGTCCGTATGTATGTGAGGGGTTCGTTGGGCCACATACTTGCGGACGTTTCGCGGCATATCAAGGAGGCAGTACGCCGTGCATTCGGCAAGCAGCTGGCCAAGCAGATCACCCCGGCGATTTCCAAGGACGACGACGCGCTCGCCGCCCAGGACGCTTCCACCCAGGGCCTGATCAAGTTCTACCGCGCCAACCGCGAGTTCTGATTCGCTGCGCGGTGTACGGCGGCCAGGACGTAGCCTGACCTGCCGGTAGATCAAGCCAACAGGATCCCGCCATCCGTTACCGTTACGGATGGCGGGATTTTTGTGTTGGTGGGGTCTGTTCGGTGGGGGTCTGTGTGCGTATCTGCTCGTGGTGTGACTGCCGGGTTACGCGGCGGCGGGATATCGGCTGCATCCGGATTGGCCGGTGGGAGTATCCGCCTGCGGTGCGACTTGCTGGTCGCATGGCAAGCGGATACCAGCTACCGCGACGAGTCAGTCGGCCCTTGATGCCCCTGACACGCCTGATGTCCCAGGCGCGCCCGATGACCGAGCCGCCGTCATGTCCGCGCAGCCACAGTCTGTACATCCCAGTCTGCATGCGTCATAATCCGCACGATCCCAGTCCGCACATCACAGTAAAATGAACCTTTGCTATGCCGAAAAACGGGACGCCGCATAATCCCGTCTTTCTTTGGGTCCAGCCGGAACACTTACGTGGTGGCAACGCCATGATTCCGGCGGATTGGCACCCTTCGCAGGCGAACCTGCGAAGACATTTCAGCTGAACGGAATCCCGAAGGGGACCGTGCAGCCCCGACCAATCGTCGGTATGCGGCGGCGATGGAGGAACATCATGGTTAATGCCATCGAAGCATTCAACGCCAAGCATCTTAAGCCGGCGGAGGAAATCCCTGCGTTCCGTCCTGGCGACACCGTCGAGGTCAACGTCAAGATCAAGGAAGGCAACAACTCCCGTCTGCAGGCGTTCACCGGCGTGGTGATCGCTCGTCAGGGTGCTGGTGTGCGCGAGACCTTCGTGGTGCGCAAGATTAGCTTCGGCGTGGGTGTCGAGCGTCGTTTCCCGCTGCACTCCCCGTCGATCGATTCGATCAAGCTGGTGCGCAAGGGCCGTGTGCGTCGTGCGAAGCTGTACTACCTGCGTTCGCTGCGCGGCAAGGCTGCTCGTATCGTCGAGCGTCGCGACAACAGCGAGAAGTGAGTTTCGCGCTCATCGCATGAACCGGACAGCCCGGCGACCAGTAACGGTCGTCGGGCTGTCTGCATTTCAAACAGTGTGGACGGCGCGGGCGTGGCGGATGCACCGGCGGCCCGTGCCGCTTGTGACAACACGGATTTGCAATACTGGGGCATTCCGTAGCAAGCCGCAAGTCGGAATAGCCGCGGGGTATGGACTTGGTTTTCGACTGTCCGATAAGTCCTCACTTGCGGAGAATCGGCGGGTACGAGCAGACGTGCTGGTAACGTATGCGACAGCACCGGTCAAGCTGGGGTGGCGATAGCATGGTCGAGCCAATACGGTGAGCGACTGACAGCGCGGCCTGCGGACGCTCCGGTAGGGTGTGCTGTCAACGCGATTTGGTGGACGTTCGGCATCCTCCCGGCGTGCTCCGGCAGGATGCCCCGGCATCGCACTCGGCACGGTGCCTGACAAGGCTTCGCCGACAGCAGATCGGCAGATGGGAGAATCATGACGCAGCAGATGTCTCGGTCGTCAAGCGACCAGCGCGGTGACGCGGATTCCCACATCCTTTCAGTCGCCGAACGCGGCATCAATCCCGCCCCTGTCACCGCAACGACACAAGCCACCGCAACGACACCAGCCTCGGCATCATCACAACCCCCGGCTTCCTCTCAGACTTTCTTCCAAGATTTTTCCCCGGAGTTTTCCCCAGCGAACGCCCCAGATGATGTATCATCCCGACACGCCCGGCACGCAGCGCGCGCAGCCCATGCGGCCCACGCATCCGGCTCGTCGTCCCGCGGCGGTGTCCCTCGACGCTCTGCAAGCGCATCGTCAACCTCCGAGAACGCCCGCGAATGGCTGCTGTGGTGTGGTATCCCGGTACTGATCGTGCTGCTCATGCGCGTGTTCCTGTTCGGTTTCTATGTGATTCCTTCAGGCTCCATGCTGGATACCATCGAAATCAACGACCGGGTCATCACCACGAAACTTGCGCCCGACCTCATCAAGTTGCAGCGCGGTGACATCGTGGTGTTCAAAGACCCCGCCAACTGGCTGCAATCCGAATCATCAATGGGCAGCGATGATCTGATCAAACGGCTTATCGGCCTGCCGGGCGACACCGTGGCATGCGCTGGCGCCGGCCAGCCGGTGACCATCAACGGCGTGGCCATCGATGAAAGCTCGTATCTCAAACCCGGCGTGCAACCCAGCGATTTTGCCTTCAACGTCACTGTGACCGAGGGCCATATTTTCGTGCTTGGCGACAATCGCGCCAATTCCGCGGATTCCCGCTATCACCAGGATGACGGGTCGAACGGTCTCGTCCCGATTAGTGATGTGCTCGGCGTGGCGATTGTGCGCAACTGGCCGCTCAACCGCATCGGCAGACTTAATTCCCATCACGAGGTGTTCGCGAATGTCCCCAACCCAGCATGACGAGCCCAGCAGTTCTCAAGACACTGCTCATACCGCGCACACAGCGAATGCCGACCAGCCCGTGCGCACCGCAACGGCAGCGCACACTGCGCGCAGCAATCGACGCATCGGTCAACGCAGTACGATACACGTTCGCCCGGTTCCCACGCTCGAGCTGGAGCGCACTCTGGCCGCCCAAGGCTACGATGTGATTGTCGGATTCGATGAGGTCGGCCGTGGTTCCCTTGCCGGCCCGGTGATGGTCGGCGCCGCCGCGATTTGGGCGCGTGACTTGCCGACATTGACGGTGCCTGAAGGGGTCGCGGACTCTAAAATGCTGACGGAACACCGCAGGGAGGCGATATTCCACCCGCTGCGCCGGTGGTGCGCCTCAAGCGCGGTCGGTCAGGCGAGCAATACCGAAATCGACGAATGGGGCATCACCTATGCGCTCGGTGTAGCCGCCCTGCGTGCGTTGGACGAGCTGGAACGCCAGCTTGGTATCGGCGGCGCGACACAGACGCCCCAAAGCGCCATCCGTGTCGGTGGGATTCTCGACGGTCCTAACGATTACATCACCGCCGCTCTCGGCACCTTCGACGCGCCGGACGTTCCGGTGCCCGCCCACATCATCACGAAAGTCAAAGGCGATCAGCATTGTGCCACGGTTGCCGCTGCGGCGGTCATCGCGAAAGTCACCAGGGACCATCTGATGGTGGATATCGCCAAGGGAAATCCGGCGTATGAGCCATACGGTTGGGCACGCAACAAAGGGTACGGCTCGCAGGTGCATCGCGACGCAATCGCAAAGTATGGGCCGACGCCCTTGCACCGGTTGAGTTGGCATCTGGTCTGAATCCGGGCAATTCAGCCGTGTGACAATTCAGCAGGGGCGCCAGCTGGATTGGCACCAGTCGGGAGCCAGCCCGCCTAGGTTGACGACACTACCCGCATATATCAACCGGATTGGCTACACCAGCCAGATAGACGCCAGCAGCATCAACACCATGAAGAAAGGAGACGAATTCGATGGAACACCATACCCGCGCCGCCCGTCCGTCAATGAAGGATGTGGCCGCGCTGGCGGGAGTCAGCTATCAGACCGTCTCCCGTGTGATCAACCATTCGCCCGACGTGTCGATTGACACGCGCAATCGTGTGCGCCAAGCCATCCAGCGGCTCGGCTATCGCCCCAGCAATTCCGCGCGGGCCCTCGCATCGAGCCGTTCCCGCATCATCGGCGTGATCATGGGAGGCGACCAGTTCCATGGCGAGGTGCAGACCTTGCAAGCGATTGAAGCTGCTGCACGGTCTCGCGGCCTGTTCGTCGCCGTGTCGATGATCCGCAAGGCCATGTGTTCGCAAAACGATTTCAACCATCTGTGCGACGCCTTCGACGAACTCAACGTGGACGCGTTCATCATGATGGTGCCGACGGATGTCCTGTTCACTGCGGCGTGTCGTGCCCCGGTCACTAGGCCGCGGATCTTGCTGACGGCAACACACGGCGGAACCAGCATTAGCACCGGGCTGAGCATGATTCATGACGAAGCCCAGCGCGATCGGACGGCGGTCGTGGGCATCGACCAATGGGGAGCCATGGACCGATTGCTCAGCATGATCGCCGGCTATGGGCACCGCACGGCCTTGTATATCGCAGGGCCTTCTCAGTGGCGTGATGCGACGACACGGCTCGAAGCGTGGCGTGAACTGTCCGCGCAATACGCGATTTCCTCGAATGTGGTGCGATGCCGTTCTTGGCAGTCCAATGAAGCGTACGCGCAAATGAACCATGTGCTGGAATACTTCGGCTCATCAGGCGCCAAACTGCCGACGGTGATTGTCACGGCAAGTGACGCTCAGGCCATTGGCGTGGCCCGTGCGTTGCGTGAGCACGATATTCGCATTCCGCAGGACGTCAGTTTGGCCGGTTTCGATGACATCGCGGTGGCCAGCGATACGTTCCCGCCGTTGACAACGATTCGTCCGGACTACAGCCAGCTTGGCGTTGCCGCGATGCGTGAGGCGCTGTTCCTGATGGGGGAGGGGCCGGAACCTGGCTATCCGGTCTCCACGTATGGTGTCGGCCAGGTTGAGGCGAAAGTCGTCAAACGCGCCTCACTGGCGGGCGTATCGCTGGGACGGTGACTGTCCGCTCAGTTGCGAAACACCGGAGCCGGAAGCGGAGAGCCGGGAGTGGTTGGAGCCAGAGCAAGCGCATCCACCAGTTTTGCGGTTCCGCCCGCCTTCGCACGGGATGACGCGGGATTATGGAGTATTGGTCGCGGTTTGCGAAAACTCTGGTGGATGCCGAGACAATCAGCTACAATACCCCCATTGTGATCGTGACCGTATGCGGTTGGCATGTAGCGTCCCGGATCGTCTGAATCCCAAGTTTTCAGGCCTTCACAGCATGGTGTCCCCATCATGCGCGGACCGCTCCGCCGGCTGCCGGACGCATCGACCGTCACCGGATGGTGTCGACCAACCCCGTTGCCGTGCGACCGCTACGAAGCGGCCAACACGGCAGGCAGGCGGCGAAGCCCCCGGCGCAGGCCGCTCAGCTCCAGGTCAACGGGTCCAGTGAGATGTTGTCATGTGATTTGCGTACGCGGAAAGGGGTCGGCATGTTCGATAAGCGGCTGTTTTCGTTGACGCCGGGCATCAAGTGCTTGGTGGCTGCGAAGGTGGTATGCCTATGGGTGTCGCTGTTGGCGGATATCGGATTCGCCTATATTCTGGTTGGTCTGCTCGGCAACATCCTCGGGTATGTCGAGCCGCTTGACGCGTCCAAATGCACCCAGCTCAACGCGATCGGCAGGTGCCTCAACCCTGCGCAGACGCAGGGCGATTCGGCGCTCGAATCCGGCAAACACGCCCTGTCGGCGTACCCGGACAATTACGGCATGTTCATCCTGTTCATCGCCGTCATCGTCGTCGTGAAATACGTGGCCACCCGCTGCTCCGCCTATTTCGGCACCCGCGCCAGCGAAAGCGTCAAACTTGCCCTGCGTGAGAAGCTGTACCGCAAAATGCTGCAACTGGGCCCCTCCTACGCCCAGCGCGTGCGCACCTCCGACGTGGTCCAGTCCGCGGGCGAGGGCATTGAGCAAATCCAAAGCTTCTTCGAACTGTTCCTTCCGCAACTGTTCTATTCGATTCTCGCGCCGATCACCCTGTTTGTCTTCGTTGCCCCCGTCAATTGGCCTGCCGCACTGGTGCTGCTGGTGTGCGCTCCGCTGATTGTCATCATCGTGGGGCTGGTCGCGATGAGCGCCTCCCGCGTGTTCAAGAAGTACTGGGGCAAGTACACGGATATGGGCGCTGCGTTCCTTGACGACCTGCAGGGCTTGGAAACGCTGAAAACCTTCGATGCCGACGGGCGTGCGGCCGAGGACCTGAACCGCAAGGCCGAGGAATTCCGCGTGATGACCATGCGTGTGCTGCAAATCCAGTTGCGCTCGCTGTCGGCGATGGACCTGGTGGCGTACGGTGGCACCGCGGCCGGTATTGGCGTGGCGATTTGGCAGTTCATGATCGGCCAGATCTGGCTGCCGGCTGCCCTGGTGGTCGCGCTGCTGTCGGCGAGTTTCTTCCTGCCGTTGCGCCAGTTGGGGTCGTATTTCCATGTGGCGATGAACGGCATGACATCCACGAAGCGCATTTTCGCGCTGCTGGATGCCCCGGTGCCGCATCACGGCAGCATTCGTCTGCCTTCTGTCGCGGATTCCGTGTCGGTGACTTTCGACCATGTCGGATTCGCCTACGGCTCTGGCGATGACAAGAAAATTGCTCTGCATGATGTTGATTTCTCCGCGCAGCCGGGCCAGTTGACGGCCATTGTCGGCGTGTCTGGGTCTGGTAAGTCCACGGCCGCCGGTCTGCTGGGCGGCTCGTTGGTCGGCTATGACGGCTCGATTCGTCTCGGTTATTCTCTGCTCGGCACATCCGCGGATGTGGAACTGAGTGATGTTGCGGAGCAGTCGCTGACGGGCGCGGTCACGGTCGTCAGCGCCCGCAGCCACTTGTTCGCCGGCACACTGCGTCAGAATCTGGTGATGGCCAAGCCCGGCGCCACGGACAACGACCTGTGGGTCGCGCTGCATCAGGCGCGTATCGATGATTTCGTGTGCGCCCAGCCCGGCGGTCTTGACATGAAAATCGAGCAGGATGCGGCGAATCTGTCAGGCGGCCAGCGCCAGCGCTTCGCGATTGCCCGCGCCTTGCTGCGTGACAGCGCGATCTATGTGTTCGATGAGGCAACCAGCAGTGTAGACGTGGAAAGCGAGAACCGTATTCTCGCTACCATCCGCGATTTGGCGGACCGCAAAACGGTGCTGATGATTACGCATCGTGTTGCGAATGCGGTGCTCGCCGACCAGATTGTGGTATTCGACCACGGCACGGTCGCCCAGACTGGCCAGCATGATGCGCTGGTGGTCACTGATGGCGTGTACGCGAAACTGTTCCGGGCACAAGCGGTGTTCGAGCATGTCTCCCACCGTGATGACGCCCGAATGATGGTCGGTAGCGAGCAGATGCGCCAGCTGGCGGGTACGGGCAGCCGTGCCGCGGCATCTGGTGCTTCCGCCCTGTCTATGGGCGACACGTCTCAATCGACCTCTCAATCGGCGGCTGAGTCGGTATCCGCGGCTTCGTCAACGGATACGGTGGCGAATGCCAACAGCGCCGGCACCAGCCCGGAAGCCGACCCGGGAACCGCCTCCGCTGCCGGTGACACGCCAGGCAAGCGCTCCGGCTCAATGTCGTTGATCGGCCGTCTGCTTGGCGAAGTCCGGCCGTTGAGCCTGTACATGGTCCAAGCATGCCTGTACGGCACCATCGGCCATCTATCGGCGACATTCCTGCCGGTGTTCGGCGTGTGCGCCCTGTTCGCTCATCTCGGTCATCCGGTGTGGGGGCTGTCGTCCCGCACCGCGGTGATCTGCATGGTCGTGTGCGGTGTGTTGCGCGGTATCATGCGGTACGCGGAACAGTATATGAACCATAATGTCGCGTTCCGCCTGCTGGCGCTGTTCCGGTCCAAGGCCTTTGCCGCGCTGCGCAGACTGGCTCCTGCCAAGCTTGCCGGCAAGGGCAAGGGCGATTTGATTTCGCTGATCACCACTGATGCCGAATTGCTGGAGATCTTCTTCGCGCACACGATTTCGCCGGTTGTCATCTCCGTGGTGACCACGGTGGTGTTCGCGGTCGCGGCCTTCACACTCGATCCGTGGTTCGCGTTGCTGCTGGTCGTCTCTCATCTGATTGTCGGCGTATTGCTTCCCCGCCGTTTCGCGGCGAGCGTGCGTACGCTTGGCCCGAAGATTCGCAAGTATTCCGCGCAACTTGACGATGTCATGCTTGACGATATGCACGGTCTGGACGAAATCATCAGGTTCGGGCAGGGCAGTAGGCGGCTGGGCAACATCGTCTCAAGAACCCGCCGCCTGTGGTCGGAACGCTCCCGTCTGAGCCGCCGTACCGGTCGTTTTACTGCAATCGGCGGTCTGCTGGTTATCGCAGCCACGGTGGGCGCGGTCATGGTCGCCTTGCGTGTGTCGCAGGGTAATCCGTTCTCCATCCCGAATGCGGTGGTCGCCGTGGTGTTGATTGCCAGCTCGTTCGGCCCGACCCTCGCCTTGAGCGCGCTTCCGGCGAATCTGACGCAGACCTTCGCCTCCGCGAGACGTCTGTTCGCCCTCTTTGACGAGCAGCCGGCGGTTGTGGAGACGGGAACCGACAAACCTGAGTATGACGGTATGGCGTTCGAGCATGTGGACTTCTCATACCGCCCTGACCAGCCGATTGTGCGCGACCTGTCCCTGGCTGTCCCCAAGACCGGCATCTTGGGAATCCAAGGTCCGTCCGGGCGCGGCAAGTCAACGGTGCTGAAACTGTTGATGCGCTATTGGGATCCGAAGCGCGGCCAAGTCCGCTTCTCCGGCGTGCCCCTTCCGCAGGTGGATGCGGCATATCGTCGTCGTGTACAAACCATGATGAGCCAGGAGACATATCTGTTCGACGGGTCGATTGCGCAGAATCTGCGCATCGCCGACGAACATGCGAGCGACGAGCAGCTGCGTGAGGCGTTGCGCAAGGCTTCTGTGCTGGATCTGGTCGATTCGCTGCCTGACGGGCTCGATACGCAGGTCGGGGAGCTTGGCGGGCGCCTGTCCGAAGGCGAACGGCAGCGCATCGGCTTGGCACGCGTCTTCCTGCGCAAGGCGGACTTGGTGCTGTTCGATGAGCCGACCAGTCGTCTGGACGCCTTGAACGAGGCGGTGATTCTCACGTCAATCAACCAGATGGCCGCCGAACGTGACGTCGCCATCGTGCTGGTCTCGCATCGGCAGTCGACGATGCGTGTCGCCGACGTGGTTGTGCGGGTCTGATGTCGATCGGACGGCGTCAATCCACTGGCGCCGTCCGCCAAAGTCCGCCTAGGTTCGTCTAGGTCCGTCCATCAGCTGTCGTCCATCTCCCGCACCCATCGTCCCAAACCATCAGTCTGATGTGTGTGGTGGTGGAAACGGAAACGTGGAACAACGGTGGACATCCCCGTCAAGCCGCCAGATGCGTTCCTCGGGTGCGGGATAATACAATGCGGGATATTTTCAGTTGGATTGCATCGGTGCGGCCCAAGGTGTGGCATGGCCGTACCGGGCTGCATACCGGGGATCGGTGAGGAGCAAGATGAGCAGACATACCGCGCAGCACGGCAATATGCCCGGTGTCCACGGGGGCAGGCGCAGGCATATCTGGCCATGGATTGTACTGGCTGTTCTGGTGGTCGTGGCTGCGGCTGCAGGCATCACGGCATACACCTTCTACAAGCAGGCCATGGAAGTCAAAGCCCACGAGGAGAAGGCTATTTCGCTGATGTCCGGCCTGAAGGGGCTTTCGGGCTCAGGCGCGTCCGGCGTTAGCAAAGACACGGTGGATTCCATCAACGCGGTGTTGCCGCAACTGCAATCGGAAACCGCCGCCGCCGAACAAATCACGAACGGCAAGCTGTGGACGCTGGCATCCCACATGCCGGTGTACGGCAATGACATCACAACTGTCCGCGGCATGACGCGCATCGTGCATGCGCTGACCACCGAGTCGATTCCGCAGCTGAGCTCCACACTGGGCACGCTGGTCAACACACCGCTGACCACGGACGACGGGTCGCTGAACCTCGAGCCGATCACCCAGGCGGCCACATCCATGAAGGCCGCGAACGAGCCGCTCCAGAAGCTGGTCAAGGAATATGACGCCCTGCCGCAACCCAAGATCGGTAAGGTCGCTACGGCGTACGACAGCGGCAAGCAGCAGCTGAACGCCGCGGGAACGACCATCAACAATCTTTCCAGCGCGCTGGATATCATTCCCGGTTTCCTTGGCTCCGGCGGCGCGAAAACGTATGCAATCATGGCGATGACCACATCCGAAGCGCGTTCCAGCGGCGGTCTGCTGGGTTCGGTGGGTGTTATGACTACGGACAACGGCAAGATCTCAATCGGGGATTTCCGTTCGAACAACGAGTACATCCCGTATGGCGCCGGAGACCCGACTGCGGACGAGCAACGGATTTTCAACCAGTGGGGGCCTCTGCAGATGTCCTTCGATATGCGCGATCTCGCGGTGTACCCTGACGCGCAGCGTTCGGCGGAAGGCATGCGCGCGATTTGGCAGCGCACCCCATGGGGGGCGAGCCAGAACTTGGACGGCGTGCTCATGGTCGATCCGGTGTTCCTGCAGAAGATGGTCGCGATCAACGGGCAGGTCACCTTGTCGGACGGCCGCGTACTCGACGGCACCAATACGGCGGAATTCTTGCTCAACACCGTGTACAAGGAATATCCGGTGAGTATGCAGGACCGATATTTCACCGAGGTCGCAACTCAGTCGATCAGCGCGATGTTCTCGAATATCAACCTTGAGAAGCTCACCCAGGTCGGTCAGGCGATGTCCTCGCTTGCACAGAACCGGCACTTCTCCATGTACAGCTTCGATGAGGCGACGGAAAACTCGTTACTGTCCGCTGGCTTCACAGCATCCACGCCGAGTGATGAGGCCAACCCGAAGATCGGCGTGTACATCACCGAGCAGAACCCGTCCAAGATGGACTGGTACGTGCACCGCACGACCAAGATCACGCGCACGTCGTGCAATAGTGACGGTTCGCAGACCTACCATGTGGAATACACGCTGAACAACACAATGACGAATGCCGAACTGGCCAAGGTGCCTGATTACATCGCCGGTGGCGTCCAAGTGCCGAGTCTGGCGCGCGGTATGGCCGCCGAGAAGATGCTGATTTACGCGCCTGCCGGTGGGTCGATTTCGAATATCACCACAAGCGGGAACGGCACGGTGTCCGTGGCGCCGAAGCAGACCACGTTGAACGGCAAGGGCGTCACCACGACGCTGGTGCTGTTGAACCCCGGAAAATCGATGACCTACTCCTTCGACGTGACCACCTCCACGAAGGCTACGGCAGACCTTGGTGTTGACCAGACGCCGATGGGCCGGGAAGATCCTGGAGTGAGTGTGGATACCTCGGCTTGTGCCATCGGGACGAAGTGATCGGAGTTCTGTAGTCGGTTCAGGGCTTCACAGCGAGCCCCACATCGGGAATTCCATATAGCAGCGCACCCCCGTAACCTTCTGCCGCGCTTACACACCTCTCAGCGTCGCCAGAAGCAGAGTGCCATCCTTCTGCCGACGCTTACCCGCCCCGCAGTGTCGGCAGAAGTGCAGATGGCGGTGACCACACCTTACTTGCGGAACACCTTGGTGTAGGAGCCTTCCGCCCGCGGCCTGACCACAATCGAGTCGATATCGACGGTATCGGGCTGGTCGAGCGCCCAACGGATGCATTCGGCGATATCCTCGGCCTTCAGCGGGTCCGGCACCCCGGCGTATACGGCTGCGGCCTTGGCAGCGTCGCCGTGGAAGCGGTGCATCGAGAACTCATTGGTATGCACCATGCCGGGGGAGATGTCGACCACGCGAATCGGCTCGCCGATCATCTCGAGCCTCAAGACGCGGGCCATCACGCGTTCGGCGAATTTCGACGCGCAATACCCGGCACCGCCCTCATACGGTTCGATGCCTGCGGTCGAGGAGATGACGAGCACGGTTCCGGCAGACTTCTTGAGCGTGGGGAGCAGCTTCTGTGTCATGCGTAGCGTGCCGAGCACGTTGAGCTCGTACATTGCCCGCCAATCGTCGATGCTCGCGGTGGCGACCGGATCCTTGCCGATGGCCCCGCCGGCACAGTTGACGAGCGCCTTGACTGGCCCGCCGGCGAGTATCGTCTCGACGGCTGCCTGTGTGCTTGATTCGTCGGTGATGTCGGCGGCGATCGGTTCGACCGCATCGCCGAGCTCCTGAGCCAATGCGTCGAGACGCTCGGCCCTGCGTGCCAGTGCCACGACGTGCCATCCGTCTGCGACCAGCGATCGGACCGTCGCCGCGCCGATTCCGCTGGATGCCCCGGTCACAACCGCGCGCTGGTCGCCGTCTGCCGGCTGTGACGCTGATTGTCCTGCAGGTGATGTCGCAGCTGGCGTTACATGCTGTGTCGCCGTTGGTGTTACTGGTTGCGTTGTCTGTTGTTCTGTCATGGTCATCCTTCCTGCTGCTTTCGCAGCGGTGTCATGCTCGTCTGGCTGGTTTCAGCATCCGGCAGCGGTCATCGCTTTGTCAAGCCGGGCGACGCCTTCCGCGGCTTCCTCGGCGCTGATTACGCAGGGCGGGGTCACGTGGATGCGGTTGTTGTGCACGCCGAGCACCAGGTTCAGCTTGTCCGCCTCAGCCACAATCCGCTGCATACTGGCGTCATCAAGCGGCTCTTTGGTTGTCCGGTCGGCGACCAGCTCCACCGCCCAGAACACGCCCTTGCCACGCACCTCGCCGACGGTCGGATGATGCTCGGCAAGCGCCTGGAGACCCGGCCCGAGTATGTCACGGCCGACATCGTGGGCGTTGTCAACGATATGCTCGCGTTCCATCGCCTCCTGCGTGGCCACGATCGCGCCCATCGCCAGCGGGTGCCCGGAATATGTGAGGCCGCCCGGGAACACGACGTCGTCGAAATACTTGGCGACCGGGTCGGACATGATCACGCCGCCAGCCGGGACATACCCGGAATTGCAACCCTTGGCGAAGGTGATGATATCCGGCGTGTAATCGTAGTCGTCGAGCGCAAACCAGAATCCGGTGCGCCCGAAGCCGGCCATCACTTCGTCGGTGATCATCAGAATGCCGTATTTACGGGTGATTTCGCGCACACCCTTGAAATAATCCTTCGGCGGGATGATGATGCCTGCGGTGCCGGGAATGGATTCCAACAGCACGGCGGCGATGGTGTCCGGCCCCTCGAACTGAATCACATGCTCGAGATGAGTGAGCGCGCGCTCGCATTCCTCCTCCTGCGTGGTGGCGAAGAACTCGGAACGGTACAGGTACGGTGTGAAGAAGTGGACGTGGCCGCGCGCGTAATCGTTGGGCTTGCGCCTCCAGTCGCCGGTCGCGCTGATTGCCGCGCCCGTATTGCCGTGGTAGCAGCGGTAGGAGGAGAGGATCTTGTCGCGCCCGGTGACCAGTCGTGCCGCGCGCATGGCGTTCTCGTTCGCGTCGGCGCCCGCGTTCGTGAAGAACACCTTGTCGAACCCTTGAGGTGCGCGGCGTGCAACAAGCGAGGCGGCACGGCCACGGGCGAGGTTCGCGTAGTCGGGGCCGATGGTGGCGAGCAATTCGGCCTGTTGCTTGATGCCTTCGACGACCGCGGGGTGCTGGTAGCCGATATTCACGTTGACCTGCTGGCTGGTGAAGTCCAGCATCTCACGGCCATCCGCGTAGTTGAGCCACACGCCGTGGCCGGTGGCCACCTCGGTTGGGTGGAGGTTGCGCTGCGCGTGCCAAGAGTGGAAAACGTGCGCGCGGTCCAACGCGTAGGCGTCGTCCCAGATTGTCTCATCTGCCGAGCAATCGTGTCCCATGATGTGTCCTTTCCTAGGATGGGTTCCGGCGTCGGGCCGGCTGTGTTCATTTGGCATCGCATGTGACGCCATGTGACGTTGCAATTGGCATTGTGGGCAATGAACATTTCGCGTTTTACGTGGACATTTCCTGTTGTGCATCGTCTTGAAACACCGGAATAACCGCGATTGGCGATACTAGGCGTGTCATATGAAGCGTGTGCGCGTGGGCCGCGGAGAGTGCAGAAGGCGAGAAGGCGAAATGATCACAGACAATAAGCACAATGATTCGAGGATTCGTCATCCGGACGATGTTAAGCCCGGTGCCGGCAGCGGCAGCGGACTCGTAGATTCCCGTGATTCCAGTGACTCCCTTGCTCTCCAAGGTCCACAGCAATCTCAAGGCGGGCAGGAGCCCGATGATTCCGCGGGAACTCCCGTGTTAGCCGGCGCTGCGGATTCCGGCGCGTCCGGCATCCGGGCGGGGCAGACGCTGGTCGTCGAGGCCGAGCGTCTTGCAGGATTCGTCCGTACCCAGACCGCGAGGGCGACTCCGCAACGCATTGTCGAATCGCTGACCACGTTGGTCTCCACTGAAGTTTTGCCTGAAGGAACCCGTCTGCCGACCGTTCGCGCACTTGCGGCGGCACTTCGCGTGAGTCCGGCCACGGTTTCCGCCGCGTATCATATGCTCGCCCGTTCGGGGGTCATCCATTCGCGGGGTAGGGCGGGCACGTTCGTGCTTCCGCAGGCGCTGTCCGAAGTGAACATTCCGCCGGCCCCGGCTGCGTCATTCGCGGGAGGCGCGGATGGCTGGGGAGCGCGTACGGCCATGCCTTCGGTGGCGGGTGCCCGAGCCGTGTTCGACATATCTGATGCGGGCCAAATCCTTGAGATGCCGGGCGATGAGGAGGAATCCAGGCAACATAACAGCGAAGATGCTGGACTCGACGGAGAGCGTGATGCCGGACGGGCGGCCGGGCGTGCTGACGGAATGGACGACGGAATGAGCGAGGGGTATGCCGACGGACGTGATGCCGGGCCGAATCATGGTCGAAAATCCGGGCGAAATAACGACGCGTATGCTTCTCGCACATCGGGCGCCAGCGCGTCCGGATTCGACAGGCGTGCATCCGGTCAAATGCGAGGCTTCGCCGCCGTCCACGCCCCGGTCATCGACTTGTCCCGCGGAACTCCGGACAATACGCTTCTGCCGCCCATCCGCCCATATTTGGCCCGGCTTGGCAACCGGCGAGCATTCGTGAACTCGTACACCGGGCCGACAATTCTGCCGATGCTGGAGGAGGAATTGCGCGGCGATTGGCCGTATGATCCGCAGGCGATGACCATGGTGTCCGGGGCGGGGGATGGACTTGCGCTCGCCATCGCCACATTTGTGCGCCATGGCGATGTCGTGATCGTCGAATCGCCCACATACCCGTTCATTCTTGATGTGCTGCGCGAAAGCGGGGCAATCGCCGTCGGCGTGCCGGTTGATGCAGAAGGCATGGATCCCAATCTTTTGTTCGAGGTGCTGGAGCGTTTCAGCCCGTCCGCGGGGGCGACGCGCGACCAGGGCCGTCGCATCGGCATGATCATCATCCAGCCGCGGGCGCAGAATCCCACAGGTATCAGCTATACGCCCCAGCGGTTGTCGGTGATCGCCCGGGTGCTGCGCATGTGGGAGCAGGAAGCCGCCGGGCGCGAGATTCCGCCGATTCTCGAGGATGATAGCAGCGGCATGGTCGCTGATGTATTCGCGGTGTCCCTAGGGTCCCTGTTGCCTGACCGGGTGATTCATATCCGCAGTTTTTCGAAGTCGCATGGCCCCGATTTGCGGCTTGCGGCGTTGTCGGGGACGCGTGAAGCGGTTGATGCGATTGTGGAGCGGCGACGGCTGGGAGCCGGCTGGGTGAGTCGGTTCCTGCAGGAGCTGCTGTGCGAGATGCTTGCGGATCGCCAAGCGTATTCGACCATTGCAGGCGCACGCCACACGTATGCGCTCAGGCGCAAGACGATGGCTGCGCTGCTGGAGCGTTTCGGGATGCAAACCGTGCCGGGCAGCGGATTCAATATGTGGTTGCCGGTGCGTGATACGGCTGCGGCGAGGCGGATTCTCGCGCAGGAGCATATCCGTGTGGCGGAAGGCGGACGGTTTCTGCCGGAATTCCGTGTCTCGGCAAGTGATGACGATTCGCGCGTGCAGGAGTGTGTGATCGGCGGCGACGATTGGGTGGATGGTGGAATCGTCGGGAGCGATGTGATTGCTGGGGTTGTAGGTGTTGAGAGGACTGCGGGCGTTGATGTCGCTGGTGCTGGCGGTGACGCTGAGGTTGGTGGTGTTGCTGGGACTGGTGGGGTCAGCGCTGCCAGTGTCGGGGATGCTGGTTGCAGGGCTGGTCGCGACATCGGTGACGCCGCCTATCATGTCGCCGACACCGCAGGCATCGGAACTGTTGGAGCAGGCGGTTTCAGCCGTGCTTCGACTATTGGTATTGACGGCACGGCCGCAACGCTGCTGACTGATGCGGGCGTCACCCAAGGCAATGCGATGCGAGTGACGATTTCGCAACCCGAAGCAATCACCGAGCGCGTCGCCCAATGCCTGGTCCAAGCCGCAACTGCCTGAGCTAGGACGGTGAGGTCCCGCGCAGCTGCCCGGATTCACATCCCCGCCGCGTCCCTCGATCCAAACCGCAAACTCCTCACCGTGTGAGTGAATCCTCACACGGTAGCCGTTGGGTTGGTCTGCATGACCGATTCCTGCCGTCGGAGGGGCCGTTGTGTGAGTGAATCCTCACACAGTGCCCCTTCGGTTGGTTTGGATGGCTGATTTCTGTTGTTGACCCGGTCATTGTGTGAGCCGATCCTCACATAGTGGACCCTTGCGCTCCCATCCGCCGCGACCTGTGTCGGTTCGGCGCTGGCGTTCGCATTCTTGTGGTACCGGAACTCCGGCATCTCGTTTATCTGTAGTACCTCGCGGACCGCATCTCAGCTATCTGTGTTCGCATATGCCTGATACCGCAAGTATAATCCGCGGAAAATCAACGACCCTACTGCAGGTATCTGCGGGTGACGAACACAGATAAGCGAGATAGCTTCCGGCAGGTACTACAGATACGGCAGATAGGCACACCCTGCATATAGTACTCCGTTGTACCAAGCCGAATCCCGCCAGGCTTCGACTCCACCGCATTCACATCCCACCGCCCCAGCCCCTGCAACACTCACGTCCCACCAAGCTTCGGCCCCATTGCACCTAGACTCCGCCGTACCTAGGCCCCATCACACTCACGCTCCGTCAAACCACCCCCGAAACACGATTGTGCGCTGATGGTTACGCACCGCCCCGTCCGGCAACAGCGATGTTGCCCAAGAGGAACGGCGGGGAAATGTTCAATCCGCACAATGGTGCGCAACGCAACACCCCGGTATTGCACCGGAAACCATCATCTGGCGCAAACCGCTATCGATGAGACGCGCGTTTGATGCCGATGATTCGAATCGGCTCGAACACAAGCCCAGGCTCGAGCCCAAGCTCGAGCCCAAGCTCAAGCATCAGTTTGATACCGGTTCCCGGGGAGGCGGATTGTTTGGGAAGCAGAAGAAAGGAAGCTATCATGACTGGATTCACAGATACCGGGCATGCGATGAACAATGCCGCAGACGGCTACGCAACAAGCCCGGACAACGAGTGGTTCAACCGCAAGGAACACATGCGTCGCCGCTCCGCCCGCATCGCCATGCGCACCACAGCGCTGGTCGTCGCCGCCGCACTTGGCTTGTCCGGACTGGCGGCATGCGGTTCAGGCTCCTCATCATCCGGCTCATCCTCAGCCGACTCCGGGGCGTTGATGCTCGGCGGCTTCTTCCCCGAGACCGGCAGCCTGTCATACCTCGGCCCCGATACGGTCGCAGCGTTCAAGCTCGCCGTCAAGGATGTCAATGCGGCAGGCGGCGTGCTCGGCAAAGACGTGAACACCGCCATCGCCGATTCCTCAGACGCCGACCACGCCGACCAGAACACCTCCGGCGTGCAGTCGTTGCTCGCCAAGAAGCCGGGCGTCATCATCGGCTCGCCGTCCAGTTCGGTGACCAAGAACATCTACAAGCAGGCTTCCGGTTCCAAGGTCCCGGTTATTTCGGTCGGAGCCACATCGCCCAGCCTGTCCGGCATCGACGAGTATTTCTTCCGCACAATCGCCCCTGACGGCGTGCAAGGCGCGGTGATGAGCAACGTCATCGAACAGGATGGCGTGCAAAATCTCGCCATCGCGGTGTTCAACGACGAGTACGGCACTGGGTTGCGCAAGGTGATTGTCAACAAGCTCGCCGACAGCAACGTCAACATCGTCTATGGCAAGACCGAGACCTTCGACCCGACAGAGACGAATTTCTCGTCACTGGTGACCACGCTGAAAGCATCCCATCCCGACGCAATTCTGGTAATCGCCTTCGATCAGACCAAAGCACTGGTCAAGGAAATGATCAGCCAGGGCATCAATACCAACAAGCTGTACCTGACTGATGGCAACACGCAGGATTATTCGGGCGATTTCGACCCCGGTGTGCTGAAGGGTGATTCCGCGACGATTCCGGGCGCCGAAGCGAGTGAGGAATTCCAAAAGCGCATCAAGTCCATCGATTCGTCGGTCAAGAACTTCACGTATGCGGCTGAAACGTATGACGCAGTAGTGCTGTCCGCGCTCGCTGCCCAGAAGGGTGGCGCGGTTGACGGCGCGACAATCAAGGATAATCTGCCGGCGGTCTCCGGTGCGGATGGCGGCACGAAGTGCAAGAGCTACAAGGAGTGCCTGGCGCTGATTAAGGGCGGCAAATCCATCCAGTACCAAGGTCTGACCGGCATCGGCCCGTTCAACAAGGACCATGATCCGTCGAGCGCCAACATTGGCGTCTACAAGTTCGACGGCGATAACAAGCCGGTCTTCGACCACTTGCAATCCGGCAAGGTGGCGTGATTTCGGCGATACGCTCGGGTGACGGCGACAAGTTGCGCAGGCAGCTTGTCGCCGCCGCTCGTTTGTTGGGGATGTTGACGGTGTGATTGTGGTTATTGACTGCTGATTGTTGACTG